>UMGZ01074191.1_pt1 | contig 10740 bp, 8 predicted proteins | sample 1965421 | NCBI WGS metagenome assembly UMGZ01 (sample SAMEA4836087, study PRJEB28245) | human gut metagenome | biome: gut microbiome; material: fecal sample | place: Denmark | collected 2008
TTCATCATTCTGCCCTCATTCTCAGTTTTTTGTTGTATCTTTGCAGCGTAATTAAAAAAAGTATTGTCCAACTCATGAATCTGAAGAAACTGACTCCCATCGTCAATAAGCCCAACGGATGGGCACTGGCTCCCCTGGCAGTTTTTCTCTGTCTATATCTTGTAACCTCTCTCATCGTAAATGATTTCTATAAAGTTCCCATCACGGTTGCCTTTCTGGTAGCATCCGTCTATGCCGTAGCGACAACCAAAGGGCTCAGCCTGAACGACCGCGTTCTCCAGTTCTCGGCGGGAGCCGCCAATAAGAACATCATGCTGATGATCTGGATCTTTATTCTTGCAGGAGCTTTCGCCCAATCGGCCAAAGCCATGGGAGCGATAGATGCAACCGTCAACCTGACCTTACATCTGCTTCCGAACAACCTGTTGCTGGCAGGTATCTTTCTGGCCTCCTGTTTCATCTCCCTTTCCATCGGGACTTCTGTCGGAACAATCGTTGCACTGGTACCCGTTGCAGCCGGTATCGCCGGAAAAACAGACGTCAGCATGCCTTTTATGACGGCACTGGTCATTGGCGGAGCATTCTTCGGCGACAATCTTTCGTTTATATCCGACACCACGATCGCTGCCACACGGACACAGGGATGCGCCATGCGCGACAAGTTCCGGGCTAATTTTATGATTGCCATCCCGGCAGCCCTTGTCGTCTTTGTCTATTACATCATTTATGGAAGTCAGATAGAAGTGGCTCAAGACATAACTTCCGTCGAATGGGGAAAAGTGATTCCCTACCTTATCGTGTTGGGAACCGCCATTGCCGGTATCAACGTCATGCTGGTGCTGCTGCTGGGATTACTTTCAACGGGAATTATCGGTATGATCTATGGCAGCTTTGACTTCTTCGGATGGTTCAGTGCCATGGGAAATGGAATCACCGGAATGGGCGAACTGATCATCATCACCCTGATGGCAGGAGGTATGCTGGAACTGGTTCGCTTCAACGGAGGAATTGATTATATCCTGCACCGCCTTACTCAGAAAGTCAACAACAAACGGGGCGGAGAACTCAGTATCGCAGCTCTGGTAAGTCTGGCCAACATCTGTACAGCAAACAATACCATTGCCATCATTACCGTCGGCTCACTGGCAAACGGCATTGCAGAACAATTTAAAATCGACAAACGGAAAAGTGCCAGTATTCTGGATACGTTCTCATGTGTCGTACAGGGAATTATTCCCTACGGAGCACAGATGCTGATTGCGGCCGAACTCACCGGCCTCTCTCCCATCAGCATCATCAGCTATCTGTATTATCCCATGATTCTGGGAGTCGTAGCTTTACTCAGTATTTTCTTCCGGTACCCACGGCGGTATTCCTAAGAAAAAAGAAAGATTCAACCAATGATTAATAATCAGCCAATATAAAGAACAGTTGTATGAAAGGAAAAACAATATTTATAACCGGTGCAACCAGCGGAATAGGTGAAGGTTGCGCACGTAAGTTTGCAGCCATGGGCAGCAATCTGATTCTGAACGGAAGAAATACAGAAAAGCTGGAAAGCCTGAAGAAGGAACTGACAGCTCAAGGTGTAGAAGTGCTTACTCTTCCTTTTGACGTACGCGACCGCAAGGCTATGCAGCAAGCCGCAGATTCCCTGCAAGGCCAGTGGAAGCATGTTGACGTACTGATCAACAATGCCGGACTCGTAATCGGTATGGACAAGGAACATGAAGGCTCCTTAGACGAATGGGATATCGTTATCGACACCAATATCAAAGCATTACTGGCCATGACGCGTCTGATTGTTCCCGGAATGGTGGAACGAGGCTGCGGACATGTCATCAATATCGGATCCATTGCCGGCGATGCAGCCTATGCAGGAGGCAGCGTGTATTGTGCAACCAAAGCTGCTGTAAAAGCCTTGTCCGACGGTCTTCGGATTGATCTGGTAGATACACCTGTACGTGTCACCAACATCAAGCCCGGCATGGTCGAGACAAACTTTTCCGTTATACGCTTCCGGGGAGATCAGGATAAAGCTGACGCCGTATACAAAGGAATCCGTCCGCTGACAGGCGACGACATTGCTGACGTGGTATATTACGCAGCATCGGCTCCGGCTCATGTGCAGATAGCCGAGGTACTTGTCATGCCTACCTATCAGGCAACAGGAACTGTATGTCACCGGCAAGAACAAGCTGCCAGACATTGAGGACAAATAGAATTTTAAAGTCCAGATCTGTATTTAACAGACTTTTTACCCTGTCCGAATGAACATTATACGCGTTCATTTGTATATTAATACAGATTTTCACAAAAGCTTTTATGACAAAGACTAAACTAAAGACAATTTTTGCCTTGCTTTCAGGCTGCATGTGGGTTCTGTCATCCTGTGACCAGTCGGATGAAAAATATCCGGCTGCCAGTGACGAACTTACAATGACATGTGTCCAGGCCTCATGGACAGATACCCGTGCAGTTACAAACGACCAAGGTCAAGGCAGCTTTTCCGAAGGTGACAGAATTGACGTTCTGGCAACAGGCAATCAACAAACGGCAAATATCCAACTGGAATATACAGATAACCGCTGGACTCCTTAGCTGCAGCGCAACGACTATGGAACAGGAAGTCTCGGCTTGTTCGCAATTTATCCGGTATTGCCGGCCAGTAATGATAATCCTATCATGCGGAATATCGGCATCCCCACTGATCAAAGCAACGAAAAGAATCATTCGGATGCCGATGTTCTTTTTGCAACTACAACGGTCGGTGCCAGTGATGCTGTGGCTACCCTGCAATTCAACCATGCCTTACACCGCATCAACATAAACTTAAAAGGTACTATTCCTGATGACCTGACCATTGAGGTGAAAAGTCTTGCCAACGGACAGATCTCCCTGAAAGATGGAAATGCAACTGCGAATCTGTCTGCGGATTATGTCTGGATCAAGCCATATCGGATTAGCAACGAATCCTATAGCCTCATTATTCTTCCACAGGAAACCCAGGCATTCTGTAGCGGTGAAGGACTGATTCGTCTGACAACAGAAGGCAAATCAGCCTCGTATACATTTAACGGTAATGCGGAGAAGTTCGATGCCGGTATGCAGACAACTCTCAATCTGACCCTGAAAACAGAAGACAGCAATGTAGATCTGGAATTCAGCAACCAGACCTATTGGGTGTACGGAGTTACAGCTCCCGACTTTCCGGGCAAGGAAAATATTTACTCTGCCAGACCAGGGGTCAAAAAATTCGAAGACGGGCTATGGTTCCGTTATGCTAATGAAACGATGTATCCCCCGCTGCTGTTTGAGGAAGAATATCTGACCTGGAAAGAAGGATCCGGCTGGTTCGACTGCAACAAGACCTTCAATTATTACGGAGATGGCAACATGCGTTGGGCGGCAGCAGCATCCAATCTGATTCACTGGTGGCTGGCACAGAACCAAAAATACATTGAAGCCTATGACAAGGAATATGGTCCTGAATACAAAGATCTCAGCCGGCCGGAGAAATACAACAGAATGACAGAAAGCAACCAGCAGCATAGCGAGGTTTTCAACTTCTTCAAATCCTCTTTCGATAATCTGGGAAGCTGGGATACCGGAGGTGTCAACTGGTTCATAAACGGAAACAAAAAGAACCTGATACATTGTTCCCAAAAGAACTTCCATGGATTCTTCAGCAAGGTGTTTTCAGAAGATGATGCTGTGGCAAAAGGAACATCCGACACATCCAAGGAAACATTCAACCTTTGGTTCAAAGATGCTTTCCGGTATAATCAGGCCATCGGATTTGCCGCTTACGATTTTGCCGGTCCCAATACCAAGAGCCATTCCATGGTTATCTGGGGAGCAGAATTCGATGCCGAAGGAAATGTCGCTTACGTTTATATCTGTGACAATAACCGTGCAGAGGATGAACCCAATCATGCATCACTCCAGCGCTATAAAGTCGTTTATGAGAAATCAAACGTACCCGAAATGAAAGGAGATTATGCTTATCTGACCCCACTGGACAACATAGACGGAACTCCCTCAAAAGCCCGTTTCCGTTTCACTTCCCTGACATTGGTTGATTTGCGTCTTGACCTTTGGCAGAAAGCTTTTCCTAATGTAAAGTAAATAATAACAATAAATTTATAGATCATGAAGAAGATTCTATTTTATGCACTCGCAGCCACAACGCTGGCTCTGACTTCGTGTAAGAAAAATGTACTGGAAACCCCGTCAGCAGCAGACAATGCAATTCATATCGTAGCCAGCATTGCCTCACAAGCCCGTGCCCCTCAGCTGGCCAATGACGGAAGCGGAAGCTTCTCTCAAGGAGATAAAATGTCACTGTTCCTGACAGAAGATGACGCAAACAACCAGTCTGTAGATTATGAATACGGTTCAGGCATCCTGACCTGGGGAAGCCTCGGACTTGCAGACAGCAACGCAAAAATTACTTTAGCTGCCTGTTACCCGCAACAGGACAGAATACAGAACGGCGAATTCGAATTCAATACACTCACGGCTTCAGACAAAGATCTGCTGCTTGCCCCTGCACAGTCTGTAACTGCAGGAACTTCCGAAGCCGTATATCTGAACTTCAATCATGCCCTGCATCGTCTGGATCTGACCTTCACACCGGGTGAAAGTTACACAAGCGAAGACCTTGAATCACTTTCCATCAGTCTTAATGCCAAGACAACCTGTGTGGTAGACGGACTGCAAGGCAAGATAAAAGGAGTAAAGAGTGAAACAGGTACATATACAGCAAACAATACCAAAGCTTCATTTTATCTGGTACCACAGAGCACAGCAGGAATTACATTGAAGATCAGCATAGGAAATGATACGAAGTCATTGACCTTAGACAAATTACTGGAACAGTTGGGTTCCGCCCAGCCGGAACTGAACGGAAGCAAACGCTGTACACTGACCTTAAAGGTCAGCCGTGAAGGAATCACTGTGGAAGGTGGTTCTATCAATGCCTGGGGCAATCAGGTTACTGCCGACGGCGAAGTTATAATCGGCTGATACCGGAAACATACTTTCATCATGGAGCAGCATCGTTTCGTTACGATGTTGCTCTTTTTTTATCCGGCAGATAAAAAGCTTACTCAGAAACATATTTTCATAAAAAACTTTCCTATCTTTATTCGCATTTGATTTTAACAGGATAAAATATGGGGAATTCAAACCACATCATACGTGCCTTGAAACCGGAAGAGACCATCCGGATGCAGGATATCATCTTCCGTTCCGTCACGACCGCCGACATACCAGAGCTGAAAGAATTATTCTGCAACACAGTACTGACTGTCAACGCCCGCGACTATACAACGGAAGAAGTAGCTGACTGGGCTTCATGCGGTAATCGCCCGGGACACTGGGAGAAACTGTTTGCAACCCTGCATTTCATTGCTGCCTGCAATGGGCAAGGCCGCATCATCGGCTTTACTTCCATCCGAAACGACGGATACCTGCACTCTATGTTCATTCATAAAGACTATCAGAGACAGGGCATCGCCAGCGCCCTTCTGCACCGTATCGAAGCATATGCCGCTAAACATGGAATCAGTGAAATCACTTCGGAAGTGAGTATCACAGCCCGCCCTTTCTTTGAGAAACAGGGGTATATCGTGGAACTGGAACAACGCGCACAGGCTAACCGCCTGCAACTGATTAATTATAAAATGAGAAAACAAATGAAAGATGGAAATACGGGATTTGAAAAAGTATACCAGATGCCTCTCGGCAAAGTCTACCCGCTGCTAGTGAACAAAGCCACGCGGAAAGGACGTACCCAGGAAGAAGTCGATGAAATCATCTGCTGGCTGACCGGATACAATCTGCAGCAACTGAAGGAACTGCTGGACCAACCCATTACGTACGGTGACTTTTTCCGTAACTCTCCTGCTCCCAACCCTGCCCGCAGACTGATAAAAGGAAGCATTTGCGGCATTCGGGTGGAAGAAATCCAGGAACCGCTGATGCAGGAAATCCGTTATCTGGACAAGCTGGTGGACGAGCTGGCCAAAGGCAAACCAATGGACAAGATTTTAAGAAACCTATAACAGACATCAACCATGAATAGAATTATCGTCGTAACAGGTGGAGCTGCCGGTATCGGTCGCTGTACCGTTGAATATTTCGCCTCAAAGGGCGACCGGATTTACTTTATCGACAACAACCAGGAAGCCACTCTTGCCCTGACAGAACGCATGCACCGGAAAGGACTGAACGTAACAGGCTATACCGGTGACATTGCAGAAAAACAAGTTCTGGAAGATTTTGCCAGACGGGTGCTCGACGAACAGCCTCAAGGCATTCATTGCCTTATCAATAATGCCTGCCTGATGCATGGAGGCATTCTGGAAGGGTGTGACTACGAGGACTTTCTTTACATACAGCGTGTAGGAGTAGCCGCTCCCTATATGCTGGCCAAACTCTTCAAGGATCATTTCTGCGGCCTGGGATCCATCGTCAACATCTCCTCTACCCGGGCATTCCAGTCACAGCCCAATACGGAAAGCTATACGGCTGCCAAAGGGGGCATCACTGCGCTGACCCATGCGCTCGCTGTAAGCCTGCAGGGTGTAGCCCGAGTCAATTCCATTGCTCCCGGCTGGATTGATACAGGCGCCTATCATGATGACAACAATTATGTGCCAGCCTATACGGAAGGAGACATTGCCCAGCATCCTTCACTCCGGGTAGGAGAACCGGCAGACATCGTACGGACAATCGATTTTCTTTGTGACGAACGGAACACCTTCATCAACGGAGAAAATATTACAGTCGACGGAGGCATGAGCAAACTTATGGTGTATCACAACGACTGCGGATGGACATACCGTCCTTAATTTCAAGGCCGGGCTTTCACTGCTTCCGAAGTTCCTCCTTCCGCATCCGGAACTTCAGAGGTGAAAGTCCGGTCTGACGAATAAAGAACTTCCCGAAAACCGACTGATCAGAGAAACCCAGCTGATTACTGATCTCCTGCACATCCAGATCCGTACACTCCAGCATTCTCCGGGCATCTGCTCCCAGTAATTCCAAGAGATGAAAGCGGACGGTATGTCCTGTAATGTTCTTTACGATACGCGACAAATACGTGGTAGAGATATTCAGACAGCCGGCATAGAATCCGATATCGTGATGCTGACGGTAATGTTGCACAAGCAGTTTCTTGAACTGACGGAAAATTTCACTGGAACGCTTCACATAAACGGACGATTCCAGATTCTCCCGGCACAGGGCATCGGCCATCTGCAAGAGGACAAAGCTGCACAGGTGACGGATGATGCCATCCCGATAAAGGGAAAGATCCTCCAGCTGACGGGAAAACAAAGACAATGTCTGCGACAGGTATTCCATCCGCGACTGTTCAAGAACAAAGACCGGCAGACGGAAGTTACCCAGCAGTCTGGCCACCTGATTATACAGAGCCTGTCCGTCAGGCAGACTGTCAAAATAATCAGGAACCACATAAAGCACCTGCATGCGGAAGCCGGAACTTAATTGCCCAAGCACACTCTCGGTACTGGGAGTCAGTACAACCAGATTCCCTGTTCCTCTCTCATAATGCCGATAGACATCATCCAGACAGGCTGTTCCGTTTGTGACGAGCAGAAAGAAAAAACCTTTTCTGATCTGCATCGGTCCATAAACCGAAAAAGAATCGTCTACAACACAACTACACGTATGCCCGACACAGATTCCCCGCGTCCGGATCATCTCAAGCAAAGAAGTCTCCATCATCATCGAATTTTCACAAACAAAAATAGGCTTTGTTTCGTTTTCGACCAAAATTAGTTGTGCTTTTCTATACGACAAACAACAAATAAGCTGAACTTTGCGGCGTTTTCAGAAACTATAATATAAGCTGATATGAGTAAGATACTTCTCCGGCGCTACCTGTTGTTCTGCGTCTCCCTGTTTGTCAATGCACTCGGCATTGCGTTTATCACCAAAGCGGCCCTGGGAACTTCTCCCATCACAAGTGTCACGTATGTACTGAGCATGTTCACGCCGTTCACCATCGGCCAGTGGACCATCATGCTGAACCTCCTCTTTGTAATAGTGGAACCTTTCCTGATGACACGCAAGGATCTGAAGTCCGATCTGCGCATGTACCTGCTTCAGATCCCGATCTCCTTCTGCTTCGGTATGTTTATTGACCTGTGCATGCACTGTATTCTTTATTGGCTGAATCCCGCCGAATATCTTCACATGATTGTCGCCCTGCTGATCGGCTGTGTCATTCTGGCCGTAGGCATTGCACTGGAGGTAAAAGCCAATGCAGCCATGATGGCCGGAGAATATTTTGTCAAGGTCATAACGAAACGCTTCCACGGAGAGTTCGGATATGTCAAGCTGGGCTTCGATGTCACACTGGTTGCCATCGCCTGCCTGCTGTCCCTGATTTTCATGTCGGGCATTTATGGTGTACGCGAAGGTACCGTCGTGGCTGCACTGATTGTCGGACCGATCGTTCATTTTGTCAGCCCGTATTACAATTTTCTGGACAAATGGATCACCGACCCTTCTCTCCGGCAAGACATCGCCCTGCAACAAAACCAGCATACCATCATCACCATTGCCCGCGAATACGGCAGTGGAGGCCATCTGCTTGGCGAAATGCTTTCCAAAGAACTGGGGATCAAACTTTACGACAAAGAGTTTATCCGCATGGCAGCCCAGCGCAGCGGTATGGACGAACAGTACATCGTCCGGAACGAACAGTCCATTCCCTCCTTCTGGCTGAAGTGTATCCTCTCCAAGAACAGTGAACAGCCGCTGGAATCCAGCCTTTCTTCAGACGATGTCCTGTTCGTATCCGAAAGCAAGATTATTCAGGAACTGGCAGCCCGGGAATCCTGCATCATTGTCGGACGGTGCGCTGATTTCATTCTGAAAGATTATCCCAGGGCAGTGAAAGTGTTCTGTTATTCCGATCTGCAGCACGCTCTTACCCACTGCGTACAGGAATATGGAATTCCCCGGCAAAATGCAGAAACGGAAATCCGCCGGATCAACCGCAACCGCATCCATCATTATGAGTACTACACGGGAAGGAAATGGGGTGAACCTCACCACTACAATCTGATGCTCAATACGGGAACCATCGGTCTTCAGACAGCCTGCCAGTTGATCAAAGGAGTGTATCAGCAATACTCTCTGCAACCTGCCTCGAAATAAGCCGCGGGCTTTTTTTAAAACATTTCGACAAATAAAAAAAACGTTTCGGCCTTTTGAATCAAACGCCGAAACGTTTTTTGAGGTATCAGTTACTTCAATATCACAACTACCGGGTTATCTTCTTCGCTGGCACTTTCATTATATTCCGTTGCAGGAATAAGGCCGAGGAAAGTCCCGTCTTCAGTTGCAGTCTGCAACTTATTGATGCAGATATTCTTATTGTTATCAAGAATAGACTCCGTATCCGAAATCTTCACTTCATGAGTTTGCTTGTCAAATACGCCATAAAAGTTTTTGGTTTTTCCTATATTGTAATAATTTGTTTGAAAAACGAAATAGAGACATTTCTTGCCTTCCAGCACGTAGTCTATCGAAATACGGTTTTCACAGCCATCCACATCAAAACGCTTTTCATAAGGACAATGCCAGCTGCCTAAGTCGAAAATCAATCTGGATTCCAGTTTGTTTTCGGACGCCACATAAATGGTATCATTAAATCTTTCTTTTAAATAAGTATTCCCTTCAAATTTCCATATCACCGGATCTTCTTTATAGTGGAAAAATAACCCGTCATTTTTTAATTGACGAATAATACAGGATGGACATGTTGGCACATTTCCATATCCATTGTAAATAATAGGAATGCCCTGATAATCATTTTGTATGGCTTTTTCTTCTGAATAACCGGATATTGTTTCGCTTATCTGTCCAGTTTTCAAATCATAAACTGAGATTTTACTTGTCTCTGTTGGAAAATAGAAGTAGAGTTTTCCTCCTGATGAAATCTGTGAGGCCAATTGAAGAATAATTTCATCGGGTATCGTTAAGTTCTCTATGAAATCACCATTGGAATCAAAGCAAAGAATTTTTTGTCCCGAGGACTTAATCATAATCCTTTCTGCCTTTTCATCCACCCAGAATACGGGCATATCACTTATCAGATTATATTCACCTTTACCTTGCCCTATCAATCCTACTGTGGATATAAACTTACCTGTCTGGGCATCAAACATTTTCAAAGGTTGACCTTGAGAGGATACCAGGATTTTATCTTTCAACAATCTCACATAAGGACGGTCACCGATTAATGAACTATCCGTTGTTTCCAACGGAACGTAATTAACCTCCTTACTTTGTATATCTTCTAAACATAATTGATTCAGATGCTGCATATGGGTTGCAACGTTTATCACACCATCTTTTTCAATAGCCTTATTACCTGAGCAGGCTGCTGCAAGGGAAGTTAAACCCATCAATAACAGAATGTTAAATATTTTCATAATACACGAGTCAATACTTCGGTAATTTTTTACCGACAAATTAAAATTAAACAATAGAATCAATATTAGACGGTTCAAAATTATATTAAAAAGTTCATTGAAATACTGTCAAGAATGAATTGACAAACATTTCAATGAACTCATTTTATTTACAGCCAGAGCCGTTTAGACTTAGCCGGTTATTAACGAACTTCTGTTCTGATACTACTAATTCATTTAAAACAATACTTCGGTAAATTTTTACCGAAAAATTAAATGTTAAACA
>UMGZ01036497.1_pt1 | contig 10726 bp, 10 predicted proteins | sample 1965421 | NCBI WGS metagenome assembly UMGZ01 (sample SAMEA4836087, study PRJEB28245) | human gut metagenome | biome: gut microbiome; material: fecal sample | place: Denmark | collected 2008
AGCTTTTAGCGAAAATTGATATATTAAGCAATTTAAAACTCATGGGGCTAATGTTTATTGCACCAAAAGTAGGTAATTTAGAAGATGTTCGTCCTATGTTTGCTCAAATGTTTAAACTCTTTAAAAAAGTTCAAGCTAAAACATTTGCTACATCAGAAATAAAATATCTATCTATGGGCATGACACATGATTACCAAATAGCTATTGAAGAAGGTGCTAATATCGTTCGTGTTGGCACAGGTATCTTCGGCCCACGTCAATATTAAGGAGAAATATATATTATGAAAATTGTCGACAAAATCCGCAATAAGATGGGACAAAATCCTGAATCTGAAGAGTATATTGAAGAAGTAGATAACACTGATGATAGTGATTTACAAGCAACAACTTATCAAAGTCCTGATAATGTTGTAGATTTTAAAAATAAAGCTAAAAACAACCAATTAAAAGTAATGGTAATTGAACCAGTTTCTTTTGATGATGCTCAGCAAGTAGCTGACCATATTCGTAACCACAAACCAGTTGTAGTAAACTTTGAAAACACTAGTAGCGATATTGCTAAACGCATTATTGATTTTATCAGTGGTACTACTTACGCTTTATCCGGCGATATTAAAAAAGTTGGTAAAAATGTATTTATGTGTGCCCCAAATAATGTTAGTGTTAATTTCACTGAAGAATTGAAAAAACCATCTTCTTCAACAACTATGCCTTGGGAAGAATAAATAAAAAGGATTGATTTTTTTATAATGGCAGACCGTGAAAAGATTCTTCGCTTTTATAAAGGAACTGAAGGCGAAGAAATTGTTATAAAATTAATAGACGCAGTAGAAGCTGTAAACAAAACAAAAAAATTCCGTGCTACAGATTTTCTTGACCCTTATGGCTGTGAAATAGCTGAAACTGTAGTCGCTCACTATGATGGTATATCTGTTGATTTCTTTGGCGGATATATCGGTGCAGAAAGACAATGTGCCAACTTTGTACATGAAGATTTTATGGGAAAACCTTCTTATAATATCTCTGTTGTTAAAGCTACATGGAACGATAAATTCTATCGCCTTTCTCATCGTGATGTCTTAGGTGCTCTCATGGGACTTGGAATCAAACGTGAGCAAATTGGTGATTTATTGATAACTTTAGGTATGGTAAAAATTATTTGCACTACTAAAATGGCTGATTTCATCTTACAAAATTTAACACAAATCGGTTCAGCTAAAGTTAGTTGTGAATTAGATAACCTTGAAACCATCGCTCCTCGTGAAGAACGTTGCAAAGAAATAACTTCCACTGTAGCCTCTTTACGTATTGATTCTATCGCAGCTTCTGGATTTGGAGCTTCTCGCAGTAAAATGTCTTCTATGATCGATGCTGAAAAACTCAAATTAAATTGGCAAACTGTGAAAAGTGCCTCCCAAATGGTAAAACAAGGTGATATCATTTCCATTCGTGGACGTGGTCGCCTAGAAGTAGCTGAAGTTCGTGGAACTACAAAAAAAGGACGTACTGTTGTTTTATTAAAACGTTATCTTTAAAAATGGGAGACTTATTTGTGTTTTTTTTATCCTCTTTTGTTATTTTAATCATCGTCTTAGACCAATTAATCAAATATTTAATTGTAAACAATATGTTTCTAGGTGAGTCTATTCCTGTTATTCCTCATTTATTGCATCTCACTTATATTTTAAATCCAGGTGCAGCCTTTGGTATTTTAGAACATCAGCGTTTCTTTTTTATCTTTATCGCTGTAATTTTGATATTCGCTATCGTTTATTTTTATTCTAAAATCATAAAACTAAATAAATTATTTCAGTTAGGTATAGCTATGCTTTTCAGTGGCGCTATTGGCAATATGATTGACCGTATATTCATCGGTAAAGTAGTCGATTATATCGATTTTCGCATTTGGCCTATTTTCAATCTTGCCGATATTGCTATTGTTTGTGGCTGTATCATCATCATTTACGAACTATTATTTATTACAGATAAAGGAACAAACTCATGATAAAAACATATACAATCTCTGATGAAATAGGCACTAGATTAGATGTTTTTCTTGCCGGTCAAGAAGATAATCCATCTCGTGCTAGCATTCAAAAAATGATTACTGATGGTGCTATAACTGTCAACAATGAAGTAAAACGTGCTAATTATAAATTAAAAGCTAATGACCAAATCACTATGGTGTTTGAACCACCTACAGAAATAGAAGTAAAACCAGAAAACATTCCACTTGATATTCTCTATGAAGATAACGATATTATCGTCATCAATAAAGCTCGTGGTATGGTAGTTCATCCTGCCGCTGGAGTTTATAGTGGAACTTTAGTAAATGCTTTACTTTATCATTGTCATGATGAATTATCCGGTATCAATGGCAAAATTCGCCCTGGTATTGTTCATCGCCTAGATAAAGATACTTCTGGCGTTATGGTTGTTGCTAAAAATGATTTTGCTCATAATGACTTAGCCTTACAAATAGGCAGTAAAACAGCTATTAAAGAATATGTAGCTTTAGTTCATGGTAATATCACAGAAGAAAAAGGTATTATCAATGGTAATATCGGTCGCCATCCTATTGACCGTAAAAAAATGGCAGTTGTAACAAATGGTGGAAAACCAGCAACCACTGTTTTTCATGTACTAGAACGCTATAAAAATTGTACTTTCGTACAATGTCGATTATTGACAGGTAGAACACATCAAATTCGTGTTCACATGGCATATATCGGACACCCACTTATCGGTGACCCTAAATATTGCAATAGTAAAAATAAATTCAATATCGAAGGACAAGCACTTCATTCTTTAAATTTAAAAATCATTCACCCACGCACAAAAGAAGAAATGACATTTACTGCACCAATTCCTGAAGATATGGAAAACTTATTAAAATATTTTCGTCAAACCATTTAAACTTTTATCTAAATCATCAATATCATGAAGTTTATTTAAGGATGTGATTAATAATGGCTAAACTAATTGAAAAAACTGTTGTCATGGACGGTAAAGCCATCGAACGTGCTTTGACTCGTATAGCACATGAAATAATCGAAAAAAATAAAGGCACTAAAGATGTCATCATTGTTGGCATTAGAAAACGTGGTGTGCCTTTAGCTGAAAGATTATCTTCTATTATCGGAAATATCGAAGGTGTTCATATTCCTATCGGCGTTTTAGATATCACTTTATATCGTGATGACTTAGCTCATATGTCTTATCAGCCACTAATTCAAGAAACTCATATTGATGAAGATATCACTAATAAAACTCTTGTTTTAGTAGATGATGTTTTATACACAGGTAGAACTATCCGTGCTGCCTTAGATGCTCTAATTGATTTAGGCAGACCTAAAAAAATTCAATTAGCTGTTTTAATCGACAGAGGACATCGTGAATTACCTATTCGTGCTGACTATGTAGGTAAAAATGTTCCTACTGCTACAAAAGAAGCTATTGCAGTAAAATTAACTGATACTGACGATTGTGATAAAGTTTTCATTGGCGAATACATTTAAAAAAAGCTGTAATTTTTAAGCATAAAAACTTAAAAATTACAGCTTTTTAATTAATACATGTCTCTTAAATATTTACCTACAGAACCAAAATCACTCATACTACCTTTTATGTCTATGTTACCATGACCGTCTACATATTTTTCTAGTTTTCTCTTTACTCTTTGTAGCGCATTATCAATTGATTTTACATGTCTATGTAATTCTACAGCAATTTCTTGATAAGATTTACCATCAAGATATGCAATTAAGACTTTCCATTCTAAATCACTTAATAATTTTTCCATCTTATCTTCAATATCTAAGAATTCTTCACGATGAATCATCATCTCTTCAGGGTCAATAACAACAGAGCCAGAAATTATATCTAGCAAGGTACGGTCTGATTCTTCATCATAAATTGGTTTATTTAGCGATACATATGAATTTAATGGTATATGTTTTTGTCTTGTAGCTGTCTTTACTGCCGTTATAATCTGTCGTGTAATACACATTTCGGCAAATGCTCTAAATGAAGATAATTTATCACTGCGAAAATCTCGGACGCCTTTATATAGTCCTATCATGCCTTCTTGAATGATATCTTCTCTATCAGCACCAATTAAAAAATACGCTCTTGCCTTTACTCTAACTAAATTGCGATATTTTTTTATTATATAATCTAGTGCGACATCATCATGCTTTTCTTTTATTTGCATTACAATTTCTTCATCAGTCATTTTATCTAGACATTTAATTTTTTCTTCTAATTCTTTACTATTATTTATCTCCATCGCACTATCTCCTCTGTGAAAATAACAACGATTTCCAAAATTTGCAAGTTATATCCAGAATTATACCATTGAGGTTGTGTTTCAGTCAAGCCAATATTATAGATAATCAGAATATTTATACAGTTTGATTTTAATATTATGCAAAATTAAAATTTAGTAAAATTAGATGAAAAGCTTTATGTTCTCTGCTATAATGAACTTAACCATTCATAATATGCTATTTTTTATTTTTATATAAATCCTAATACAATAGTTATCTTATATCGTATGATTAGTATTCATATGTAAAAGCATATTAATAAACAAAATTATTTATAGAAGGGATTTTTTATGTTAGTCTTAGCTTCATCTTCACCGCGTCGTAAAGAGTTATTATCACAAATCGGTTGCAAATTCGTTTGTCGTCCTAGCAGTTGTGAAGAACTCACTTTTTGCGATGAACCCAATCCACAAAAATTAGTCATGCAAAATGCTATTTTAAAAGCAAAAGCCAGCGTTGATAACCATCATAAAGATGAAATAATTTTAGGTTCCGACACTGTAGTTGCCTTAGACAACAAAATTTATGGTAAACCTAAAAATGATAATGATGCTTTTTGTATGCTCAAAAATCTTTCAGGAAAAACACATCAAGTTTGCACTGGTATTGCATTGATAAAAAATGGAAAAATATTTTCTGATGTTTGCACTACTGATGTTACCATGAAAAATTTATCTGATGAGGAAATTTTAAATTATATTAAAACAAAAGAACCACAAGATAAAGCAGGAGCTTATGCTATTCAAGGATTAGCTTCTATTTTTATTGAAAAAATCAATGGCTGTTATTTTAATGTAGTAGGTTTACCTTTAAATTGTTTATATAATTTATGTAAAAAAGCTGATGTTGATTTATGAGCACAAGTATCAAAGATTTACCTGATGAAGAACGACCCCGCGAAAAACTTTTAACTCTTGGAGCCAAAGCTTTAAGCAATGTTGAATTATTAGCTATATTATTACATTCTGGTACACGAAAAAAATCTGTATTTGAATTATCTCAAGAAATTTTAGCTAAATATAAAGAAGATGGCTTGGCTTCTCTTGTGAATTCTTCACCAAAAGAATTGATTTCTATAAAAGGTTTAGGGCTTGCTAAAGTTACTACGCTGTTAGCTGCTATTGAATTAGGTTTGCGTCTAGCTAAAAAACCTTCTGCACAAAAATTGGCGATAAAAAGACCTTTAGATGTAGTAAATTATGTAATGCCTAGACTTCGTTATGAGAAAAAAGAACACTTTGCCATTTTACTTTTAGATACTAAAAATCAAATCATTGCTTTTCCAGATATTTCTATAGGAAGCTTAAATGCTTCTATAGTTCACCCTCGTGAAGTTTTTCGCTGTGCTATCAATCATTTTGCTTCATCTATGATACTTGTACACAATCACCCTAGTGGCGATCCCAGCCCAAGTATGGAAGATATTCATATAACAAAAAAGCTAATAGCAGGCAGTAAAATACTTGATATAGAAATTTTAGATCATATTATTGTTGGAGATAATAAATTTACTAGCTTAAAACAACAAGGTATGATAGAATAAGTAGTCAGATTGTTATAAAATTGAAGGGAGAATGTTTTAACATGAAGTGGAATTTATTTGGTGGTTTTTCCCAAGATATCGGTATCGATTTAGGAACAGCCAATACCCTTGTGCATTTAAAAGGAAAAGGTATTGTGCTTAGAGAACCATCTGTTGTTGCTATTAGAAAGGATACAGGAGCAGTTCTTGCTGTTGGTTCTGATGCCAAAGGCATGATTGGTCGTACTCCAGGCAATATCGTAGCTATTCGCCCAATGAAAGATGGCGTAATTGCTGATTTTGAAGTTACTCAAGCAATGTTAAAATACTTTATCAATAAAGCTAGAAATGGTTCTTCCTTTAGCAAACCACGTGTTGTTGTAGGTGTACCATCTGGTGTAACTGAAGTAGAAAAACGTGCTGTTATAGATGCTGCTATTCAAGCAGGTGCTAGAGAAGCATATTTAATTGAAGAACCTATGGCTGCTGCTATTGGTGCTGGTCTACCTGTTGAAGAAGCTACTGGTAGTATGGTAGTTGATATCGGTGGTGGTACTACAGAAATCGCTGTTATATCCCTTGGTGGTATTGTTACAAGCTGTTCTCTTCGTGTTGCTGGTGACGCTTTAGACACTGCTATCATTCAATATATAAAACGTAAATACAGCCTCATGATTGGTGAACGCACTGCTGAAGAAATCAAGATGTCTATCGGTAATGCTATGGTTAGTGATGACATGGAAAAAGATTTTGAAATCCGTGGTCGTGACCTCGTTAGTGGCTTGCCAAAAACATTAAAAATTCATGCTGAAGAAATCACTGAAGCTTTGAAAGAACCAGTTAAGAAAATTGTTGATGTTGTAAAAGTAACACTTGAAAGAACACCACCTGAACTTGCTGCTGATATCTTAGACCGTGGTATCATGCTAACTGGTGGCGGTGCTTTATTACACAATTTAGATAAATTACTTTCTCAAGAAACAGGTATGCCTGTAATCATTGCTGACGACCCATTATCTTGTGTTGGTGAAGGTACTGGTAAATCTTTAGAAAATATCAATCTCTTAAACAATGTAATTATTAGTGATAAGAAGTTGAATAAATAATGAAATCACCCTCTAAACGTTCATTAATCGTCTTATTTATCATTATAAGCATAATTTGTATTCTCTTTTTTGCTGCTATTGGTAGATTTAATGCACCACTTGCTAATTCTATTGTTGTAAACGTTTTAGCACCATTTCAATCTGTTACTAGCGCAGTTTCAAGTAAATGTAATGATTTCCGTAACTATGTTTATGATGTATTTTATGTTTACGACCAAAATAGAGAATTAAAAGCTCAAAACGATGATTTAAAACTCAAGGTTGCTCGTACAGCTGAGCTTGAAGCAGAAAATGCTAATCTGCGTCAATTATTAAATTATAAAAAAGCTAATTTGCAATTTAATTTATTACCTGCCAACGTTATTGGTCGTGATAGTGCTACTTGGAGCAGTCATATCATTATCAATCGTGGTACAGATGATGGTGTACAAAAAAATATGACTGTCATTACTCCTGATGGTCTTGTAGGTAATATTCATGAAGCTTATGCTTCTTATTCTGAAGTTGAACTTATCACTGACCCTCGCTCTGCTGTTGGTTCTATTGTTCAACGTGCTGATTCTCGAGTAGCTGGTATAGTCAAAGGTTCTGCTGATTCCAATTCAGCAATCAATATGACTAATATCCCACAAAATGCTAATATCGTAGAAGGCGATACTATCATCACTTCTGGTTTTGGTGGTATCTATCCAAAAGGAATTCCTATTGGCTCTGTAGCTGCTATAAAAAATGATTCTGGTGGATTATTACAATATGCAACTTTATACCCTTGTGTAGATTTTCAAAAACTTGAAAATGTTGCTGTTATCATTAACCATCGTGAAGTAGCTCAACCTGCTACAACTCCAGCTCCTACAGCACCAGCTCAAGCAAATGCTCAAGCTCCAGCTCAACCTACTACAGGTGATACAAAATGAAAACAGTAATACCATGTTTTTTATTAATATTCATTGCCTATATTCTACAATCATCTGTTTTTAACATTATTGCTTATGATGGAATTTCTGTAGATTTAATTTTATTATTAGTTATTTTCTTTAGCATTATTTATGATAAATATGCTATTTTATATGGATTTTGTGCAGGATTATTTCAAGACTTAGCTTCTGGTACATTCCTTGGTATTCATACTTTAAGTCTTGTTATCATCTGTATCTTAATCCATAAGATATCTCAACTAATCTACAAAGAAAATATATTTTTACCTATTGTAGCTAGTGTATTTTCTACTTTTTTAAATTATTTTATCATTGCTTTATTCATCTTTTTATTAGGTTATAGTTATAATATCTGGCTTGTCATAAACAATATGATTATCGCTCTTATCTATAATCTAGTATTTGCTTATCCTGTATATTTTATCGTTGTTAAAATCGATGCTAAACTTCAATATTGGATAAAAAGATCTGAACAATTCTAACCTTAGGCTAGAAATTAATTTTAGAGTGATGAATAGCTCACAATCATAAATAATTTATAAAAAATCTAAAAGAGTATGATATAATTATATTAACTTTTAGGTAAGCATATTTTTATATCTATACGATATTAAATGACTTTAAGACACCTAAGGGTGTCTTAATTTATTATAGGAGTAAATTAAAGTTGAAATTTCTTGATAAACGTTTAAAAATTTTAGCTGCTATTGTAACACTTATAGTTGTTGCACTCATTAGTCGATTAGTTTATTTACAAATCTATCAAGGCGAATATTTTTCTAAATTAGCAGATGGTAACCGCATTCGTCTTGTTTCCACGTCTGCACCTCGAGGCATTATCTACGACCGCAATGGTGTACAATTAGTAAATAATCGACCTGCTTTTACTGTAGAATTATTACCATCTTTAGAGCCTGTATCTCCTGAAGTAGTGGCTCGCTTGGCTACTTTATTAAATATCAGTGTTGATGAAATAAATGAAAAAATTTCTCATCATTCTGGTTTTGACCCTGTTACCTTAAAAATAGATGTACCACCTGAAATAGTAACTATCATTGAAGAACAACAAGATTTATATCCAGGTGTATTTATCGATACAAAACCAGTCCGTAACTATATCTATAAATATGAAGGAGCTCATGCTCTCGGTTACGTAAGTGAAATCAGCGATAGTGAACTTGAAGACAAGAAAAAAGCTGGTGATGATTCCTATAAATTAGGTGATATCATTGGTAAATTTGGTCTTGAAAAATACTATGATAAATACCTTCGTGGTATTCCTGGTGGTGAACAGGTTGAAGTTGACGTTACCGGTCGTCCTGTTCAACGTCTAGGCATGAAAAATCCTGTAAGTGGTGCAAGTCTTACTTTGACTATTGATCACAATCTTCAAGAAGCTACAGAAAAAGCCATGGACGAAGTAATGTCTGGCATCAATGCGCAGGCTGCTGCCGCTGTAGTATTAAATCCTCAAACTGGCGAAGTATTAGCTATGGTTAGTCGTCCAACTTATGACCCAAATTTATTTGCTCTTGGTATTTCCACTAAAGACTGGAATGCTATAAATAATAATCCACATTATCCTCTTGATAATAAAGCTGTAACTGGTGAATATCCTCCTGGTTCCACTTTCAAAATCATCACAGGTACTGCTGCTTTAATGGAAAAAGTAGTAACTCCTGATGAATTGATTTTTGACTCTGGTCAGCACTGGATAATTCCAAAAACAAATGCTGATGGTGAAGCTTTAGGTTATATCAATTTTGAACAAGCCTTAGCTCATTCTGATAACGTTTATTTCTACGAAATGGGTAACCGTTTAGGCATTGATAGATTAGCAAAATGGGCTCGTATCTTTGGTATTGGTGAAAAAACAGGTATAGACTTACCATATGAAGCTGTAGGTAATGTCGCTTGCCCTGAATACAAACGTAAGGTATTTGATGAAGATTGGTATCTTGCTGAAACATTTGACGCTTCTATAGGTCAAGGGTTCACACTTGCTACACCATTACAAATGGCTTTAGTTATGAGTGAAGCTGCTAATGGTGGTAAAAAATATCGCCCATATTTAGTAAAAGATATCATAGCTCCAGATGGTACTGTAATCAAACATTTTGATCCAGTAGTTGAACGTGATTTAAATATCGATCCATCTGTTATCAGTCTTGTTCAAGAAGGTCTACATGAAGTTAGTACTGTTGGTACAGCAGCTGCCATGTTTAAAGACTTCCCTGTGCCAATTGCTGGTAAAACAGGTACTGCTGAAAACTCTCATGGTCGTGAACATGGTTGGTTTGTAGCCTACGGTCCATTTGATAATCCTAATATTGCTGTAGCTGTTATCGTAGAAAATGCAGGTTATGGTGCTACTTCTGCCGTACCTATTGGATATAAAATTCTAAGTGCTGCTTTTGGTTTAGATAAGCCGAAAACTCCAGAAAATCAACCAGCTCCTGCACAACAATAATAATAAAATGAAGTGATTATATGAATGAATTAATAACGTTTAAAGGTTCTAATGATGGCTTAATTTTAGTCATAACAAAAAAAGCTAATTTCAATCAAATAAAAGAAGCATTAAATAAAAAATTAGCTTCTTGTTCCAATTTTTTTGAAGCTAATACTACTATATTGCTCAAAGATGATAAATTCTCTCAAGAAGAGCAAAATATATTAGCTGATATCTTAAAACAATATCAATTAAATTTAAAAATTATAGCTGTTGATAAGACAGCTACAAATCAACATTGTTCAGCACAAAATCCGCCATTAATCATCAAACGTACTGTACGTGGAGGCGAAGAAATTTTTTCTAAAGGCTCTATCGTC
>UMGZ01062012.1_pt1 | contig 10696 bp, 6 predicted proteins | sample 1965421 | NCBI WGS metagenome assembly UMGZ01 (sample SAMEA4836087, study PRJEB28245) | human gut metagenome | biome: gut microbiome; material: fecal sample | place: Denmark | collected 2008
ATATTTTTTCTTGCGTAACGTCAAATCCGCCCGATTCTTCTTCAGGCCCTGAGCTCATGAGGCATAAGGGATGGGGTGTTTTCCCTAGCGGAAATTTGCCTCTTCGGGCTCGTCTTTGTTTGAAGCTTCAAACAAGGCATCTTCTGCCGGATCGATGACGTGAAGAAGCTTTCTGTACAATTCTCCGCTGCCGCGCGGAGTTTCCTTCAGCGCCGAGGACCGCTCGGATATTCTGCCGATGCGCGGCCGCACCGCAAAACCTACAATAACGCGGCGATTCCCGCGCCCGAAGGACCCTTCGGGCGCAGGAACCTGAAAATTCTGGAGAGACTTCATCCATGCCACGCATTCATTACGCCAACGTGTGCGCCTTCTGCGGCCGCACCGGCCGCCCGTTACTCACGGACTTTACGGTTGAGGACGGCCTCTTTATTGATGCGGATAAGCCGATTGCCGACGGCGACGAAATCCGTACGGTCGACATGCGGGGCGCATTCGTGATGCCGGCATTTCTCGACGTGCATGCGCACCCGGAAGGGCTTGCGATGACGCTTTCCGCCGTCTCCTGCACGCCGCCCGACGTCCGCTCGATCGACGATCTCGTCGCGGCCCTCAAAAAGTCGCCCAATGCGCTTTCGGGCGAAGGCTGGATCGACGGCTGGGGTTACGACGAGAGCCTCCTTGCGGAGAAGCGCTCTCCCACCCGGGCCGATCTCGATCGGGTGAGCACGACGCAGCCCGTCTGGATCCGGCGCTCGGACTACCATTCGGCCGTCGTCAACACGAAGGCGCTCGAGCTCGCCGGAATTGACCGCAATACGCCTGATCCCGAGGGCGGCGCTTTCGGCCGCGATGCCGAAGGGAATCCCGACGGCCGCCTGATTGAGCTTGGAGCCGTCAACTACGTGGAAGCGAAGGCCCGGCCGCCTAAAACCTTTGAGAAGGACGTCGAGTCGATTCTTAAGCTCGGCGACCATTACCTCAGCCACGGCATTCTCGTGACGGCCGACATGATGGCCCACAGAAGAGCGCCCGGACAGACGGAACCGCTTGAGCTCTACCGCGCAGCGGAGCGTCGGGGGCTCCCCGTCGAAATGAATCTTTATGCCGTCTGGACCGGAGGAGAGAATCCCGAAGGCATGGAAGACTTTTCCGGGGACGAAAAGACGGGCGCGATCCGTTATGCAGGCGTGAAGCTCTTTGCCGACGGCTCCATTTCCGGCCGCACGGCAGCCGTGCGCAACCCCTATGTGCTTCCCGAAGGCGCTCCCGACCCCGAATTCCCCTCGGGGATGATGACACTCACGGAACCGGTCTTCAGAGCCGCGATGGCCTTCGCGAGAAGGAATGCCGTGCAGTGCTCGATTCACATCATGGGCGACCGTTCCATCGATGCGGTGCTCGACTGGCTTTCGACCGAGTCCCCGTGGCTTTCGGACGTGCCTTCGGTGAGGCTCGAGCACGTGAGCATGATGCGGCCCGACCAGCTTGAAAAGATGCTGGCGCTCCCCATCCGGCCCGCGCTCACAACTCAGATCATCTTCCCCTTTGCCGAGTGGAGAAGCTATCACGCGGCGCTCACGCCGAAAGATTTCAACGTCTGCTACGCCGTGAAGACGCTTTCCGACAAGGTCGAGGCAATGGCGCTTTCGTCCGATGCGCCCTGCACGACGTGGAGCGATACGGACGACATCTTCGTGAGCCTTGAGGCGGCCGTGACCCGGCGCGACTCCGACGGCGGCTACTTCAATCCGGCTGAGGCGGTGTCGATCGGGACGGCGCTTTCGCTCTACACGAGCCGTGCGGCGCTCGTGATGCCTGAGCGCGGCATCGTCGGGGCAATTGAACCGGGAGCCCGCGCCAATTTCATCACGCTCTCGGCGAATCCCTTCATGATTGCGCCCTCCAAGCTGAGGGATCTGCGCGTCACGGGCGTCTGGAAGGACGGAAAGCGCCTTCTCGGGTGATCCCGCGGAGCCGCTCGTCAGCTCATATCTGAATTCGGGCGTTTGCTGCGGAAAGAGGCTCTGACTTTCCGTCCGGCAGACGCCCGAAGGCATTATTTCGCAGGCTTCACGATGTACTGCAGGAGCCCGAGGATGCGCTCGTCCTCTGCGAGAGAGGAAGGCGACCGTCTCGCAATGGCGTCGCCCGCCTCGGTTTCAAGCAGCATGAGACGCTCTTCGAGGCGATCAAGGCCTTCGACCTGATCGGGATGGGCATTGACGACGAGAAGGTCGCCCGCATCAATGCCGGCTTCCTGAAGCGCCTCGTCGGGCGCAAAGAGAAAGAGCGTGTGGCCGGCATTCTTTTCAATGAGGTCGCTCAGCCGCAGCGTTCCCGATTTCGCGCAGTCGGCAAAGGCAGGATCGGGCGGGCCGGAACGCACGGGGAAGGACTGGAGCGCCAGGCCGCCGAGTTCTATTCCCGCCCCTCGAGCGGCATCAATGAAGCTTTCGCGCCGATCGCTCAGTTTTCTCAGTTCGAGTTCGGCACGGAGCCACTTCGGACCGCCGGCAGTCCTGAAGGCCTCAGCCTGGGCGGGCGTCACGCAGACCTGAATCGTTTTCGTGAGCCCTTCGCCCCAGCCGGGCTTTCTTCCTGCTCCCATGCGGTAGCCGCCTCTCCCGGGACGAGCTTTTGGGTTCGTTTTATTCGCAGGCATGACTGAGGAATCTCCACAGGGAGGTTTTGCTTCTGGGTTTAGGGAAGGTGAATTAATTCACTCTCCCTAAATCAAAGTTTAGCAAGGATCTGCCTTTACGAATTGTTTGAAAAGCCAAATAGAACAAATAGTATCGTTTTGTCATGGCCTTTGAATAAACCCTATTTAATCAACCGGATTGTTATGTCGAATAATCCGTCGGAAGGGTCTGATAATCATTCCTGATTAAAGGAATATTTGAAAATGTTATTCAAAAATAAAAGGGCGCTTATTTTGATTCATGCCATTGTGCACGGATAAAATCCAGACCGCCGTCAGACGTCGCCGTGAAGCCCGAGAGTCCCCCGCGCCACGCGGAAGCCGTGTCCTCCAGAATCAGCCAGACGTAGGGCGCATCCCGGCGGATCCGTTCCTGGATGTCGGCATAGATTTTTCTCGATTCGACTTCGTCGCTCACGGATAGGGCCTCGTCGATCAGTTTGTCGACCTCCGGATTCCTGTAGTAGGCGGTGTTGAAGAGCACCGGCGGCATGCTCGGTCCGTAGTAGAGGGGCCGGAGCGACCAGTCGGCGTCGGAAGAGGCGGCCCAGCCCGTGTAGTAGAGCTCGAGCGTGGAGTCTTCCGGGCGCTTCACGTTGTGAATGCGCGCGACGCGTTCTCCCGCCTCGAGAACGGTGATTTTGGCGCGAACGCCGACGAGTGCGAGCTGCTGCTGAATGACCTGGACGGCCTTGACGGAGGCCGAGTCGTTGTAGGCGCACCAGAGGTTCACGTCGAATCCGTCGGGGTAGCCTGCTTCCTTCAGAAGCGCTTTTGCCTTTTCCGGATCATAGGGCCAGGAGCCGATGAGGAGCGCATTGGGAATGGATGGGGGCATCACGCCGCCCGCAGGCCTCGCGTACCCGCGGTAGGCAGCCTTCACGATCGCATCGCGGCTGACGGCATAGTTGAGGGCCTCTCGCACGCGCAGGTCGCTCATGGGCTTCTTCATCGTGTTCATCGCGATGAAGCGCATGACGGTCGAGGGCTTTCTCGAAATGAAAAGGTTCTTCTGGCGGTTGATTTCGTCCGCCGACTCATAGGGCATGGGGAAGATGAAGTCGGCTTCACCCGTTCTCAGCATGGCCGCGCGCGTGTGGTTTTCCGGGACCGGCACGAAGCGGATCCCGGAAAGCTTCGGCCACCCGGCATCCCAATAGTCCTTTCTCCTCTCAACCTCGAGGAGTTCGGCGGGGTTGTAGTTTTTGAGCTGATAGGGGCCCGTGCCGCAGGGCTTGAGCGCGAGATTCCAGTTGGGATTCATGAGGGCCGAAGGGCAGACCATCGAGAGGATGCCGCCCGCCATGCGCCGCTTCATGGGCGCAAGGGGCTTCCTGAGGTGAATCGTGAGTTCGTAGAGGTCCGTCGCATCCGCGCGCACGATTTCGCCGAACATGGCCGAGCGGCCGAGGCGCGTGGGATCGTGAATGAGGTGGTCGATGTTGGCTTTAGCCGCATGTGCGTCGAAGATTTCGCCGTTGGAGAACCTCACGCCCTCGCGGAGCTTAATGACCCAGGTGAGGCCGTCCTGGCTCGGGGCCGCATCAAGCGCGAGCGCGGGCTCCACTTCCATTTTGTCGTTGAGCCGGAAGAAGCCCTCATAGAAGGCCTTCATGACCTGACGCGAAAGCTTGTCCGTCGCGTTGTAGGGGTCAAGCGTCGTAAAGCCCGCCCCAACCGCTGCCGTGACGACTTTTGAGGAGACGTCGGGAGGAAGCTGAGCGGCGTCCTCTTTTTGAAAGTCGAAGAGCTTCAGCGCGTGAGCGGAAAAGGACGTCAGAAGAAGCGCATTCAAAAGAAGGGCTTTCGCGAGGAGCGTCTTCCTTCTTGGGGCAGAGAAAAGCATGGGGCAGTGTCGGGTCGGGAATGGAATCCTAGTATTTGCGGCCATTCTACCGACTGCGCACAGGGCGGCTCTCCGACTTTGCACAAATAACGAATCTTTGGCATCATTCTCGGGCATTCAGCCTGACGATCTGCAGCGCCAGGACTCCGGTCAAACATCTGCACATTCACAATTCGAGCCCCTGAGGGCGTTCGCCCTCAGGAGAATCCGGCTTTGCTGCCGGGATTCATCGGGGGACGTGCGTCTCCCTTATGGCCGGCTCCTTTTTAGAAAGGAACCTTCATCATGATGAATCCCGTTCACGAATCCCGATTCCTCCCCGCCGGCCAATTCGGCAGCCATCTGGTGCATCTTCCTGCCGGGAGGGGCTATCTGAGAAATACGCTCTCAAGGGATGCGGAAAGCCGCATCCCGCGGGAAAATCCCGCTTATCGCTTTCCGGCCTCGCTCTACCTCGATTTCATCACCTGGTGGAATATGGGGGAAGCCGAGCCGCTCCTCATCACCGGACCCGCGGGTTCGGGAAAGACGAGCGCAGTGCTTGAGTTCGCTGCGCGCCTCTCGGTACCGGTCGTTTCCTATACCGCCCGGCCCCGGATGGACCGCAGGGAGCTTGTCGGCCGCTGGGTGCTTGCACCCGAAGGCGGCATGCGCTGGATCGACGGTCCGGCAGCGCTCGCCTGGAAGCACGGGTGGCTTCTTCTCGTCAATGAGTTTTCAGCGGCTCCCGCTGAAACCTGGGTTTCCGCCAATGACCTTCTCGAGGGACTTCCTCTTGAGAACGATCAGACGGGGGAAAGGATCGAACGCCACCCCGACGCGCGCATCGTCTTTACGGACAATACGCGCGGGCATTCGAGCGAAGCCGAAGCCGGCTACTTCGGACGCGAAATGCAGGACCGGTCGGTCATCGACCGGCTCTGGCACATTCGCTTCGAAGGGCTTGCTGAAGACGAGGAGGCGGAAGTCCTCATGAAGGAATTTCCGCCCAAGCTCGTTCATGAGGCAGGGGCCGAGTCCGCAATGGAAGTCGCCCGCATCCTCGCCCGTGCGGGCGCGGAAACGCGGGCATCATCCGGAGCGGACGCCCTGGGACTCCGGTCGAAAACATTAGCGCTTTCGCACCGGGTCCTGAGGCGCACGGGCACTCTGATGCTCTCCTACATAGCAGGGAGTGTGCCGGAGCTCCATGACCCCGTCGAATGGTCTCTTGACCGTGCGGCGGGACATGCGCTCGACCGGCCCGTGAGAAACGCGCTCATTACGTACATGAAGACCGTTCTCGGCACCCGACTCGCCGAGCTTCGGAACCTCCGCAGGGAGGCGAATCATGCGTAATGATGCCGGAACCCTTCCGCTTCTCGAAACCCTTGGGGAACCCGCTACGCCTGAAGAAGCAAAGCTCTATGCCGGCATCGGCGAGCTTCTTGCGATCCGGGCGGGGCTCCATACGGGGCTTGAGCGGAGAAAAGCCAATGAAATCGACCGGCGCATCAGAGCGCTCGCGAACGATTACCGGCGGCTGAGGGACCGCAACCGCCTCTGGGGAGCGGCTGAGCCGCTTCTCAACCACCGTGCGGAAGCGATGGGCCTCACGCCTGAAGAAGCGCGAAAGTCTTCGCGCCTTGAAGCGCTTCTTGCGCTCCCGGCGCTCTGCCGCCGGGACGGGATCAGGATCCGGTTTTCAGGCACTCCGCGCACGGACGGCAAAACGATCTGGCTCGGAAGCGTTGATCTCTCGCACCCGGCTGCGCCCGTGTACGTTTTCGGACACGGCATCCATGAACGCACGCATGTGCTTCATACGAACTTCCGTGCGGCTGAAGGACTCTCCCCGCGGGCATTCGCCCTCACGAACCTCTTTGAGGACGTGCGGATTGATGCCATAGGGGAGTCCGAATGCCGCGGATACCGGTTCTGGCGGGAAGCGCTCCTTGCGCTTCTCTGCAGAACGGGCGAGTCGGTCTTCCTTTCGGACGACCCGATGCGGCCTGCCGCCGATGTCTTCCTCGCGTGGCTTCATGCCGAGCTTCTCCATGAGACGCTACAAATGAAGCTTCCCGACGGGGTTCTCGAAGCCGTGAGGCTTGAGGCAGGACGCCGCTTCGGAGAGGCGTTCCTCAGGGATGCCCTCGGGCTTGCCCTGAGGCGCTTTCCTCTGGGGAGCACCTTCGAGGCAGCAGCTCTTGCGATCGAGTTCGAGGAATTTCTCTCGGACGCGGCGCTCATAGAAGAGCGCGTCGAAAAAGAGGCGGAGAGAGAACGAAAGAAGAGCGCTTCGGCCAATCGGAGCCGGCAGAGAGAGAAGTCTCGGAACGTTCAGAACGGGGAGGGCATCGCGCTCTCCCTTTTTGATGACGGGTCTGCGTCTTCTCCCCTCCGGTCTTCATGCGCCCGGGATGTTTTCCCGGCAGTTCTTCGTCTCGCCGACGAGAGAAACTGGCGCGGAAGCACCCCGGCCCTTGAATCCGGGAACGCCATGTCGCGGCTTCAGAAGGTGATCAGCCTTCCGGAGAGCGCCATGCCGGACATTGAGGCGATTGAGGCATCGTTCGTTGAAACCCTTCGCCGGCACGACAATGTGCCTGAAGGGAGCGGCAATGCTTCGGGAGGGCTTCTTCCGAGGCTCTCGAAGCTCTCGGAAATCCGGGCCGCCCGGAAGGCGTTCGACGCTGCATGGGACGAAACCTCGTCCTTCGCGATGCGTCTTGCGGACCTCTTCAAGCGCCGGATTCCTGCCGATGAGGGAGGAGCCCGGACGGGGTTCGAGATCGACGACCGGGAGCTTGACCGCGCGGCTGGAGGCGACGACCGCATCTTTGTGCGGGAGAGGAAAAGGAAGGCAAGAAAAATCGCCTGCGAAATTCTCCTCGACCTCTCGGGGTCGCTCGGAGAGCGGGGCGGCGCAGTGCTTCGCGCTGCTGCCGCGAGGCTTGAGGGAGGAATGAAGCGCCTGCCCGGGACTTCTGCCCGAACGGCCGTCTTCCCGAACGAGCGCGGCACAGGCCCGTTTCTCGCGTCCGACTGGAAGTCTTCTTCCGTCGAAACGCGCGAAATCTTCCGGGCATTGCCTTCAAAGGGACCCACTCCGGTGGGTCAGAGCCTTCTCTGGGCGCTTCAGACGCTCGCTTCCCGCCCTGAACCCGCGAAGCTTCTTTTTCTCCTCACCGACGGCGTCTTTGACGCCGGCGAATACCGGGGAGAAGTCGAGGCGCTCGCGATGGCGGGAATTGAGCTCGCGACGCTCGTGCTCTGCGATCCGGATCTTCCGGAAGCCGAAATCGGTCCGCGGAACACGATCGGAAGCGAAACGCGGTTCGTTCGATCAATCGACGAAATCCCGGAGGCGATTCACGCGCTGCTCCTGGGACTCAAAACCCGGGACGCCTTCTGAGCGGGGATCTTCCCGAAGACGTATTTCTCTTGCAACTTCTTTAGCGAACGGGGTCTGCTTCCTTTCTCCTTCAGGGTTTCCCATTGATGAATTCAATGGGCCGCCCTGAAGGGAGAGGGAAGAGGCCCCTTCGTTTTTTTGTGCGGGCCGCAATGCATGCGGCATCGCTGTAGAACACATCGGCCAACAGGGACCAACAGGGACTTCGGGGAGGAAAAGCGCCCAATGCACTTCAGAAAGAACATGACTCTCGAGATCCTTGAGGCGGAAACGCCGTTGCGGGCGCTTCACCGGATGCGCAACGACCTTCTGCGCATGGAGCTCGCTATCGGAAGCAGCGTCTTTGCCGCGGGGCTTCTTCCGGCGCTTCAGGCCTGGAGCGCCTTTGCGGCCGGGATTCCGGAGGGCGCATTTGAAGCCGGCATCCGGCGCGCGAGGCGCATGATGGAACTCATGCTCGACGAAGCCCTTCCCGACGGCCTCGACCCGAAGGCGCGCGAAAGACTCCGGCTCGGCCGGCTCGCGGGAGGAATGCTCCTTGGACTCCTCTCCGCGGCGGACGACATTCTCCAGTTTGAATTCAAAGCTCTGGAGAACGGCAGGGCTTCAGACACCTCCCCGGCATTCGACCCGTCGGCGGAGCTCCTTCTTGAGTTTCAGATTGCGTGCGCGGCAAAAGGACGAAAGGCGGTCGCGGAAGCGCTTCCCGCCATGCGGGCTTCAAAGCGCATTGAACTAGAGCGCGCTGGGCTCTGCGAATTTCTGCTTCGAAGGCTTATCGACCGCAATATCGCCGCGCTTCTCCGGGAAGCCCGGGAGGGCGGCCTTGAACCGGCACTCCGCCATGCCGCGGGCGGCTTCCCGGGAGCCGACGAGGAAGCGGTGCGCTTTGAACGCATCCTCATGAAGGCGTTGTCGGAGGAATGCCGGAAGGCTTCTTTTCCGGCGCTTATGCCGGGCGGCGAGTCGTCGGAGGCTTCAGACGCCTTCTTCACCCGGGGAAGTGCGGAGCTCATTTCCCGCGCGCTTCTCCTTGCAATTCGCGAGGAGCGTTTTCTTGTCCTCACGCGGGAGAACGACGGCGCGGACATCGTTGAAGAGAAGTCAAAGACTGATCTTCCACCTCGTCTCTGGATTGCAGCTGACGGCATCTTTCTCGAGTGGCCCAAAGGCGCGGCGGCTCTTGAAGCCATTCTCTGCGGCCGCTTCAGGTTGGCGGAGGAAGAGAACCGACAGGGGTTGACCGAAGGGTTGATTAAAGGCCTCATCGCCGCGGGAATGGTTGAGTCTGAATGGAAAGGAGGTCCGCGGGAAGCGGCGCTCACTCAGGAGGACGCACTGGTGCTGGGGCTTCGCGAGACTTCGGCGCTTCTTGCCGCGCTCTTTTCTCCCCGGGGAGATGGAGCAGCAGCCGCAGAAGAGGCCCCGAAGCTCTCCCGCCTTGACTGGCGGCTTTTCCCGCGCGAAGCGCGGAAGGGTGAGGGCCCGGGCAGCGCCTTCGTCGGCGCGGAAGGCCGGAAGACTCCGGTCTTCTTCTGGTCGATCGCTATCCCTGACCAGGTGCCGCTTCAGATCCGCGAAGCGCTTGAAAGCGCCGAAAAGCAGCTCTCGAGATTGAGGAGAAGCGAAACCCGGGGAGCCCGTGACGGGCTCTTTCTCGGCGAGTCCTTTTTCGCGGCAGGCGACTTCGAGGCGGCGGCAGACATCCTTTCGGACCTCGGGCTCGCAGTGGAAAGGCAAAGCGCGCTCCACGGCGGGGCGCTCCGTCGCATGCGCGGGATCGGACCCAATGCCGGAAAAACCGAAGTCGGGATTCTTCTCAAACAAAGCATTGCCGTCCCGTGCTGCCTCTGGAGCGACGGAACGGTGACGGAAGCGGACTGGCCGGACGCGGCTTGGGAGGCCGCTGACGAAGAAACGATTGAGGAACCTTAACGAATGAAGGGAACGTGCAAATGAAGATGAAAAGCTTCCGGGTAAAGGGATTCAAGGACCGTGCGCGGGAGACGAGCGGCGTCACGGGAAATGCGCTTGCGCTCTACCGGCCCGCATGGGAAGTCCGTCCGGCGGTCTGGAATCTCGGGGCGGCTGCCTTTGCGTCGGCGGCGGCTCTCTCCGGGAGTCTTCCCGCCTCCTGGGGGATTCTCTGGGGAACGGGCGCGCTCGTCCTTGCCGCCTGGCGATGGAAGGAGGCGCTTGACGTCTGGAAGCGCCGTGCGCCGTTGTCGGGTTTTGAGCCGCTCTTCATGACGATGGAGGATCTCGTCGCCCGCATGCGGGAGATGACTGAGAAAAGCCTTCCGGAAGCCGCCAGGGGAGGAGCCCGGTTTGAGCATCTCCTGCGCTCCGGCGGTCTCATCGGAACGGGACAGGAGATTGCTTCAGCCGGGATGAGGGATGAACGCGTGCTCTTTCTCTCTCATGCGGAATCCCGCGTTGAAAACGTCTGGTTCGGAATGGGCTTCCCCTGGACGCCGGTTGAGGCGCAGAAGCTCGAGGAACTTTCGCGCGTCCCTCGCGACGTGATGACGGTGCCGCCCTCAATCCGGCCCCTGGTGACGAAAGACCGGGGGTTGTCGGAAAAGGAAATCGGAAGCCCCGTTCTTCACGGCGTGGGGCCTGAGGAAGCGCCGATCGAGCGGCCGATCAGGAGCCTCGGGGGCGGCACACTTCTCGTCGGCACCACCCAGGCAGGGAAGGGCGTCATGCTCACCTCTCTCATCGCTCAGGCGATTCTGCGCGGGGATGCGGT
>UMGZ01066828.1_pt1 | contig 10686 bp, 9 predicted proteins | sample 1965421 | NCBI WGS metagenome assembly UMGZ01 (sample SAMEA4836087, study PRJEB28245) | human gut metagenome | biome: gut microbiome; material: fecal sample | place: Denmark | collected 2008
GCTGGATAATTTGTATCGATTCCGACCAGCAGATAATAGTCGCTGCCGGTGTACGGGTTATTGGATGCCAGTGCGGAAATGCTGCTGAGCGGGATCGCTTTCATGTTGGTATCGTAGAAAACGGAATTGCCCGGCAGATACGCGTAGCGCCCGTATTCCTTGACATTTTCCAGCGTCAGGGAATCGGTGTTTGTAAACTGGGTTGTTTCGTTCTGATCCGAATCCGGCTCCGTGTACTGGATTTTAAAATGCAGGTTGGACGGATTGGCGACGAAACGGTTATACACTGTGTAATAACGATGCAGTGTGTCCATGATCTCGACCGCTGCGTCCTCCAATGTGCTGCGCTTCCGGCTGGCAGAACGGTAGCTGTAGATCCGCTGCGGCTCCTGAACCGACCATTCGACGTAGCCTTCGCGGCTCTTGACGCCGTCTTCCGGTTCGGAACGCTTCTGGCAGTTAAAGTCGTCGTCGAGCTGGTACCCCATGGATTCCAGATAGGAAATCAGGGAGGACAGGGAGAAATTTTCGGTCTCGCTTGGTCCAAAGGTCATTTTGAGCATCCGGCGCGAGAGGTCAATCGAGCTGTCGGCGCCGAAGACGTCCTGATAGTCCATATATAGGAAGATATCGTTCAGATCGCTATTAAATTGTGTGTTAAATTCCGCGGTGTCCTCATAAGGAACCGAGCCAATGCCGGTCAGCCCCAGACCGAAATTTCCGTGAATATACATGAGGCAGATACCAGTCAGCCCCAGAATCAGGAAAAACAGATGCGCGAGGCTGGCGAACCCTTTCTGGATCTGCATCGGAATATGTGAGAGTTTTGTCATAAATTTTGCAACTCCTAACTTCTGTTAGATGGATGATTCACATTTTTACTGTTTCTCAATTTTATATCCAACACCCCAGACAACCTTCAGATAGCGCGGCTCTCTCGGGTTAATTTCGATCTTTTCGCGGATATGGCGGATATGAACCGCAACTGTATTGTCCGCGCCGATCGCCTCCTCATTCCAGATCGCCTCGTAGATCTGGTCGATGGAGAAGACTTTTCCGGCGTTTTTAACGAGCAGAAGCAGGATGTTGTACTCGATCGGTGTCAGCTTGATGAGTTCGCCGTCCACGGTTACTTCCTTATTTTCATCGTTGATCTGCAGGCCGCCGCATTTGAATACGTGGTTGCCCATCTGATTGTTCATATTTCCCAGCTGCGTGTAGCGGCGGAGCTGCGATTTCACGCGGGCGACCAGTTCCAGCGGGTTGAATGGCTTCGTGATATAATCATCCGCCCCTATATTTAAGCCCAGAATCTTGTCCGCATCCTCAGACTTCGCGGAAAGGATAATGATCGGGATACTGCTGGTTTCACGCACCTTCAGCGTCGTCCGGATCCCGTCTAACCCCGGCATCATAACGTCCAGAATCATCAAATTCACGGTGTGCGTTTTTAAAAGCTCCAGCGCCTCTGCGCCGTCATACGCCTTGATAACCTCAAATCCCTCACCGGTTAAGTATATGTCAATCGCTTCTACGATCTGTTTATCATCGTCACATACAAGAATACTCTGCATAGCAACTCCTCCTTTTAATAGGGTAATATGTAGATAATATAGTATACAAATTTCTGTATAGATACAATAAAGATACCTATGTCCTATAATTATACAACGAAAAAGAAAACCATGGAATCTTATTTTTGCGTATTTCAGGAGAAGATTGGGGGCGGCTCTTCTCTGTCCGGGTTGCGTCTTCTCACCAGAATCCTGCTGTTCATTTACAAGTTACCCTTGACAAACCCCACATTCTCCGCTACACTCTAAATTAATTTGAATATCAAACCATTTGAAATTAAAACTATCTTTTATAGAAGAAGCGGAGTTAAACGAGAAAATGACAGCTAGAATCATTGGAATTGGCGCGTATGCGCCGGAGCAGGTTGTGACGAATCAGGATTTGACGAAATTTCTTGATACAAATGATGCCTGGATCCGGGAACGGACGGGTATTGGAGCCAGACATGTCTCGACGAGCGAGGGAACCTCGGCGTTGGCGACAGAGGCGGCGAAGCGCGCGATCGCGGACGCGGGCATTTCTCCGGAGGAGATTGAAATCGTGATCGTGGCGACTTCTTCCCCGGATCGGGCGTTCCCGAGTGCGGCGGCGGATGTACAGGGAGCTATCGGGGCGAAACATGCGGTGGCGTTTGACATCACGGCGGCATGTTCCGGATTTATTTACGCCTTACATATTGTGCAGGGATTTATTCAGGCGGGCATCTACAAGACAGCGCTGATCATCGGTGCGGAGACGCTGAGCAAGGTGTTAGACTGGACGGATCGCAGTTCCTGCATCCTGTTTGGCGATGGCGCGGGCGCGGCGGTTGTCCGGGCGGACGAGACGGGTGTGGTGAAGACGCTGGTCGGCAGCGACGGAACGAAGAACGACGTTCTGTACTGCCAGGCGAGAAGTCTTGAAAACTGCCTGACGGGCGGCAAGCCGGAGCTTGGTTTTATGCAGATGGACGGTCAGGAAGTCTTTAAGTTTGCGGTGAAGAAGGTACCGGAGATTGTGAATGCGATTCTGGAGGAGACCGGAACGGACCGCGAGGCGGTACAGCATTATCTGCTGCATCAGGCGAATATCCGGATTCTGGAAGCGGCGTCGCGCCGTCTGAAGGTTCCGATGGACAAGATTCCGGTCAATATCGAGCGCTACGGCAATACGTCGGCGGCTTCGATTCCGATTCTCCTGGATGAAATGCACCGGGACGGACGCTTAAAACGCGGCGATACGCTGGTGATGGCAGGTTTTGGCGCGGGTCTTACCTGGGGTGCGGCATTGATGACCTGGTAGGTGTCTGGAGAGGCAAAAAAATATATAGCAAAACTAATGTACATTATCCCATTTTTTGATAAAATATAAGAACAGTGATTGCATTTTTGCGGTCACAAAAAGAAAATTCATTTAAAAAGGAGATTGAAACGATGTTAGAGAAAATGAAAGAAATTATTGCAGAGCAGCTGAGCGTAGACGCAGATTCCATTACCGAGGCTTCCTCTTTCAAGGATGATCTGGGTGCGGATTCTCTGGATCTGTTTGAGCTGGTTATGGCTCTGGAGGACGAGTACTCCGTAGAGATCCCGGCTGAGGATCTGCAGAACCTGGCAACTGTAGGCGATGTTATGAACTACTTAAAAGAAAAAGGTGTAGAGGCATAATGAAAACAAAGATCACAGAAATGTTGGGGATTGAATACCCGATTATTCAGGGCGGCATGGCATGGGTGGCAGAACATCATCTGGCAGCAGCCGTTTCTGAAGCTGGCGGTCTGGGCTTAATTGGCGGCGCCAATGCACCAGGTGAGGTTGTCCGCGAGGAGATCCGCAAGGCGAGAGAGCTGACAAAGAAGCCGTTTGGTGTCAATGTCATGCTGATGAGCCCGTATGCGGATGACGTGGCAAAGGTAGTTGTGGAAGAAGGCATCAAGGTCGTAACGACCGGCGCCGGTATTCCAGGCAAATACATGGGCATGTGGAAGGAAGCCGGCATTAAGGTAATTCCGGTTGTCGCTTCGGTTGCACAGGCACGTCTGATGGAGAAGAGCGGCGCAGATGCAGTCGTTGCAGAAGGCATGGAGTCCGGCGGACACATCGGCGAGGCGACGACGATGACACTCGTTCCGCAGGTGGTTGATGCGGTTTCGATTCCGGTGATTGCAGCCGGAGGTATCGCAGATGGACGCGGCATTGCGGCGGCATTTATGCTGGGCGCAGAGGCGGTCCAGATGGGAACCCGCTTCGTCGTATCGAAGGAATCCATCGTAAGCCAGGCTTACAAGGACAGAGTCATCAAGGCGAAAGACATTGATTCGACCGTAACCGGTATGAGTCACGGACATCCGATCCGCTGTCTTAGAAATAAGATGACGAGAGAGTATCTGAAGCTGGAAAAAGAGGGACGCCCGTTCGAGGAACTGGAGTATTTAACACTTGGAACGCTTCGGAAGGCAGTCATGGAAGGTGACGTGGACAACGGAACCGTGATGGCTGGACAGATTGCAGGTATGGTGAAGAAAGAGCAGACCTGTAAGGAAATGATTGAAGAAATGATGGCCCAGGCGGAGACGCTTTTGGGCAGAAAGTAGAGAGTGAGTGTAACGCTATGAGCAAAATTGCATTTATTTTTCCGGGTCAGGGCGCACAGACCACTGGCATGGGACAGGATTTTTATCAGGAAACGGAAACGGGACGCGAGATGTTTGAGAAAGCAAGCGAGATCCTTGGGTTTTCAATGACCGATCTTTGCTTTGATCCGGCGCAGACGGACCGTCTGAATATCACGGAGTATACGCAGCCGGCGATGGTAACCGCCAGCCTTGCGATGATGCGTGTATTCATGGAACGTACCGGAATCCGCCCGGATGTGGCTGCGGGTCTGAGCCTGGGAGAGTATCCTGCAATGGCGGCTGCAGGCGTTATGTCTGACGAAGATGCCATCCGTACCGTGCGGCAGAGAGGTATCCTGATGCAGGGCGAAGTCCCGGTTGGTCAGGGCGCCATGTCTGCCGTACTGGCGATGGATGCAGAGAAGATCGAAGAGGTGATCGCGCCGATCGAGGGCGTGCAGATTGCCAACTATAACTGCCCGGGACAGATTGTTATCTCTGGTAAGACAGAGGCGGTTGCCGAGGCAGGAGAGAAATTGAAGGAAGCGGGCGCAAAACGCGTTCTTCCGTTAAAGGTAAGCGGACCGTTCCATTCCAAGATGTTAGTGGGAGCTGGCGAGAAGCTTGGAAAGGTACTCGATACCGTTGAGATTCATACACCGGAGATTCCGTATATTGCGAATGTGACGGCAGATTATGTGACCGATGCAGCCGATGTAAAGCCGCTTCTGATGAAGCAGGTTTCTTCCTCCGTCCGCTGGGAGCAGACGATCCGGAAGATGTTAGCAGACGGTGTGGACACATTTATTGAGATCGGACCGGGTAAGACCCTGACTGGTTTCATGCGTAAAATCGACAAAAACGCGAAGGCGTTCAATATAGAGAAACTGGAAGATATCGACAAAGTAAAGGAGGCGCTTGGATGTTAAATGGAAAAGTAGCAGTTGTGACAGGTGCCAGCCGTGGCATTGGTCGTCAGATCGCTATTTCGATGGCGAAAGAGGGCGCTGTGGTGATCGTCAATTATAATGGCTCTGCGGCAAAAGCAGAGGATGTCGTAAAGGAAATTACCGAGGCGGGCGGACAGGCGGAAGCCGTTCAGTGCAATGTTTCGGATTACAGCGCGGCGGAGGTGTTCTTAAAGGACATTATCAGCCGCTATAAGAGAATTGATATTTTAGTCAATAACGCGGGCATTACCCGTGACAATCTTCTGATGAAGATGAGTGAGGAAGAGTTTGACGCCGTCATCGATACGAACTTAAAGGGCGCATTTAACTGCATTAAGCACGTATCCCGCCAGATGTTAAAGCAGAAGGGCGGACGCATCATCAATATTTCCTCTGTTTCCGGCGTGATGGGAAATGCGGGACAGGCAAATTACTGTGCGTCCAAGGCGGGCGTGATCGGACTGACCAAATCCGTGGCAAGGGAGATTGGAAGCCGTGGTATCACGGTCAACGCGATTGCACCGGGATTTATTGATACGGAAATGACCGCCGTTCTTCCGGACGATGTGAAGAAGGCGATGGGCGAGCAGATTCCGTTAAAACGTTTCGGTACGACCGAGGATGTAGCGCAGGCAGCCGTATTTCTGGCTTCTGACCGCGCAGCCTACATCACAGGACAGGTTCTGTGCGTGGACGGCGGAATGGCGATGTAGGGAAAAGGTGCTTTACAGATAGGCACTTTTGGAACTGAAAGTGGCGTACGATAACGTAGTGGCAGCAGATTTTGCCGATTTGGAATGCGAAGCATCGGCAAAATCGTGTCGTAGTTTGCACAACGTGTGTACTGTGACGATAGAAAGGCAGGTTTTTAGATGGGAAATAAGACACGTGTAGTAGTAACCGGTCTGGGAGCGATCACTCCGATTGGAAATGACGTAGCAAGCTTCTGGCAGGGATTAAAGGATAAAAAAGTCGGTATCGCGCCGATCACATATTTTGATACAACCGATTATAAGGCAAAGCTGGCAGGCGAGGTGAAGGATTTTGATCCGAAGAAATACATGGATCCGAAGGCAGCGAGACGTATGGAGCCGTTTTCCCAGTATGCGGTAGCGGCAGCCGGTGAGGCGATCGCACAGGCGGGTCTGGATATGGAAAAAGAGGATCCGTTCCGCGTGGGAACCAGCATCGGTTCCGGTATCGGAAGCTTACAGGCGATGGAACGTGAGCACAAAAAAATGCTGGAAAAAGGACCGAACCGTGTGAACCCGCTGCTCGTTCCGATGATGATCAGCAACATGGCAGTCGGCAATGTGGCAATGCATTATGGTTTAAAGGGCAAATCCATCAACGTGGTAACTGCCTGTGCGACCGGTACGAACTCTATCGGTGAGGCGTTCCGCTCGATCCAGTATGGCGAGGTAGACGTGATGGTAGCCGGTGGTACCGAGTCTGCGATCACACCGCTCGGTATGGCAGGTTTCGCGGCTCTGACGGCTCTTTCTACCAATGATGACCCGGAGACGGCATCCCGTCCGTTTGATAAGGACCGCGATGGTTTCGTCATGGGCGAGGGCGCTGGTATCGTAGTTCTGGAGTCCTTAGAGCACGCGCAGAAGCGCGGCGCAAAGATTCTGGCAGAGGTAGTCGGCTACGGCGGAAGCAACGATGCATTCCACATCACTTCCCCGGCAGAGGATGGAAGCGGCGCAGCGTATGCGATGGAGATGGCGCTCAAGGATGCAGGTATCGCACCGGAGAAGATTGATTACATCAATGCACATGGAACCAGTACACACCATAACGATCTCTTTGAGACGATGGCAGTGAAAAAAGCGCTGGGCGACCACGCTTACAAGGTAAAAATCAACTCCACTAAGTCGATGATTGGACATCTTTTAGGTGCAGCGGGCGGTGTTGAGTTTATCGCCTGCGTGAAATCCATTGAGGATGGATTTGTACACGCAACCGCAGGTTTAAAAGAGGCTGGCGAGGGCTGCGATCTGGATTACACGATGGGCGAGGGTGTTCCGATGGATATCCACTATGCCCTGACCAACTCCCTGGGATTTGGTGGTGTCAATGCCAGCCTGGTAATCAAGAAATTTGAGGACTAAATTGGGAAAGCGAAAGAGGTAACTGAAATTATGATGGGAATTAAAGAGATCCAGGAGATCATCCCGCACCGTCATCCGTTTCTTTTGATCGACTGTATCGAGGAAGTGACACCGGGCGAGGGCGCGGTTGGATATAAAAATGTAACATACAACGAGCCGTGGTTTGCAGGTCATTTTCCGCAGGAGCCGGTCATGCCGGGCGTCCTGATCGTGGAGGCGCTGGCGCAGGTCGGCGCGGTTGCGATTTTAAGTGAAGAAGGAAATAAGGGCAGGACGGCATATTTCGGGGCAATCAACAACGCAAAATTCAAGAAAAAGGTAGTTCCGGGCGACAAGTTAAAGCTGGAGTGCCATATCATCAAGAGAAAAGGACCGGTCGGCATAGGAAGTGCGACGGCAACCGTCGATGGCAAGCTGGCTGTTTCCGCAGAGCTGACGTTTATGATTGGCTAATAAGTGAGGTTGAATAAGAGATGTTTAAAAATCTGTTTAAGAAATCGTATACTTCGATCAATACAAACGACCACGGTTCTGCCGGCGTAAGCCGTGCGGAGAGTGCGAAAGCAGATAAAAGGGCGGCAGAGGCAGCACAGGAAAAACCGGAGAAGATTCCGAGCCGTCCGACGGCGATGACGCCGGAAAGTCTGCGTTCTTTATGGCGTAAGTGTAATAAATGTGAGAAACCGATTCTGGTGCAGGATGTCAAGGACAACCTGTATGTGTGCCCGCGCTGCGGCGGATATTTCCGGATGCATGCGTACCGCCGGATTGAGATGCTGATCGATGAAGGTACCTTTGAAGAGTGGGATAAGGAGATGTCTGTGGTCAATCCGCTTGCATTTCCGGGCTATGAGGGCAAGGTTGAGGCAGCCAGAGAGAAAACCGAGTTAAATGAGGCGGTTGTCACTGGTAAAGGAAAGATTCACGGTTATGAGACTGTGATCGCGGTCTGCGATTCCCGTTTCCTGATGAGCAGCATGGGTCACAACATGGGCGAGAAGATTGCCCGTGCGGTAGAGCGTGCGACCGAGGAACGGCTTCCGGTTATCATCTACGCGGCTTCCGGCGGTGCGAGAATGCAGGAGGGCATGATCTCCCTGATGCAGATGGCGAAAACTTCCGCAGCCTTAAAACGTCATTCCGAGGCGGGACTTCTCTACATAAGCTTTATGACGGATCCGACCACCGGCGGCGTAACAGCAAGCTTTGCGTCCCTGGGCGATATCATCCTGGCAGAGCCGGGAGCGCTGATTGGATTTGCGGGTCCGCGTGTCATCGAGCAGACGATCGGCCAGAAGCTCCCGGAGGGCTTCCAGAGAGCCGAGTTCCAGCTGACACACGGTTTTGTGGATCAGATCGTGGAAAGAAAAGATCAGAAGCGTGTTCTGGGACAGATTTTGAAGCTTCACAGCCAGGAGCATGGCTGGGAGAAATGGAACGACGAGGCGGAGAACCACACAGAAGCGGCATCTGCATCCAGGGCAGAAAAAGCAGCTTCTGTGGAGGAAGGCAAGTTAAAGAGCCGGAAAGCACCGTTCTCCGGTATCATGCGCCAGAAGACCTTAAATAAGATCGCAGGCCGAGAGAGAGACGCCTGGGAGGCAGTACGCCAGTCCCGTAGCGCCGGACGTCTGAACGCCAGCGATTATATCCGGATCCTGTTTGACGATTTTACCGAGTTCCACGGCGACCGGTATTATGGCGATGATATGGCGGTCATCGGCGGTGTGGCATCCTTCTATGGAATGCCGGTCACAGTCATTGGACAGGAGAGAGGTAAATCCCCGAAAGACAGCATGAAGCACAACTTCGGCATGCCGTCTCCGGAAGGATACAGAAAGGCGCTCCGTCTGATGAAACAGGCGGCGAAATTTAACCGTCCGATCATCTGTTTTGTCGATACGCCAGGTGCATTCCCGGGTATGGAGGCAGAGGAGAGAGGCCAGGGCGAGGCGATTGCCCGCAACCTCTTTGAAATGTCGGATATGAAGGTGCCGATTCTGGCGATTATCACCGGTCAGGGCGGCAGCGGCGGCGCACTGGCGCTGGCGGTTTCCAACGAGGTATGGATGATGGAGAATGCGACCTACTCGATCCTTTCTCCGGAGGGCTTTGCTTCGATTCTGTGGAAAGATGCCAAGAGAGCCAGCGAGGCGGCGAAGGTCATGAAGATGACGGCAGAGGACCTGTATGAGCTTGGCATGATCGAGCGCATTATCTGCGAGGATGAGCCGGCAACCGATGACAACATCGAGGAGATCGGACGCATCATCGACCGCCATATGCGCGAATTCTTCCAGTCCTGCGCGGAAAAGACGCCGGATGAGATCGCGGAGCAGCGGTATGAACGTTTTAGAAAAATCTAAAAATAGATATTGAAAGGGGGTTGCCGCGCGGCGGTCCCCTTTGTGAATATAGGAGATCGTATGAGTACAATTTTATCACAGTTAAAACCGCTGAAAATTGGTGATCTGACGGCGAAGCTTCCGATCATCCAGGGCGGTATGGGGGTTGGCATCAGCCTGTCCTCGCTGGCAGGAGCCGTGGCGGGGGCTGGCGGCATCGGCATTATTTCCACTGCCCAGATCGGTTTCCGGGAGCCGGATTTTGCCGAGCATCCGCAGGAGGCAAACCTGCGCGCGATCGGTTCAGAGTTACAGAAGGCGCGCGCGATCGCGAAGGGCGGCATCGTGGGCTTTAATATCATGGTGGCGACGAAAAACTATGCGGAGTACGTTAAAACGGCGGTCAAGGCGGGCGCTGACCTGATCATATCGGGCGCAGGACTTCCTGTTTCCCTGCCGGAGTATGTGAAAGGGACGGCGACGAAGATTGCGCCGATCGTTTCCTCCGTTAAGGCGGCGACGGTCATCTGCCGGATGTGGGACCGCAAGTACCAGACCGCGCCGGATCTGGTGGTCGTTGAGGGACCGCTGGCGGGCGGACATCTGGGATTTGACCGTGAGAAGCTGACCGAGCTGGAGGTAGACACGCCGCACGCAGCCGAGACATTCCATCAGGCGGAATATGACGAGGAAGTGCGGGGAATTATCGCGCTGGTTAAAAAATACGCGCAGAAATATGGCAAATCGATTCCGGTTGTGACGGCTGGCGGCATCTACGACCATGCGGATGTGATGCACCAGATGGAGCTTGGCGCGGACGGCGTGCAGGTGGCAACCCGTTTTGTGACAACCGAGGAATGCGATGCACCGATGGCATATAAGCAGGCATATCTGGATGCGAAGGAAGAGGACATCGTGATTGTCAAAAGTCCGGTCGGCATGCCGGGACGCGCGATTAAGAATGCGTTCTTAAAAGAACTGGAAAAAGGAAGACAGGCAGTGACACACTGTTATCAGTGTCTGGAACACTGTGATCCGGCGAAGATCCCGTACTGCATCACGCAGGCACTCGTCAATGCCGCCCGCGGTGATGAGGAGCATGCTCT
>UMGZ01014904.1_pt1 | contig 10682 bp, 8 predicted proteins | sample 1965421 | NCBI WGS metagenome assembly UMGZ01 (sample SAMEA4836087, study PRJEB28245) | human gut metagenome | biome: gut microbiome; material: fecal sample | place: Denmark | collected 2008
AATTTCAAAGAACTATTTATCCACTTTTACGGGACAGTAGTGATTCGGTTTATTACACTATATACAACCCCATTTCAAGATATACGCCACAAAAGTAGAAAATTTATTATAGGAAGAAAATTTTATCGCCGGATATTTAACGACCGCACGATACCTTCGCATTGACAGGTCAATGCAAAAAAATCGACCGCACGATCAGGCCGCAACGACCGCATAATTCAGCCGCAACGACCGCACGATCAAGCTGCAACGAAAGTAAATTTATCTCTTTAGCTATTATTAACTACAAAGATTAGTTTATCAACTAAAAACTTTCGTTATTTGCAGAAAAAGAAAAAAATCATGAAAGGACTGACTGCAAAAGAAGAAGAAATCATGGGCTTTTTCTGGGAAAAAGGCCCGCTGTTTGTGAAAGAAATGCTCGCTTTCTATGACGATCCGAAACCGCATTTCAATACCCTGTCCACCATCGTACGCGGACTGGAAGAGAAAGGTTACCTCTCCCACAAAGCATATGGCAACACTTATCAGTACTATGCCACCGTGAGCCGTGATGACTTCAGCCGCCGTACGCTCCGGAGTGTCATCAGCAAATACTTCAACAATTCCTACCGGGATGCCGTTTCATCGCTGGTGAAAGAGGAGGACATCTCGCTGAAAGAGCTCAAGGAGCTGATACAGAAGGTAGAGGAGGGACGGTTATGAATCGGAAACAAATCAGAAAAACCAGATAACGATATGGGAAACTTTTTAGTCTACATACTGAAATCCGCCGCCTGCCTGGCCGTATTCTACCTGTTCTACAAGCTGCTGATGAGCCGCGACACATTCCACCGTTTCAACCGTTTTGCCCTGCTGGGACTGCTGGTGTTGTCTTCCCTGCTTCCACTGGTCGAAGCCAGTGTAAACAGTCCGGCAGCTGTACAGGAAACAATGCTCACACTGGAGCAACTTCTCCTGCTGGCCGATATACAGCCGGAAGGCGAAAGCATGGCAGCTGCAACACCGTCTGCCACAGTCTTGTGGTTACGTGCAGCCCTGTTGGTCTATCTGACAGGTATCGTATTCTTCATCGTACGCAACCTCTGTTCACTGGCCAGGCTGGGCAGACTGATCCGTCAGGGCAAACGGGAAGCTCTGGACAGCTATCTCCCTGACCGGAAAGAGAAAAATGTACGGCTGGTGGTACACGATCACGACATTGCTCCTTTCAGCTGGATGCACTGGATCGTGATTGCCCGAAAGGATCTGGAAGAAAACGGACGCGAGATACTCATCCACGAACTGGCCCACATCCGCAACCGCCACTCATGGGATCTGCTGCTGGCCGACCTCTGCATCTTCGTACAGTGGTTCAATCCGGCTGCATGGCTGCAGAAACAGGAATTGCAGAATATCCATGAATATGAAGCCGACGAAACCGTTCTGCGCGAAGGCGTAAACGCCAGAAATTACCAGATGCTCTTAATAAAAAAAGCTGTCGGCACAAGGCTCTACTCTATGGCCAACAGCTTCAATCACAGTTCACTGAAAAAACGTATCACTATGATGTTAAAAGAAAAATCCAATCCGTGGGCACGGGCCAAGTATCTCTATATACTTCCATTGGCCGCACTGGCTGTTACGGCCTTTGCCCGTCCTGAGGTCTCAGCCGTAGCTGATGAGATTTCAGCCGTCAAAGTAATTGCTCCGGCCGTACACGACAGCATACAGCCCAATGTACAGCCAGCAGTCGCAGCACCCTCTTCGGCTCTGGACCAGATGCCTGAATTTCCAGGTGGCATGGAAGCGCTGAATACCTATCTCCGGAACAACATACGATATCCGCAGGAAGCCCAGAAAGCCGGAATACAGGGCCGGGTGATCATACAGTTCATCGTCAGCAAAGACGGCAGCATCACCGATGCAGAAGTGGTAGAAAGTGTGGATCCGCAACTTGATGCTGAAGGTTTGAGGCTCATAAAAAACATGCCCCGATGGAAACCCGGCATGCGGAAAGGACAGGCTATCAGAGTGAAACAGACGCTACCGATCAGGTTTGCTTTCACGAAAACATCCGACAAACCCGAAAACAGCAATTCCATCTTCCTGAAAAATGGAAGCTACAACTCTTCCCTCAAGGATGTCATTCTTCTGGTTAACGGGCAGGAGGTCAGTCCGGAAATTTTCCGCGCCATCGATCCGCAGCGTATCCAGTCAGTTACCGTCCTGAAAGATCAGGCTTCTCTGGCCAAATACACGACCGACAAGAGCAAGACAGGAATCATTCAAGTCAAACTGAAAAAAGAAGAGCAGGCTTCGGACATAAACATCCCGACCATCCGGTTTGACTCCCAGACATCTAAGGCCCTGGTCATCATAGACGGAAAAGCTGCTGATGCAACAGCTGTACAGACTCTCTCACCCAGCCAGATCAAATCCATCAAAGTGCTGAAAGGCCAGCAGGCTGTTGATCTTTTTGGAGAAGCGGCGAAAAACGGGGCAATCTGTGTTTCAACCCGATCTGCAGAATCCGAAACTGACAAATAAAACCTGACCATACATAAACTTATACACATGAAAACAAGAACAGCCACAACCGTATCCTTAACCGATAAACGGCAGACACCATGGCAAAACCTCAGACAGCTGCTCCTATGCCTGCTGATCCTGCTTCCAGGAATACTGACAGCACAAACAATTGAAAATCCGACATTCAAGGCCCGCAACGGAAGTATCCGCAACATTACCCGGATCGAGCGTACCCCCGAATGTACAAAAGTCTACATCCACGCGATTTTCCGGCCACACTGGTGGATCAAGGAAGATGGAGAGAATTATCTGGAAGATACTGCCACCGGAATACGCTACAAGCAAACGGGAGCTGAAGGCATTGAACTGAAAAAGGAAACTTATCTTCCTGATTCGGGAGAAATGGACTTCGTACTGCTGTTCGAACCTCTGCCCCAGGAAACCCGGAAAATACATTTCATAGATCCCAATGGAAGAGAAGGAAATACTTTCGATATCTCACTGGTGGCTGATGCCTCTGAGCCCCGTTCTCTTCTGGAACCGGTAGAGGGAAACTGGTTTAGCGAGGATGCACAGAGCCGCTGGACTTACGGCATCTATGATTCCATCGTCATCCTGAACAACCGGCTGTACACTCCCGTGGAATGCAGAAAAAAGGGGAAACGCATCCTGATGACTGCCAGCGACCGCAAGGACGGAAGCACCGTCACCCTGAAACTGACTGCCCGGAAAGACGGTTCCTGCCTCATTGCCCTTAACGACGGAGAGGAACAACGCTACGTACGCACCCGCAAAGAGCCGGCAATACCGGATGCAGACAACGGATATGGCACGGACTTTTTCCGCCGGGACAGCGTCTACCTGCAAGGCTATCTGAAAGGTTATGATCCGAGACTGGGATTCGACAGCGGTATTCTTTATCTGAGCAATGAAATTACCCGCAAGGACTATCCCACAGTAGTCCCCATCAATCCCGACGGAAGTTTTGAATGCAAATTTATCCTGTCATATCCCGTTTGCCAGAACCTGACCCTGAACAACCAGTGGATTCCATTCTATGCCGAACCGGGTGACACAGTCACGATGTATCTGGACTGGGAAGACATCATGGCACGAAGCCGGGCACGCGACAACAAATATCTGCTCATTCACACGGCTTATATGGGAAAGACAGCCGCACTGTCTTATCTGGCCGTCACCCTGAATGACCTGATCGATTATCCTTACGAGAAGCTGAATAAAGTCCAGAAGACACTGACACCGGCACAGTTTCAGAAACAACTGGAACCGTACACTGCCCGGTGGCAGCAGCAAGCCGATTCACTTTGCCGGCTTTATGCAACTTCACAAAAAGCAGTTTCGCTGATCCGCAACCATACAGCCATCAAAGCAGGAGAGATTTATTTTGACTATCAGATGCCCCGAAGCTATTATGCCCGGCAAGACACGGCCAATCAGGTATTGCAGGTGCAGCCGGATGCTTCCTATTACGACTTTCTGAAACAAATGCCTCTGGACGAAATGTCAGCACTGGCCTGTTCCCGGATAAGTGTTTTCATCAACCGTTTTGAATACATGGACCCACTCGAAGCAGCCAATAATGCTTACAAGAGTCTGGCAGGTGAAGAAGACTTCAAAAAACTTCCGGATAATGAGAAACTGATCCGGATATATGCAAAGAAGTATGAGATACAGGACAGTATCATTCAGGCGCTGTGTAATGAACACTCTCCCCTGCTCTGGCAGATAGCCCGTGTACGCGACCTGCGTGCCATCGTTGCACAACAGACCAGCCGGAAAGATGCAGAATGCCTCATCGGAAAGACACAGGCAATCATTACCCATCCCTATATGCAGACTGCAGTCAAGGATATGATTGACGAACTGCATCCGGCAGGACGGACAGCATCCTACCAGCTTCCTGCGGGGAAAGCTACCGATATTTTCCGCCGTATCATTGCTCCTCATGCCGGCAAAGTACTCTTCATTGACTTCTGGGGAATCTATTGTGGCCCCTGCCGGGGTGGCATACAGGCTACGGCCGACCTGCGCAGACAATACCGCAACCATCCCGATTTTCAGTTCGTCTATATAACCAGCGAAAAAGAATCTCCGGGAAAGGCCTACACGGACTATGTAGAGAAGAACCTGAAAGGAGAAGCCTGTTACCGGCTCACAGACACTGAATACAAATATATGCGCCAACTTTTCCAGTTCAACGGAATTCCGCACTATGTAATCGTAGAAAAAGACGGAAGTATCTCAACAGAAGATGTCGGAACCCACAATCTGAAAGAGTTCCTGCAAAAGCGCTTCGGCTCTGTTCCGGAAACTCAATCCACAGACGAACATTCCATACAATAAAAACGGACTGAAAAATGAAAAGAAATCTCGCTATTCAGATCTTGTGTCCCCTTTTCCTGCTCATTGGAGCAGGAAACATTTGTCAAGCTCAAGTATTAGAAGGAAAATTCCGGATTCGTTGGCGTCTGAATAATATTCCTGACAGTGTAAGAGGAGTTATGTATGTCTTTAATCCAACAATGACTGCTAGCAAAGCAATAGCAGATTTTCCCTTGCAAAACGGAGAAATGATATACGAAGACACCATTTCACAACCAAAGCATTTAAAGTTTTTCGGTTGGGCAAAAGACTTTCCCAACTGGACTTTAGATTTGTGGGTAGACCGAGGAGGCTGGATTGATATTCAGGGAAAAGACAAATGGCTTCATCAATGGATGATCACTACGAATATTCCCCAACAAAAAGAAGCCTTATCGTATGCGGCCTGTACCGCAGACGAGACGGACGAATGCTTACAGATGGATGAAAAGTGCCAGGTGCACGACAGTCTTTTTTGGGACCGCTGGCATAAGCTCAATTACCGGAGTGTTAGAAAAACCTTCGAATATATGAAGACGGCGCCGGTCACGGAGGTATGGATTGACCAGTTTTTGGAAAAAGCCTGGAATACAACCTGGATTCCGGATTCATTGCGCAGTTTTCGTCCTGTTTTCCAGCAGTTGTATGCACGTATGCCGGCCGAATGGCAGGAAACGGAGAAAGGAAAACTCATTGAGTCATATGCCTTCCCTGCTCCGACAGTGGAAGAAGGAGACGATATGGCTGATGGTTTACTATATGACGCTGAAGGAGAATCCCATCATTTGTCTGAATTGCAAGGCCGATACATCTTGTTGGATTTCTGGAGTATCTACTGCGGCCCCTGCCGCATGTCTGAACCGGAAATGGAAGAGATTGTCCATCTATATGGCGATAAATTGGCCTTGGTAGGAATATCCAATGATGAAAAAATCTCCTGGAGCAAATTCCTGAAAGAACACAAGATGCCGGGTTATCAATGGAAGGAACCGAAAAATGGAGGACGAAGTCTGGCTTCGCGTTATAAAGCCGGAGGCATCCCGCATTTCGTATTGATTTCGCCGGAAGGTAAAATCCTAAAGATGTGGACAGGCTATCGGAAAGGTATACTCAAATCCAAACTAAAAAAGTTTATATCAGAAGATACCATACAATAACTTACATTCTGCCGGGGTTCTCTCCACCTTTTCTAAAATAAAACTTTACCAGGCACGGATTATCATCTTCCTCACGCAACAAAAGTTTTGAGTAGTCTTGTTCTGACAAAAAAGGGCGCAAACAAGTATAATCATCAAAATTTAATTTCGAAACGATGTAATCTTCCGTAAACAGAAGAGGAGTTATACTTAAATTTTCAGCCAACTTTTCAAAGACAAATGTACTACCGTCCTGTTTTCTATAAAACACATTAATATGCTTATTGACAGTACCTAAACCTTTTTGCAGAGATACATAATAATATAGATCATTTTCCCGATGAAATTTCATACAGAAAGGGAGTGTTCCATCAGACAAATCTTTAATCAGCTCATCATTTCGTTTTCCTTCATTCTCAATCAAACGATATTTTTGCAACATTTCATCATTAATACCATCTTTGCCAAAATCCCAACAGTAAACAGGATACAGTCCTTTTTTAGTCAACTTATAGACTGTATTCTGATATGCCGTAGCAAAGTACACATTATCATGGTACTCATAAAAAGGATTCAAGCTACCCATATCCAAAATACGATCGTTCCTCCAAAAACCACTGACCGTATTTAGAGAGTCTTTTCCAACGACTGTAATTCCATCCTCATCTTCTCTCACGCACGACCAGAAAACCCATCTGTCCGGGCTAAGAGAAGCAACGGCATAATAATTAGGCTTGGCAGGTAACACATCCTGCCTGATAAATTTTCCACATAAGTCATATATTCCCATATACCCGTTTGGACTCAACAAGCCTATAGTCTGTTGGTTTTTATCAACCATAAAATCACTTATCAACAAATGATCTCCCGGACCATCACCCCATCGGGATATTTGTCTGACAAACGCTCCTTTCTCATCAAACACATATAGCGCAGGACGCCTGCTATCAAAAACATACAGCAAACTGTCAACATGTACTATTTTCTCTACATCCACCAGCAAACAACTATCAGATGTCTCCAAAGGTATGATCTCTATTTTTGAGAACAAGTCTTCGAAAGAAACATCTGACGAATGTAAATCTACAGAGAGTGTCGGTATTTCATTTTTATCCCTGGATGTACATGCAAATAATAACATTATAAATATGCCTAATACTTTTTTCATACACTATTTTGTTAAACGTCATACATGGATGGTATAATTGCCGGTATTGACAACAAGTCATTTCTACAGACTATTGATCCAAGCTGCTATATCCCGGAGAACTTCTGGTGAACAGGTTTCCTCAATCTTATAATAATCCATGGAGGAAGCAGGTTCACAATGCTGGAACAAATGATTCAATCCGGGATATACCTTGATAAGATTTTTGCTGTTCTTCCCGGAAAGACAGTTCCGGATAGCACTGATATTACTGTCTGAAAGAACCTGCATATCATTACTTCCGTTGACAGCCATAACCGGGATGGTTATTCTTTCCAGATCCGGCCGCGGATCATAATCCATAAAATATTCCAGCCATACATTCCCTGGCTGAGTGGCCATACTTTTCCGCAAAGTACTGACACTCACATTGGAAGGAATTCCTTTCAGCTTGAAAAGAGCATTCTGCTGCTCAACCAGCAAACTATCTCCTTTGATTCCAGGTCCGGCCATGCTCACCAAAAAATCTGCTTTTCCTTCAGCTCCCAACATAAAGGCTATCAGCCCTCCTTCACTATGTCCCAATATCCCGACCTGATTGAATTTTCCGCTGCTCTTTAACCATGAAAGTCCACAAGCTGCATCTTCCGCAAAGTCAGCCGAAGTACATCCGGCCTGATTCCCGGTCGACTGACCTACTCCTCTGTCATCATATCGCAAAGAAGCAATCCCCTGTTTAGCCAGGTAGTCAGCTATCACCCTAAAAGGTTTGTGAGCAAACACCTCTTCATCCCGATTCTGGGCACCACTTCCGGTAACCATGATTACCACAGGTACTTTTTTGTCCGGAGTATAATTGACCGGATAAGTCAGCGTACCGGCAAGAGAAACATGAGCTTTCTGATTGGTGAAAGTAACTTCCTCTGTCTTATACCCCAACGGACTTTCCGGTTCCTGAGGACGGTTGGGCTTTCCGGCATCTCCAGCCTTCAACTCCAACGGGAATGCCACACCGAACTGTCTGAAAGTACCGGTGATTACTCCATTGTTCAGTTTCCCGGTATATTCCATCAGAAGAGCCAGGACATCCAGACTGACGGAATCGGCTGACAGCAGATTCAGACGAACAGGAATACCCATGGCACTTTGTGCAGGGACATCCATGGTAGCAGCACCGCCTCCATCTTTCGACGGATCGAAATGAAAAACAATTTCCAGCTTCTGATTTCCCGCATTCAGCATTCCTTTCCAGGTTCCGCTAATCCTCTGAGCGTATGACATAGCCACAGTCATCACAGCCAGTCCCAATAGAGCGATTCTCTTCATATGTGTCAGTATTGTTTTTACAGGTTTGATCTAAAGTTATCTGTTATAATACCCTGTTCCAACCCAAAGCTGTCACACCAAAGGCTGGAACAGAGAGTTTCTTTCTGATTTACAGCGCTGCCTTCAGAATGGACAGGATATCCTGCTCATTCAGCGGAGCAAAGGTACCCGGTGCATTCAGTCCTTCATTAACGGCAACGTGATGGGCCATTTCTTCCAGACGGGAGTCATCAATACCGACTTCGCGCAAGGTCATCGGCATACCCAGACTCTTAAAGAACTGAGAAGTACATACAATGGTCTGCTCTGCGATCTCGGCCGGAGCCATGTCTGCTGACAGTCCGAACACATTCAAGCCAAACTTCACGAAACGTTCCTGTGTACGCTCATTAAGTACATGGTGCATCCAGTGCGGAGTAATAATGGCCAGTCCTTCTCCATGTGTAATGTCATAATAAGCCGAAAGAGCATGTTCAATACCATGCATCGGCCAGGGAGACCCTGCTGTTCCGAGAGCCAGCAAGCCGTTGCAGCCAAAGGTACAGGCATACATAATCTCCGCACGGGCTTCATAGTCATCGGGCTTCTCCAGCGCAACCGGTGCATATTTCATCAAAGTCTTGACAAGGGTTTCACAAAAACCGTCAGCTACAGAATTGGAAGCATGGGTGAAATACTGCTCCATCACATGATTGATGGCATCAGCCACTCCCGCTGCCGTATGTTTGGCATTGACCGTAAACGTATAAGTCGGATCAAGGAAAGAACATGCAGGGAACAGATGTGGATCGATGTAAGCAATCTTATCATTGGTTTCCGTACGCGAAATGACACCTCCGGCATCATATTCACTGCCCGTAGCAGCCAGAGTCAGGATATCAACAATCGGAAGGGCAGCCAAAGTAGGAGCCTTACCGGTAATCAGGTCCCAGGTTTCACCATCATACTTGGCTCCACCGGCAATGGCTTTCGAACAGTCAAGTACCGAACCTCCCCCAACGGAAAGAATGACATCGATCTGTTGTTCCTTACAAATCCGTACTCCCTCTACAACACTGGTAGAATATTTCGGATTCGGTTCAATCCCGCCCAGTTCAAAAATCTCAAAGTCTTTCAGTAATTCTCTGACACGGTCATACAGTCCGATTCGCTTGATACTTCCGCCTCCGTAGGTCAGCAAGACACGACGTCCGAACGGACGCATCACTTCAGGAAGCCCCGCCACAACATCACGTCCGAAGATCAGTCGTGTCGGGGTCTGATAATCAAAGTTTCTCATGTTTCTTTTATTTATATCATTAATAATGTCGAATGAATCTTCTCTTCAATCAGTTGTTTTTTTTATGAAAGACTATTTTACACTAAAACAATAGATGATCATCCTTTTTTCATCCCTTGCATCTGGATTCGACATAAATACACCATATTCCCCAGGAACAACAGGATCAAAAGAGAGCAAATAAGAACTCTCTCCATACCGTTTTGCCTTGTATTCAATCAGCTGTTCTGTTCCGGAAGAACTTCCCTTGAAAGTATTTATCTTTCCAATTTCACATCGTCTTTCATTTTTCTTCACTTCAAACTGAATCAGCTGAATAAATGTATTGGGATCTGTATCATTATTCGCACTTCTTACGACCAGCCTATAGGCACAATCCGGTTTTGCAACACAGGAAGAAGTATTCCCTTCTACATGAATACGAGTTTTTACAGAACCAATTCCTGTCAAATATAAGGAAGCACCAGCCTTGGATTTAATCTTAGCATTTTCTTTATCCAAAGCCATGGATATTGTATCACTTCCTGATATACACAGCAAATTCGTTTCACCAATAAATTCAGGTTCATAGGTACTTTGCGCATTACAAAAGATAACAGAGGTCATCAAGCCAATAACAAGAAACAGTTTTTTCATAAAATATTCGTTTTATTGATTTAAAATTGTACAGCCTTTTCTCTTTCCGTAAAAAAACAACTTAATTTTTGTATCAAGAATATAGGTTATGCTTCAAGGTTTTTACAAATATACAAATTCTTCCATTACATCATTCTTTAAACCGATAAAACTTTATAGATTTGCCCATTTTTTACAAATGCAAAGAGGCTGTCTCAAATATTATTTGAGACAGCCTCTTTGAAAGGGTGACTAGTGGGACTCGAACCCACGACATTCAGAACCA
>UMGZ01010838.1_pt1 | contig 10627 bp, 6 predicted proteins | sample 1965421 | NCBI WGS metagenome assembly UMGZ01 (sample SAMEA4836087, study PRJEB28245) | human gut metagenome | biome: gut microbiome; material: fecal sample | place: Denmark | collected 2008
AGCCTGTGGGACTTTACCCTGATGGATGCCGCCCGGGCTGTGGACTTCAATGTCCTGCTGATGATGGCGGGCACCATGGGCACAGTCTCCCTCTTTATTGAGAGCAGGATGCCTGCCCGGCTGGCCGAGCTGCTCATCCTGCGGGTGCCCAATGTGAAATGGGCCGTGTGTATGCTGGCCCTTTTTGCCGGGGTCATCAGCGCCTTTGTGGACAATGTTGCCACGGTGCTCATGGTGGCCCCTGTGGGCCTTGCCATTGCCCGCAAGCTCAAGATCTCCCCTGTGCCCGTCCTCATCTCCATTGCGGTCTCCTCCAACCTGCAGGGAGCCGCCACCCTTGTGGGCGACACCACCAGCATCCTGCTGGGCGGCTTTGCGGGGATGAACTTCTTCCATTTCTTCTGGATGGAGGGCAGGCCCGGCATCTTCTTCGGGGTGGAGCTGGGGGCGCTGGCCTCTCTGGGCGTGCTGCTGTTCACCTTCCGGCACGAGACCCAGCCCATCTCGGCCACGGTGGAGACCGAGGTCACTGACACGGTTCCCTCCGCCCTGATGCTGCTGACGGTGGGCCTGCTCATCGCGGCCTCCTTCCTGCCCCAGCCTGCGGGCGGGCTGCCGCTGGCGCTCTATGGCCTGCGCAGCGGTCTGATCTGTGCAGGGATCTGCCTGTTCGGCATCCTGCGCGCCTGCCTGCGCCGCCGCTCGTTCGCGCCGTTCCGGCTGGCGGCCCGGGAGCTGGACTGTGACACCCTGCTGCTGTTGTTCGGGCTGTTCATCCTGATCGAGGGCATCCGCAAGGCCGGAGTCATCGATGCCGCCGCCCAGCTGTTCTACACCCTCTCCGGTGATGATCCTTTCCGGCTCTATACCCTGCTGGTATTCGTCTCGGTGGGCCTTTCTGCCTTCATCGACAACATTCCCTATGTGGCCACCATGCTGCCGGTGGTGCAAGGCATTGCCGGGCTGATGAACGGCGGTGCAGGCTTCCCGCCCGAGCTGTTTTATTTCGGCCTGCTCACGGGCGCAACTCTGGGCGGCAACCTGACCCCCATTGGCGCTTCGGCCAACATTGCAGCCATCGGCATCCTGCGCAAGCAGGGTGAGCAGGTGCGCACCCGTGATTTTCTGCGCATCGGCATCCCGTTCACATTGGCAGCCGTCCTGACGGGCTATGTGTATCTCTGGCTGGTGTGGGGCGCGTAAGTGCTGCCGTAGCCGTGCGAGTGCCGGCCGCCTGCAAATTCGATCCTGCTGAGCCGAAGGCCTGCGTGCCAAAGCAACAACAAAAAACGCGCCGTGTCAAACGACACAGCGCGTTTTTGTTGTTTATTCCAACCCGATCTGCTGGGCGTATTCTTCCAGCAGCTCTCGTTCCAGGAAGGGGGTTTTCACGCCCTCACGGTCGCGGTAGGTCTCGTGGCCCTTGCCGATGACGGCGATCAGGTCGCCCTCCTGGGCGTGATCCACGGCGTAGTGGAGCGCGTCCAGACGGTCGGGGATCTCCACAAACTTGGCATCGGGGTTGCCCTTGTTCATGCCCACCCGGATATCGGCGAGGATGTCCTCGATCTTCTCAAAGCGGTTGTTGTCCTCGGTCAGGATGGAGAAATCCGCCATTTTGGCACAGGTCTCGCCCATGCCGTAGCGGCGCAACTTGGAGCGGTTGCCGCCGCAGCCGAACACCACCACCAGCCGGTGGGGGTGATAGGCCCGCAGGGTGGTGAGCAGGCTCTCGGTGGAGACCTCGTTGTGGGCGTAGTCCAGCAGGATGGTAAACTTTTTGCTGATGGGCACCAGCTCCACGCGGCCCTTGACCACGCACTTGCCCAGACCCTCATGGATGGCGGCATCGGGCAGGCCCAGCACCTTGCCCACAGCCAGGGCGGCCAGCGCGTTGTAGACGCTGAACTCGCCGGGCATGTTCACCCTGACATCCATATTGTCTCTGCCGGAGACATGGAACGCCACGCCCAGAAAATCGTGGGTGCGCAGCAGCTCACAGCCCTCGGCGCGGTAGTCGGCCTTTTCACTGCGGCCATAGGTCACCAGCTTGCAGGTGTGGCCTTCCAGCAGGGCTTCGGTGTTCTCGTCATCGATGTTCACCACGCCCACATCACACCGCCGGAAGAGCTGCCCCTTCCAGCTGCGGTACTCCTCAAAGGTCTTGTGCTCACCGGGGCCGATGTGGTCGGGGGAAAGGTTGGTGAACACACCGATATCATAGTGCACCCCCGCCACACGGTCCATCATCAGGCCCTGGCTGGACACCTCCATCAGGGCCACATCGCAGCCTGCGTCCAGAAACTGGCGGAAGGTCTTTTGCAGCTCGTAGCTCTCAGGGGTGGTGTTGGCGGTCTCCTGATGACGGCCCATGAAATAGATGCCGTTGGTGCCGATCATGCCGACCTTTTTCCCGGCAGCTTCCAGCACGCTCTTGATCATGTGGGTGGTGGTGGTCTTGCCCTTGGTACCGGTCACGCCGATCATGGTCATCTGGCGGGAGGGGTTGCCAAAGAGGTTGCCGCTCATCAGCGCCATGGCATAGCGGCTGCTCTCCACCTTGACCACGGTCACACCGGGCATGGCAGAAAGGTCGATGTCGTGCTGGATGACCAGCACGCTCACGCCCTTGGCGGCGCAGTCCACGGCAAACTCGTGGCTGTCACGCTGGGTGCCCACGATGCAGACAAAGGCAAGGCCCGGTGCCGCCTTCCGGCTGTCGTAGATGATGTCCTGCACTTCGGTATCCAGGCTGCCCTGCACCAGCGTAAAGGGCACGCCTTCCAGTAATTGTTCCAGCTTCATAACATTACACGCTCCTCATTGGGTCGTTTGGGGTTGGTTTGCATCGCCCGCTGCCGGGGTCGTTCCTTCGGCGGGGGTCGGCTGTGCCGTCTGTCCGGCCTCGGGGCCTGCCGGGGCTGCGGCGGTATCCGTTGGTGTTTCGGCAGCGGCAGCTGCAGCGGCTTCGCCCTCTGCCGGGACAGTGCCGTCTGTGGCCGTGCCTTCTGCCGTTTCACCGGTCACACCTTCTTCGGCGGGTGTTTCCTCCACCGGTTCAGGCAAGATGTAGCCGGAGGGCAGCTCCGGCTCACCCTGTGCAAAGGTGAACTTGCGGGTGCTGGACATGCTGATATGGGTGAAGTCCAGCTTTCCGGTGTCGGTCGCGGCACAGCCCTTGCCGTCCTCATTCAGCAGGACATGCTTTGCCAGCTTGAGCTTATATTCCAGCTCGTTCAGGGTGCCCAGCCAGACACTGATGCGGTCCTGATAGAGGAAGGCCATCTCGTCCACATCCGCAAACTCGATGCGGGTCACGTCGGCGCTCATGCCTGCGGCATCCAGCGCAGCCAGCAGGGTATTCAGGCTTTCCAGCCGCTGGTCCGCCTCCTCCTCAACAGTGCCGGAGGCGCTGCTGTCGGCGGCGCTGTCCGGTGTGCTGTCGGCCTTGGGCTCCGCCGCAAAGGTCAGCTGTTCGCCGGGCTCGGCAGAGACCGGTTCGCCGCCGTACAGAGTGGGCAGACCGGAAGGCTGGGCAGAATCCTTCTCCAGGATCTTCAGGCCGCCCGAGAGGGTCAGCCAACCGGAGGAGGTCTGCATGGCCCAGGCAGGCTGGGCTTCTGTTACCCGCACCACCACGGTGCCGGGGTAATCCCGCTCCACCCGGATATCCTCCAGCATGGGGAACACTTTTTCCAGCGCGGCGGCCTTGCTGCCGGGATCAAAACTGAAGATATTCTCCTCCAGATGGACATCCAGCGCCTGCAGGATCTGGTCGCTGGTATAGCCGCCGGCCTCCTGCACCACACCGTCCGCTATCTGCACCTGAATGGAGCTGATCTTGAACAGCATCGTCACGGTGAGGTAGACCCCCGCGCCGATGACGCAGAGCAGCATGACAAGGGCCGTGAGCCGCCGCATGAGCCTGCGCCGCCGGATGGCGGCCCGGGTCAGCTTCCGCTTTTTCCTGCCCTCCCGCCGGACGGGGTCACGCCGGGCGTTCTGCCCCTGCACCGGCCGCATCCGCTGGCCGCTGCGGCTCTGGGCGTTCTGCGGGCGGCGCTGGGCGTTCCGGTTCTGGCCGCCAGACGGGCGGCGGTTCCGCTGATTGCCCCCGGAGGTGCGCCGCTGGCCGTTCTGCCCGCTGCGGGGGCGCTGTGCGCCGCTCTGGCTGCTCCGCCCGCCGGTGGGAAAGGTGATGCTGTTGTCCGGGTAGGAGCCGTAGTTCACCGTGCGCTCCGTGTACCGACTGGGGCGGGGCGCATCGGGGTCATAATTGGGGTTCGTGATGGGGTGGCCGCCGGAGGAATATCCTGCGTACCCGCTGTACCCCAGGTCACTGCCTGCACCCGCGCTGCTGCGGCGCTGGGTGCTCTGCCCGCCGCGCCGGTCATCCCGGGCCTGATCGTAGGCCCGGCGGCGCTTGCGGTTCCGGCTGTTCCGGTCATTCTGCGGCATCCGGCTGCACCTCCTTTCCTCTGTTTTTTCCTTCCGTTACGGGGTCTTGACCAGCTTGAGCAGGGCATCCGCAATGCGGTCCAGGCTGTCGTCCACCGACAGGCTCCGGGCATTGCGGCCCATCTCAGCCAGCTTGCCGGGCTGGGCCAGCATCCCGGAAACGGTCTGCACCAGCTTTTCGCCGGTCAGGTCTTTTTCCTCAATGACCACAGCAGCACCGGCCTTCTGCAGCTCCATGGCGTTGTAATACTGGTGATTCTCGGCCACGTTGGGGCTGGGGATGAGCACAGCGGCACGGCCCACAGCCTCCAGCTCGGCCAGTGTCAGGGCACCGGCGCGGCTGATGACAAGGTCCGCTGCGGCCAGCAGCTCGGGCATATTGTTGATGTATTCCTTCACCACAAGGCTCTCGCCGGGGGCAAAGCCCTTTTCCTTTTCCAGATCCTGAAACAGCTGCACGCCGTACTGACCGGTGGCATGGAGATGGAGGACGGGCTTGTGGTTTTTCTGCTCCCATGCGCAGAGGTCGGCCACCACCTCGTTCACGCGGCGGGCACCCAGACTGCCGCCGAAGGAGAGGATCACGGTGCGGTCGCCCGCGCCCAGTTCGGCACGGATGGCTTCCCGGTTCTTCGCCTGGGTGAACACCTCAGGCCGGACGGGATTGCCCACCACGATGGTCTTTTCGGGTGCGCCCAGCTTTTCCACGGCGGCGGGCACAGCGGCGAACACGATGTCCACATCCGGGGCCAGCAGCTTGTTGGTCACACCGGGAAAGGCGTTCTGCTCATGCAGGGCGGTCTTGATGCCCTGTCTGGCGGCGCAGCGCACCACCGGGCCGGACACATAGCCGCCGCAGCCAATGACCAGGTCGGGCTGGATGTCCTTCATCATCTTTTTGGCCTTGGGGCCGGAGAGTGCCAGATTCCACAGGGTAATGATATTCCGCTTGATATTGTTCAGGCTCAGCTTCCGCTGAAAGCCGGTGATCTCGATGTGATGGAAGGGATAGCCCGCCTGTGTGACCAGACGGTACTCCATGCCCTCCTTCCGGCCCGCAAAATGGATCTCGGCGGTAGGGTCGGCCTTTTTGATGGCTCCCGCAATGGCCAGAGCCGGGTTGATATGGCCGGCAGTGCCGCCGGCTGCAATGAGTACACGCATCTTGGTTCCTCCTTACTGTTCTGTCTGCGCTCTGCGCGCGGTATCCAGCACAATGGTCTTTGCCTTGCGCTGGCGCTCCCGCTCGGCGTGGGCTTCCTCCCGTTCCAGACGGGCCCGTTCGCCGTTGCGTCCGATATTGACCATAACGCCCATCTCGGCCAGCAGCAGGATCAGACTGGTGCCGCCGGAGGAGAAGAAGGGCAGCGAAATGCCGGTGTTGGGCAGGGTGTTGGTGACAACGGCGATGTTGCAGAACACCTGCCAGGCGATCTGCGCCATGATGCCGATGCCCACCAGCGTGCAGAACCGGTTTTCGGCATGGAAGGCGATCCAGAAGCCCTGCACCAGAAAGAGGACGAACAGCACGATGACGATCACCGCGCCGACGAAGCCCAGTTCCTCGCACACGACACTGAAGATAAAGTCGTTGGTGCTCTCCGGCAGCCAGAGCTGCTTTTCGATGCTGTTGCCCAGCCCCAGCCCCGTGGCACCGCCCGAGCCGATGGCGTACAGGCTCTGCTTGGTCTGGCTGGTCATCCGGTCAAGATCCTGCGTCCAGCCGTCCAGACGGCTCTGCAGGTAGTCGATGGAGTCCACATGCTTCAGCAAAGTCTCCAGCAGGAACAGCGCGGCACCGGCACAGCCCCAGGTAATGATGCCGCCGCTGCCGCCCAGCAGCAGGATGGTGCCCACGATGGCCGTGGTCAGCAGGATGCCCGACATGTGGGGCTCCAGCACCAGCAGGATCAGGACAGGCACCAGCCACAGGATGGGCCGGATGAGCTCCACCACGATGCTGTGGTGGACCCACTTGCGCAGGGGCACCTCGCCGAATTTGACCTGCGGGGTCCGGGCGGCGATGTCTGCCGTGAGCAGGATCATCTCAAACTTTGCAACCTCGGAGGCCTGTAAGGTCAGGCCGCCGAAGCTGATCCACCGGCGGCAGCCGTTGATGGGGCTGCTGAACAGCACCAGCACCAGCAGGATCAGGCAGACAACATAGCCCAGCTTGACCATTCTGCGCAGGAAACGGTGGTCAAAATAGGAGAACAGGAACATCATGCCCAGGCCCAGCACCGTGCAGAGCAGCTGGGATTTGATGTAATGGAAGCTGTCCCCAAAGCGGAGATAGCCCGTGGTATAGCTTGCACTGAACAGCATGACCAGCCCGAACACCATGATGATGGCCAGGGTCGCCATCCAGTTGAGCAGGATGGGCGGCCAGGGGCCGGGGTCCCGCTGAAAGACGGAAAACGGCTCTGCTTTTTTTCTGCGGAGTGTTGCCAAACTGCACCCCTCCTTAACTGATTTTTGCCAGCTGAACGGTCAGCGCCACGCCCAGCATGGCAATGACACAAAAGGTATAAAAGATCTGTTCCGCGCTCTGGCCCCGCAGCTCCAGCCAGCGGTGGAGCGGTGCCGAGCGGAACAGCTGCCTGCGGCCCCGGCTGGCCTTGCAGACCAGGATCTGCAGGGCCACCATGCCGCCCTCCAGCCAGAAGGGCAGGGCCAGCGGCAGGGCGAGGTCAGGCCAGCCGATGCACAGGGGCACGCACCCCAGCATCCCGGCCAGAAACAGGCTGCCCACGCTGCCCAGCCGCAGCTTTGCGGGCGGGAAGTTCCAGAGCAGGAAGGCCATCAGGGAACCGGCCAGCGCGGCGGGCAGAACGCCCAGCGGGAACCAGCCCAGCAGGGTCATCACCCCCATCAGGCCCAGCATGGCCGCAAAGGACGTGCCGCAGACGATGCCGTCCATGCCATCGGCAATGCGGGCGCACTCGGCCAGTGCGACCAGCAGTCCTTCCCACAGCAGCGGGGCGGCAATGCCCAGATCGATATAGCCCACACCCGGCAGGGTGATCCCGGCTGCAAGGCAGCCTTTGGCTCCCAGCAGCACCAGCACCACGGCACCGGCAGCGGCTTCCAGCCCAAGGCGGGTGTACCGCCGCAGGCCCAGCACGGAACGGTTGCGGATGCGGGCCAGATCCTCCAGCAGGCCCACACCGCCAAAGAGCAAAGCTCCCAGCAGCGCTGTGAGCAGCCGGACCGAGAACAGGCTCTCAGCCCCCAGCAGTTCAGGCTGAGCCACACAGGCGGCTGTCCAGCCCACGCCCACAGCAGCCAGCACCCCCACCATCAGGCAGAGCCCGCCCATGGTGGGGGCCTGCGGCGGGCGCTCCGGCTCGGCATCCGGTGCTTCCTGCTTGGGTGATGGTGCCTGCCGGGCCTTGGGCTCATCCCAGCGTCCCTGGAACGCCCGCAGCAGCGGCACCATCAGATTCCCGAGCGCCGCCGTGAGGAAGAACCCCAGCGTTGAGGCGGCGATCAAGGCGAAACGAATCATAGCTCGATGTTACTCCTTGTAAAAGATCTCCAGCACTTTTTCCAGTGCCATGCCGCGGCTGGCCTTGACCAGCAGGGCATCGCCGGGCTGCATTTTGTTCAGCAGGGCCTCGGCGGCCTGAGCGTAGGTGTCGGCATGGAGGGTGGGCAGCCCCTTGGCAGCAGCCACCACGGCAATGCGCTTGGCCTGCTCGCCATAGGTGACGAGGTAGTCCACCTTGTTCTCCACGGCCTGACGGCCCACCTCCTCGTGGGCGGCGCGGCTGATATCACCCAGCTCCAGCATATCGCCCAGCAGGGCAAAGCGGCGCTTGCAGGGATACTCCCTGAACATGGCCAGCGCGGCCTTCATGCTGTCGGGGTTGGCGTTGTAACAATCCTCAATGACATCCACGCCTCTGACGTGCACCACCTTCTGGCGCATCCCGGTCTGCTCAAAGTCGGCCAGACCGGCAATGACCCGGCGGGCATTCAGCCCCAGACGGGTAGCGGCGCAGTAGGCAGCCAGTGCATTGGCCACATTGTGCCGGCCCATGGCGGGGATCTTTACGAGGAAAGTCCCCTCCTCGTGATCCTCCAGCACAAAGCTCATGCCCTTTTCATCCTGCTGGATGGACAGGGCACAGACATCAGCGTTCTCATCGCCCAGGCTGAACCAGACCGGGCGGACATGGTCGGGCAGGACGGCCTTGCGCAGGAAGGGGTCGTCCCCGTTCAGCACCAGCGGAGCACCCTCCGGCAGACCGGCGCAGATCTCCAGCTTTGCCTTGCAGATGTTCTCCTGACTGCCCAGGTTGCCGATGTGGGACACCCCGATGCAGGTGATGATGCCCACATCCGGGCGGGCGCACTTGCTCAGGCGCTCGATCTCTCCGGCGTGGCTCATTCCCATCTCCACCACGGCGTACTGGGTCTCTTTGCCGATGCGGAACATGGTGCGGGGCAGGCCCAGCTCATTGTTCTGGTTGCCCTCGGTCTTGATGGTACTGCCAAAGCCTGCAATGGCGGCGTAGGTCATCTGCTTGGTGGTGGTCTTGCCCACGCTGCCGGTCACGCCCACCACTTTGGGGTGGAACTGGCTGCGATAATTGGCCCCCAGCACCATCATGGCGTGGTAGCTGTCCGGGCAGATCACGCTCTTCTCCTCCGGCACGCCTTCCACGGGGTGGTTCAGCACCACGCAGAGCGCGCCGTTTTCCAGCGCCTTGGCGGCAAAATCATGGCCGTCGAATTTTTCGCCCGGGAACGCCACAAAGATGCACCCGGGGCAGACCTCACGGCTGTCGGTGGTCACCAGCGTGACCGGGGTCTCGCACTGGGCCAGCGCGTTGACGGCCAGGCCCTCCAACAGGATGTTTGCTGCAATTGCTTCCATACTCTCATTCCCCTTTATCCACAGATCAGATGTACGATGGTTCCCTGCTGGACGCTGGAGCCGGGTGCCTCACTCTGGCTCTGGACCGTGCCGGAGCCTTCGACTGTGCAGTTGAACCCTGCGGCGTTCAGCATCTGCCGGGCAAAGTCCGCGCTCTTGCCGGTCACGTCCGGCACCTCGGCGTGTTTGCCCTCATAGGTATCGGTATACAGATAAACAGTGGTGCCGTAGGGCACCTCTGCCCCCGCGCGGGGGTACTGGTAGGTGACAAGGGCGGCGGTCTGGTCGGATTCGCTCTCGGCCAGGTGATGCTTCAAGCCCTTGATGTTCAGCTGCACCTGCGCGTTGCTCCACTCCTTGCCCGTCAGGTTGGGCACCTTGACGGTGGTGCCGCTGCGGTCCACGCCATCGGTAGCGATGCCCAGATAGGGCGCGATCTCGCTGATGATGTTGCCCACCACCGGAGCCGCCAGAATGGAGGAATAGTCGGTGCGGGCATTGTTGGGGTCGTCCAGCATGACATAGACCAGGATCTCCGGGTCGTTGGCGGGCAGGACAGCCGCAAAGGATGCCACCTTCTTGTAGTCGCCGTCGGCGCGGCGGTCCATGTTCAGCTGCTCGGAGGTGCCGGACTTGCCGCCGATGCGGTAACCTGCAACGTAGGCGTTGCCGCCGCCGCCCTGGGTGCCGTCGCCCACCTCAAACTCCATGATCTGGCGGATGGTCTCGCTGGCGCTCTCGCTGATGACCTGACGGCGGATGTTGGTGCCGATCTCCTGCACCACATTGCCGTTCTGGTCCGTGATCTTATCCACCACATGAGGGGTGACCAGATAGCCGCCGTTGACTGCCGCCGAGATGGCGGTGCACACCTGCAGCGGGGTCACGGCCATGGCCTGACCAAAGGCGGAGGAGGCCAGCTCCACCTCGCCCAGACGGCTCTTGCTGTAATACTGCATGAAGCTGGTCTCATTGGGCAGGTCCACACCGGTGCGCTCGGTAAAGCCAAAGGCATCAAAGTAATCATAGAACAGGCTGGAACCCACGCGCTGGCCCAGCTGGACAAAGTAGATGTTGCAGCTGTTGCGCAGGGCCTCGGCCAGATTCTGGGCCCCGTGCGCCTTTCTGCCGGCGCAGTGGTAGGTCTGCTTTGCCACGCTGTACGCGCCGGAACAGTTCAGGGTGGTGTAATAGGTCGCCTTGCCGCTGTCCACACCCATGGCGGCGGTGATGACCTTGAACACGCTTCCGGGGTAGTACAGCTCGGTGATGGTCTTGTTCTTCCAC
>UMGZ01062189.1_pt1 | contig 10609 bp, 6 predicted proteins | sample 1965421 | NCBI WGS metagenome assembly UMGZ01 (sample SAMEA4836087, study PRJEB28245) | human gut metagenome | biome: gut microbiome; material: fecal sample | place: Denmark | collected 2008
CGTGCCGTCCAACCTGCCGTTTCGGTTGCGCCCGTTAGGTAACGCCCGTTTCGACCATGTTTTCCGGCTGCGCGGAACCTTTCCGCGGCTGCATTGCTTGGATCTTTCGATGCCACCGCCCACGCTATGCGCCGCAAGCCAACGCACACCGCACTACAGAAGAACGACAGATGAACACTCATCGCCATATGATGACCGCAACATATCCACCGCATGAACAGGGGGAATACGGCCAATAAAATCACCATATTCCGTCAAACAACACCCCCACCGCACCCCACAAGCCAAAATCCCCCACTGGCTGGATAAATCCAACCTCTCAGACCCCACTCACACGCCAAAAATCCCAGTGACTGGATAAAAACCACCTCTGACGCACCACTCACACGCCAGAATCATCCAGCCACTGGGAAAAATGCCCGCGCCACTCAGCCCCGCGCAACCCGCGCCGCGCGCGTGGCCTTTACGGCCACGAACACGGACCGCACCAGCAGCACGCACAGATAGCAGGCGAACATAATCGCCCCAACTCGTGGCGAAACCTCCCCCGCAATCCACGTGCCGAGCGGCGCGGTCACAGCCGCCGTCACACCAATAATCAGCGCGGTTTTCACATGCGCTAGCCTGCGCTTCAAGTTCGCCGCGCTGGTCGTGATCGAATTCGGAAACATTGCCAACAGCGAAGTGCCGCGCGCAACCAGGTCGGACGCGCCAAACAGCATCGACAGCGACGGCACCGCAAGCGCACCACCCCCAATGCCCAGCAGCCCCGCCAGCGTGCCGATGACCACACCCAGCAACGCCAAGCCAATGCCGGTCACCACCGTCATGACGATCTGGTGGTCGCGCGACGGCACAAAACTCACCTGATTGATCACCACGAACACGAGAAACGCCACGAAAATCCACCGCAGCACCAATTCCGGCAGCCGTGACAGCAGCCAACTGCCGATCTGTCCGCCAATGAACATGCCGCAGAACAGCAGAGCTGCGGCGAGCCAGTCGACGTGCCCGCCGGTCGCGTACGAAATGACGCCGGAAATGGAGGTCGGCACGATCGCCAGCGTGGACGTGGCGGCCGCGTTGCGTTGCGACAGGCCGAGCCAGACGAGCGCGGGCACGATCACCGTGCCGCCGCCGATGCCGAACGTGCCCGACAGCACGCCCACCAACATGCCGACCACAATCAGCACGATGATGCTGCGCGCCGACCCATCAAGCGCCGTCTCCCCCGCTCGCGATTCCATCTTTTGCGATTCCGTTCGTACGGCATCCGCCCGATCCGCAGTTTCCCCTTCATCACACATGGCAGCTCCTTCCACGTCTTCCGCGCCCGATACTACCCACCTGCCGCGCGCAGTAATCAGCCGATTCCATAATTTTGCGATTTCGCCGCCGCAGCGCCCGGTTCACGCGCTTTCTCGCTTATAGATGGCGGATTCGCGGGATCGACGGATGGTATCTCGCTTATAGATGGCGGCCCCTTGCGGAAACAAGACATCTAGGGGGCATGCATGCTACCCTCTAACGACCTATTGCCCAAACCGACCCGCCACCTATAAGCGAGATACCAACGGACGCCCGGCCAAATCCGCCATCTATAAGCCAGATATCCAGCCAAAACCACGACCGCACGCCTACACCCACGCCTACACCGGCACACCCGCGCGCCTACACCCACGCAAGACCCATTGCACACACCCCCGTACGCACACGACCGCGCGCGGACCGGCAAAATCGCAAGTCATGAGCGAAAAGGGGCATCAAAAGCGTCCGAAACAGCCCGAATCACACCCCCATCCGCTCACAGACAAGCAAAACCAGCCCAACTCACAAGTCGTGAGCAAAAGGGGAGGCCACCCAACATCAAAACAGCCCGAAACATCCAGAATCGTACCCCCATCCGCTCACAACCGCGCCAAAACCGTCAAAACCGCAAGTCATGAGCAAAAGGGGCATCAAAAGCGTCCGAAACAGGCCGAATAATACCCCCATCCGCTCACAACCCATGCTTCAGCACGATTCAGGCCATATGCGCACCGCAACAACACCCCTGCGCAACATCAGACATGCACACGCACGCAAACACAAGTACACACACTGAAACGCAACACGTACCACAAGCACACAAACACCACGCACCACATACCGAGCACGACCAGACGCACACCCCCGCACACCGGAGAAGCGATGTCACCGGCCTGCGGCGGCGCTAGGCTAGACACTACCCCCGAACACCAGACGAATGGCGCGCGCCGGCCCCGGCGCACAACCCGTGCCGCACAATCCAGGAGCGTCGCCATAGCCGCGCGAGCCCCACAAAAGCGCAGCCAGCCACAAACACGAGCAGTCCGATCACCGCAGCCGCCACGGCTGTCATTTCGCCCGGCTCGTCGTATTGCGTCTTGTCTGGCACTTTCGGATTCGGAATCCGGTGCCCGCGCACGAGCAGCCTGTGTGAGTTGACACCGTACGGCGTGCACGTGATCAGCGTCGCGTAATCGGTCCCGGACTCAATATTCAGCTTGCTGATTTCGCTCGGCAGCACCACTGAGATCTGGTCCACTTGGTACGTGTAGGTTTCGTCGAGCACATGGAATGCGAACGTGTCGCCTTTTTTCAGTTCGTCGAGGCCGGTGAGCAGTCGCGCGGATGGCAGTCCGGTGTGTCCGGAGACCACCGCGTGCGTGGTCGCTCCGCCTACTGGCAGCGAGGTTCCGGCCAGGTGTCCGGCGGCGATCTGCAGTACGCCGTCGCTGGTGCCGTGATAGACGGGCAGTTTCACTTTGATGCGCGGGATGGTCACGTATCCCATGATGCCGGTGCCGGTCACGTCGAGCGTTTCATCATATTCGCGCTTCTGCGCGTCGGTCATGTGCCACCGATCGCCGTTCGCGGCGAGCCGTTCATTGTATTCGTGCGCCGCTTTCAGCATGGCCTTGCGTTCGGCGCCGGACATGTCTTTGGTCTGTTCCACGTAGCCTGCCACGGCGTATGACTGGTGCATGCGGTTCCACCAGTCGCTGAATGTCGGATACGCGATGAGACCCAGCGCACCGATCATGGCGATTGCGGAAATGGCAATCATCACATTGAGCAGCGCATTCGATTTCTTATGCTTGGCAGCCGGTTTAACCTGCGCACCCGGTTTAACCTGCGCATCCAATTCGACTTGCGCAGCTGGCTTGGCGTCCGATTCATCCGTCACGTTATTTATGCTACGCCCGCTTCCGCAAAGCCGTCTTGGCAACGATCAGCAGCACCAAGCCCGCGCCCAAGATGGCCACGGCAATCCAAGCGGCCTGCTGCACGTCGGCGCCGGTGTGCGGCTGGTCCGGCGTGGTGGGCGGCGTGTGCGTGTTGGTGATTTCAGTGGAGTCGCCTTCCACATCGGAGATGGTGGTGTAGCCGTCGGGCACCGCCGCTTCGACCACGGTCCATTCGTGGTCCGCGTCGAGCGCTGTCCACAAATGCGTCCACTTGTTGGACTCGTTCAGCTTCACGTTTTCCACGGGCTCGCCGTCGCGCAGGAGTTTCACGGTGATGGATTCGGGGCGCTTGCCGTCAGAATTGTTCCGGTCATTCCAGATTTTGCGCACGGTGCGTTCCACGGTTTTCGGCGGTTGCGCCACACATTCGGTTTTCGGTTCGATACTCAGCACACGCGACCCGCCGGAGACGCCGTCTTCGGGCACTGCGACGAGCATGCTGCCGGAAGAGCACGTCCATGTCTGGTTCTTTCCGGAGGCGTTGGCGACCTTCACGTCAACGCTGTCGGACACGGCCAAGTACAGGCCGTCGGACAGTCCGGTGAAGGTCAGATGCCCGGAGGTGTTGGTGACGCCGGTTGCCGTGGCGTCGGGTTGGTTCACCGCGATGAGTCCGGCGAGCGTGTTGGCCATGTCTCGCCACACCTGCGCGTCCTTGCCGGTCATCTTCGACCAGTCGACGGGGTAGGCGGTGGAGTCGGTGAACGGTGCGACGGGTTCGAATGTGGCGCCGCCGCTTGCCGGGATCTGTCCGACTTTGTAGAGGTTGAAGCTGGCGTCCGAAATGGCGAAGTTGGTAGAATCGTCGCCAGTTTCGGAGTCCGAGCTTTTATGTTGGTAAGAAATGGCGATGCTGCCGCTGGCAGAGTCTGTTGTTGGCGCCGCGACGGCATCGCGAGTAGTGAATGCACAGGCTGCCGCGGCGAATGTGGCGGCGATTGCGCAGCATGCGGCGATGACGCGGCTTGCGATCGTGCGTTCCTTCATTGCCGACCCCTCTTCTGTGGATTGGAAAGTAAGCATGTTTGATTCGCCCCCAACGGCAAACCGGAAAATATATGGAGCCAGGCTGGATACTCAAGAAAATTAGGCAGTGTACAAGGGATTGAGGTGGTCCAGCCCAGCATATGTGGGTTCAGTTATTATTTAATTTTTAGTTTTTAAATTATGTATTGCGATTCCCGTGAGCCGCTGCTGACTTGCGTCAACGCGGCTCACGGGTTTCGCATGGTTACTTCAGATTCTTATGGAATCCGGAGGATCAGGCGTTGCGACGACGCAGAGCCATCACCAGGGTCGCGCCAGCAAGCACGAACACGGCGATACCAGCCACGTACAGCAGCACGGTGCCCATGCCACCGGTGGACGGGAGGTTGGAGCCCTTCTTGTTCGCGACGCTAGTGGCAACGGTACCAGTGGCGGTGTCACCCTTAGTCTCCACATTCTTGACAGTGATAGTCAGGTTCTTCAGAGCCGGGCTCTCAGCCGTCTCATCATGGGTAGCCTTGATTTCAAGGTAGGTATCGTCTGCCTTGTTGAAGCCGTCCGGCACCTTGGTCTCGACGAGCTTGTACAGGCCGTCGTCCACGCGCGGGAAGGAAGCGACGTACTTGCCATCAGAGTTCTTGACAACCTTGACCTTAGCGACTTTCTTGGTGTAGTCGTCAGAAGCGCCAACCTTCTTGTAGAGGGTGAACTCAGGCAGATCGTTGTCGTTGACAGTAGCGTTGAAGTTCTTGTTGACATCCAGCTGGTAGGTGAAAACGATGACGGTATCTTCCGGAGTCTTACCGGTTTCGCCTTCGCCACCCACGTTCGGGTTGTTGGAGTATTCCAGCGAGACCTTGTTCGGGTTGCCCTGAGCGCCGATAATGGACTTTTCGTTCAGAGTGGAAGAATATGCAACAGTGAACTTGCCGCCTGCAGTAACAGCAATCGGCTGACCATCCGTATCCTTGACGGTCTTCACATCGTTGATGGTGACGCGGAAGGTTTCACCTTCGTTAAGACCAGTGGTATCAACAGTGTAGGAATCGGAGGAAACGACCTTATCGCCGTACTTGACAGTGATGTCATTGTTGAAAGTCAGACCTTCGGACTGGCTATCGTGGAACACCAGCTTGTAGGTCTTATATGCCGCAAAATCAGCGGCGTCGGTCGGCAGAGTGGCGGTCAGCTGGAACGGAACCTTGTCGGTCACATCATAGTCGGCGGAATCCTGCCAACCGGAAGTGGTTCCATCGGAATCGTTGGTATCCTGGACCTTCTTTTCGACAGAAGGCTGATCGGCCTTACGCTCGATTTCCTGATTACCAACAACCTTGACGATGAACAGCGTGGCTGCATCATTCTTGTCTGCAGTGGAATCCTTGTCCTTGAACAGGTAGTAGCCCGGTACGGCAGACAGCGGGCTGTCCTTAGAAACGGAGCCATACACAGTGGACAGCTTGGCGAAAGCCTGAATTGCCGCCAGCTTGGCAGTGTCATCCGCATATGTACCAGTAGCAATCTGTTCGGCAGCCTGAGCAGCAGTCAGATTAGCACCGTCAGTGCCGGCCGCATTCTTTTCCTTGAAGTCGGAACCAGCAGTGATATTGCTGAGCACTGTTCCAGCATCATTCAGATCGCCCTTGAAGATCTGGTATGCATCATAGGTGTGAGTATCAGTCTCGGGGACAGTGATCTGATACTTCGCAGAGGTAGACTCCTCGGCGGTTGCGGTGGAGGCACCGGCGAAACCGGCGACGGCCATTGCCGCGGTGGCTGCCACGGCTACGAGGCCTTTGAGAACCTTGTTCATTGTTCTCCCTTTCTTTCTTGTTTGAAATTTTTGGAATCTTGAGTTATTCGTATTCAGTTATTGCCTAGAGGGCAGCGAGTTCGCTACGCTACGGACCACTCCCCCTTCTCCTAGACGCTTCCATCATTGCCGCCTCCTGAGGCTCAAGGCCAGACCGGCCACGGCAATCGCCACTGCGAGGAATCCCGCAGCGTACATCTTGTTTACTCCCTCGCCGCCTGTACCAGGCAGAACGACGCCGGGGGTGTTGGTAATGGAACCACCGTCAACGGTGAATGCGGCAGACTTCTGATAGCCGGCGGTAGTCTCCGGCTTGAAACCGGAAGACGTATACCACTCGCCCTTCACGTTCGCGCCTTCGGCCGGCCCGATGCGGAACACGTGCGGAGTCGTATCGATGTTGTACCCGTCAGGAGCCTTGGACTCGACCAACTGGTATTCGCCCCACTCAAGGCCGACGATGGAGAACTTGCCGGCTTCGCCGTCACGATCCGTGTACTGTCCCGTCTGCGCGGAGCAGGTCTTCTCGCTGCTGTTCACGCAATCCTTGATGGTTGCGACCGGATCAGTACTGCCGGTCTCGGTATAAACCGCGTTGCCGTTATCCCACGAGAAGTTCCTAGTCTTGTACAGCTTCCATTCGGAACCGGCCAGCAGCTTGCTGGTGTCAGTCTCGTCGGTTTTCTTCCAGTTCACCGTACCGGTAAGACGCGAGTTCTCAATGTTGCCCGCGCTAGGAAGACCGGAACTCGTGACTTGCCCATTCTCAATAACGATGGTGTAAGTCTTCGTCTTACTGACATCGAAACCGTTCGGGGCGCTGGTTTCCTTCAGCGTGTAGGTGCCATCCGTAAGGTCGGACACCTTGAACTGGCCGCCCTTCGGATCCTCATCCTGCCGCGTGTCAGCTGCCTTGGCAGTCGTATTGGTAATAGCGCGGACCACCGGCTGGTCATAGAACACCGCGTTCTTCACCGTGGAACGATGGGAGCGATTCTCCACATATGCGCTGGTCACCGTGCAGCCGGAAGGTGCGCTGTAATACACGTTAGTGTTGCTTTCCAGCGTCACCACGTCTCCACCGTTGAACGAGTATCCGCCATCGGTATTCGGGCGATAGAAGGATTGAGGAGTGGTCCAGTTAGCCTTATCCCTGCGAATTCGGAAGATGGCATCAGATGGCATCACCGAATTGATGGTGTAGGAGACGTATTCGCCACACCCACTTGCGGTGGTCATTTGCTTTCGGTTCGGTTGATCGCCCTTGTCTGCAGGCCAACTTCCATTGGCGTACTTCCATTCCAGAAATAGCTTCTGACCGTTATTTTGGTTGAAGTCATCCTGCATCTTGAAATACACAGTGGTGGTGGTCGCAGCAGGCTTTGTCACCTTAATTTTCAGGGTGGCTTTCTTCTGGCTACGCTGCTCGGTGGCAGTGATGGTCACATAGCCTGAAGTCGCGTTCTTAGCGGTTACCGTAACAGCAGTACCGGTTGAGGGGCTTACGGAAACCTCATCCGTATTGCTCGAAGACCAGTTCACCGTGTTGCCTTCAGGTGCCACGGTAGCCGTCAGCGTCATGGTCTTACCTTGTTCCAGGCTGATTTTCTGGCCTTCGGTATAGTTACCGATGCTCACGGAGCTTTCCACGGTTACACCGCTTACCGTAACGGGGAATGTCACGGTCTTGTCGCCTGCCGTGAACACGATGTTCGTGAAGCCGCTGCTGTTCGGCTGCAGCTGCGTGCCATTATTGGCAATGGTGGCAATGGCCGGATCCTCGGACCTCCACTGCACCTTCGTGGCGAGCTCCTTGCCATCCTTATCCACGGCAACGTAGGTGATGCTTGCAGGAGTCGAATTGGTAAAGCGCCACGAAGTGACTTCCTGCCCATTAACCGTGACCTTGATGCCCGCAACCTCGCTGCCTGAATCATCGTCCGTAATGGTCCACGACTGGTCGGGATCGCCCTTCTTGGTCAATTCCCAAGTGGAACCCGCGAGCAACGTGCTTCCGTCAGTGCCATCGACCTTCGACCATGCGATGGACGTACCTGAATTCTTGTTGACAATAGCGCCATTGTTCAGCTGCTTGGCGGTGTCATCGGTGATTTCAGTGCCGTCGGCATCGTACACCTTGTCGATGGTTGAAACAGTATCCGTACTGTCGTGCGTGACGATGCGATAGATGTTCGTGTTCAACGCATACTGGCTGCTGCCAGTGCCGCTTTCCCTCACATAATATGTGGCGTTCTTCGCCAAGCTACCCAGGGTGACGCTACCGTTATCCGCATCATCCGCATCATTCCAGCCGCCATCAGCAACCGTGGTGATGGAGTTCGTGCCATTCACGGCATTATCCCTCGTGCCGTACACCGTCCACGAAGTACCTTTCAGGGCTTTGCCCTCGGCATCGACCTTATCCCATTTGATCGCGGCGCAGGAGGTGGAATACGAACCATTCCAAGGCAGATTGTGGCGCTCCTGATCCATATCCAATGCGGAAGCGGAATGGCTACGTTCGTAGTTGATGAACAGATAGAATTTGCCGTCCTGACCAGTATTGCCCACCGCATCAGGGTTGTACATGGCGAAAGACCCGCCGACCCATACGCGGCCGTTGGTACTCACATGCGATTCAAAGCTGCCGTTCGGTACGAGAATGCTGCCGAGCATGCCCGCAGCCGGGTCATCGTTGGTTTTCATGGGGAACGAGCCATCCCACACGCCATCATTCCCCTCAGCTGCAGAATTCTCGACATTACGAGTCGTAGTACCCGAACCCTGACCACCGCGGATGATTACATTGCTCGCATCCGCAAAGTTCCACATAATCTGCTGAGCGCGCTTGGCGTAAGCGTTGTCGGTGTAGGAGCCGCTCAGTTCACTGGTCTGATTATTCATATCAGTCCACCAGAAGCGCCAGCCGTTGTGGAAATCCACGTTTCCCCCGGTCACGTTAATGACCACAGAAGAGGTGTCCGGAATATTCGAGAAGCTAAAGCTCACGCCGGTATACGACAAGGAATCGTTAAGCATGCTTGCCGGCAGATTGAACACCTGCATGGAAGACGTGCCATTGCCTACAAACTTGATGATCTTCTCATGCACGCTGTCGATGGTGAAGGTATAGCTTCCATCGAACTTCGTGCGAACAAGGCCGTTTTGATTTTCGTTATCTGACGAGATTGTCGCATCAGCCACGTAGACACTGCTTGACTGCTGCTTGCTGAGGCTGCTCAGATTCCCCGACAGCGTCTTGATATAGGAGCCGAACTCGGTGAATGTCTGACCGGTGGAACCTATCTGATCATCATTCTGATTCCAGTTGACAGTACCGCTTGTATCGCTCGGCACGTAAACAGAATTGCGCTGGGTGTACTTATCCTTATTGGTATTTTGCGAGCCGGAAGACGCACCGAGAATGTCATTGGACGAACCGCCGTACACGGTGGTTGGAGCGCCAGCAATGTTAGCCGTATAACGTGGCTCCGAAGTCTTGGTCTGGCCAACCCATCCGGCATTGCCCCAAGCCTGCGCACCACCGACCCAGTTGATATCGCTATCGGCGCTCTTGCCTCTCACTTCAAGCGTGGAAGAACCTGTTACCGGACGATACTGACCGCCGAAGCCGACAATACCGAAACGGAAGCCTTTGTAGTCCCGTACATAGCCGTTCTTCACGCCATCAGCATCGGTGTAGTACGAAGTCCACACGCCTTTGAGCGGATGCATAAGCAGCTTGCCGTTCACTGCGGTCAGGCCTTCGGCTTCGGCAGCGTATGAACCAGACGGCCCATTGACGTTATTCATATTGCCGGATGAGGCTTTCTGGCCTACATACATATCACCGCCAACATATGTGGCGATTCCGGAATCCACAGTTCCGCTACCGGTATCGGTGCCAAAGGAAATGCTGGTAGGCGTGCAGATTGCGCCGTCATTGTGACTTTCATCAGCTTTGGCATTGTAGGCGGGGAGGAGGGAAGTTACTGCTACGGTGGCCATCATGGCTACCGCTATGGCGGCGGCGGTCAGGGAGCGGGTACGCGAAAGCGCGCAACCGGTTGCCGATCGCGTTCCTGCATAGTGTCGTGGTGCGTTGCCGGCACCATTACGCCATTGCCTCATCTTGTCCCCTATCCGCAAAGTGTTCACCCTTCTGAGCCCCTCAACTCGAGGGTTGATATCCTTTGCATAATGCCGTTATCACTTCTGTTTTACGTATAGCTTCTGCGCTGTTCCCATCTCCGGCAACACAGCCGGAAACCTCTGTTTTCCCTTTTTCTCTGACCTACGGTTTACTATGATAACCTTTGCAGTTATGAAAACAAAATGAAACAGAAAGAACCCACACCCCCTCCCCCGATACGTTTTTTCGTCCCCTCTCACGGGGACAACGCTTTAAAGCCTGATATTCAAAGGTTTGTCAACGATTGCAAAATCAAAAACACATGCTGATCATTGAATGAAATTCATCATTCATCAGCCCCCGATTGGCGTGTCATGAAACACATCACTGCAAATTGTTTCATTTTTT
>UMGZ01055286.1_pt1 | contig 10548 bp, 10 predicted proteins | sample 1965421 | NCBI WGS metagenome assembly UMGZ01 (sample SAMEA4836087, study PRJEB28245) | human gut metagenome | biome: gut microbiome; material: fecal sample | place: Denmark | collected 2008
AATCTGTAAACAGAAAAACATATAAGTCCTTTCTCGAAAATAAACTTCCACGAGAAAAGATATCATTAAAAGCGGAAACGACTGGTTCAAAAATTTATATAAAGAAATGTGTAACTCTACTTACTTACCAGAATTTCTTCAAGGATAAGGAATTTGATTACTCATTGTTTATTACTTATCTTGTTGACCATACATTTGAACCACTATCACACAATACGATGATTGAAATTCAAAAGAATAAGCTATCACATAGGTTTGCAGAATTGTTCATTAAATATCTTGAATCGTAATACAAAAGGAAATGGAACTGATTTACTTCAGAGCCATTTCCTCTTTATTATTCAACAGTATTTTCATGTATCTCAAAATCAATAATCCATTTTAATATTGATTGGTCTCCTTCAAGATATCTCTTAATTTTATTTGCTAATTCCTTTGATTTCGAAACCGGAACAACATAATCAAATACCTTCGCCATTGAAGAGAGTGATTCATTCGTCCATTCTCCTTCAGCAACTACAATGCCAAGCATTTTTTTATGCTTACCTTTCCAATTAATCGCACTAAACATTTTATCTTTTGCATACAACGAAGCATGTCTACTACTTGATTTTCTAACTTCTATAAATGCTAAAGGATTCTTTTCATTCGGAATTACAAAATCAGCTCTGAATTTATAAACAACACCTTCTATCCCACTATATGCCTCCTCTGGCAAATAAGGTACCCCTGCATTATCTAAAGCATCTTTTACTATAGCTTCATACAACATACGTCCGACTAAATCTCTAACAATCCCCTCTAATGTACGCTCTATTCGTTCTTTTATTTGAATATCACTAATCTCATTATTTGAAAAATAACTATTTGCATACTGCGCAATTTTGACTGATGAAGGTCCACTAATATTCTGGTCAGATGCAGAACCAAAAATAGCCTTCAAATTAGACTTACTCGAAATGTTCAAGGCAGCTTGCCATATAGGTAATAAATATGGACAATTTTTAATACTTTTCGCATCAATACTAGAATAATCATTTGTTAATAGTTTTGCTTCATCTATAAGCTTTTGAATATGTAACCGAGAGTTTTCATAAACAAATGCTGATACACCCTTCTCGATATCAAACGGAATTGCACTGACTCTCTCAACAGCATCAAGACATTGCTTAGCATCTAATCCTATATACTCTTGACTTTTGCCTGCAAGAATCATTTGTCTTGCATAATCTGTATCAAAACATTCAATCTTAAAATCAGTGAAATTATTGGTTTTTTCTACCAACTCAAAATAATGTCCAATGGATTGTTGCATCATTTTCCCTGCATATTCATATAAAGTATCCATATATCAGCCCTTCCTTCCTATTACTTCAAATTCTCCTAATTGCTTTCCAGAAGATTTTCTTTTTTCAAGAATCCATCTATCCCCTCTATCGCGCATTCTAATACAACTAACATCTATAAATCCAATATCTTGTAATATATCCATCAAATACTCTTGCGTATCAATATGAATACCATAAAACGCCGCATCACTAACTACAATATGTATTTCACCATTAATGTACAGTGAGTCATAACATCTTTCTAAAACACTCCTCATCTGAGCCAAATATGGATAAATGATTAAGTTATATTCTTTCTTTTTGGAATTCTCTTTTCTTATACGAGTAAGCTCCTCTACTATAGGCACTACTTTATCTAGAGTATTTTGGGGTAAAGAGAATTTATATGCATCCTGCATTTCTTTTGACCTGACTAATTTTAATGCAGTTGTAGTATTGACTAACATTTTATTTCTGTGTTTCTCAGAAATCTCACCCCAACTTGTTGCATCTTCCCAAAAGTATAAATACATTCTTGTCATTTCTGCAAAGTCAAAATTATTCAGATACGGAGGACTAAATACGATTAAGTCAATACTATTATTTTCTATTTCATAATCTATTGACGAATCAAAAATATATTGTCCAACATATTCAGTAATGTTTTTATCATCAATCAATCTATATGTTTTATCAATAGCTTCAAGTACACTTATAGCTTTTTTAGTTGAAGTAGGAACCTTATAGATGCCATCAGTTTTCGCAGTTGTTACATATTCCATTAATTTAGATAAAAATGTAAATCCCATATAATACTTTATATCATCGTATGTTTTTACAATTTCTCTCAAATTTAATAATTGAATTAAAGACTGCTCATCATACAATTTTAATAAATATTCTTTTGCTGATTTACTCAAAACATTAACGCTAATTTCTAAATCTTGGCTTATAGCATCTATAAATTCGTCGTGAATAATATCTAGATATTGAACAGCTTGACTAGCATGCACTTTTGTATAACCAATCTTGTAAAAAAAGGGATTTCTTTCTACCCCTAAGTTACTAATTCCGAATGAATTGGCAACTACGCCTGTGGTTCCACATCCTGCAAATGGGTCATATATTTTCCTGGCACGATAACCATTTTTTTTTTCAAAATCTTCAATTACTTTTACGACATATTCTGGTGAATAACCCGCTACAAAATTAAACCAATTATGAATAGGATGTTTATCCGCAGATATTGCTGTTGGCATTTTTTCAATACTAAGCATAACTTCACCTCTCTCCCTAATCTAAAATGAGTAGGAGGGACATCGTCTCCCCTACTCATTACAATATTCTGAGCATGTTCTCTCTATTTGGTCGCAATCTGGTCGCAATTCTCACAACTCATAGCTTGAAACCCTAGTAAAATCAACGATTTATTTATCCAAACTCTTCATTGTCGGGAACAAAAGTACATCCCTGATAGCTGGTGAATCTGTAAGAAGCATAACAAGTCTGTCGATACCATATCCGATACCACCTGTTGGAGGCATACCTACTGCAAGTGCATTAAGGAAGTCTTCATCTGTGTGCTGTGCTTCCTCATCACCATTCTCTGCATTCTTATCCTGCTGTGCAAAACGCTCTCTCTGGTCGATTGGGTCGTTAAGCTCTGAATAAGCATTACACATTTCCCATGTGTTGATGAACAGCTCAAAACGTTCAACCTTCTCTGGATCAGATGGCTTCTTCTTAGTAAGTGGAGAGATTGCAAGCGGATGATCCATAATAAATGTAGGCTGGATTAACTTTTCTTCGCAGTACTCTTCAAAGAATAAGTTAATGATATCGCCCTTTGTATGACGTTCCTCGAACTCAATTCCTCTTTCCTTAGCAAGAGCCTTAGCTTCTTCATCTGTCTTTATTGTATCAAAATCAACGCCTGCATATTCCTTGATAGCATCATTCATAGTAAGTCTTCTGAATGGCTTTCCAAGGTCTATCTTAGTACCGTTGTAAGTAATTTCAGTTGTTCCACATACAGTCTTTGCAAGGTGTCTGAACATGCTCTCTGTAAGCTCCATCATACCTTCATAATCTGTGTATGCCTGATACAGCTCCATAAGTGTGAACTCAGGATTATGTCTTGTGTCAACACCTTCATTTCTGTATACACGTCCGATTTCATATACTCTTTCAAGACCACCAACGATAAGTCTCTTAAGGTAAAGCTCTAAAGATATACGAAGCTTAACGTCCTCATCAAGTGCGTTGTAGTGAGTTTCAAAAGGTCTTGCTGCTGCACCACCTGCATTAGAAACAAGTGTTGGAGTTTCAACCTCCATAAAGTCCCTGCCATCAAGGAATCTTCTGATTTCCTTTATGATCTGTGATCTCTTTACAAATGTATCCTTAACCTCAGGATTCATTATTAAATCAACATATCTCTGACGGTATCTCATATCAGTATCTGTAATTCCATGGAACTTCTCTGGAAGTACCTGTAAGCTCTTAGAAAGAAGTGTTATTTCTTCTGCATGAACTGATATTTCACCTGTCTTAGTTCTGAATATAAAGCCCTTTATACCATATATATCACCTATATCAGACTTCTTAAAATCTGCATAAGCATCATCACCGATAGCATCTCTTGATATATATGCCTGCATTCTGCCCTTAAGATCTGCAATATTACAGAAAGATGCCTTTCCCATTACTCTCTTGAACATCATTCTTCCTGCAAAGCTTACCTCAATAGGAGATGCATCCATGATAGCTCTTCTCTCATTGTAATCAGCATTAACCGCCTCTCTTGCCTGCTGCTCATCCATACCATCAGTATTAACCTCTGGTCTGTCACCAAGAAGCTCCTTCTCGTGTGCTTCATAGATAGCTCTGATTTCATCTGTATGGTGTGTAACATCATACTTTGTTATCTGAAATGGATCCTTGCCAGCTTCCTGTAATGCAGCGAGCTTGTCCATTCTTACCTTAATCTGCTCATTAACATCTGGCTGTGCCTGATTCTTGTTATCTGCCACTTTTATTCTCCTTCTTAATCCGTTACTGTTAGTAAATACAAGACACTACCTTATGTGCCTCTTAACAATTATCTCAATCTATAATCTATCTATAACTAGTCATTCTTAACAGAAACAATCTTATATTCTACTACACCAATAGGTGCCTCAACCTTTACGATATCTCCAACCTTCTTGCCAAGCATAGCTGCTCCAAGTGGTGATTCGTTAGATATCTTGTTATTAAGACTATCTGCCTCTGATGAACCAACGATTACATATTCAATATCTTCATCAAATTCGATATCGTGAAGTACTACTGTACTCTCCATCTTAACAGCATCTGAATCTGTATTATCTTCCTGGATTACTTCTGCATTCTTAAGAATCTCTTCAAGCTCTGCAATCTGTGTTTCAATGTCTCTTTGTTCATCTTTAGCTGCATCGTATTCTGCATTTTCTGAAAGATCGCCCTGTTCTCTTGCTTCCTTTAACTTCTGAGCGACTTCCTTTCTTCTATCAACCTTTAAGTGCTCAAGTAAAGCAACTCTTTCTTCATATCCTTTTTTTGTAAGTAACTGCTTCTCTGCCATTGTTCGTCACCTTTCCCATAAATATATTCATTAAATATTCATATAATGATGCCAGGGTTAAAACGCTAAAAGTCACTTGTGCGAACACATAAACCTTTCTATCACAGTCTATATACTTGTGAAATTCTTTCAATTCTGGCACTCACATTTTTACCATTATCGGATAAAATGTTCAAGATATTATATCTCACCTAAACTTTAATGTCAATGTAATGAAATTCTTATTCAACTCACAAAATCTTTACTCTATTAAATCCTATTCTTGTCATATCAGCTTAACGTCCGTATTCTCTCAACGAATTCGTTAAACTGTTCCTGCTTAGTCACCTGATTCACCTCATGTCTTAATGCTGCAGCATGCTTTATTCCTGTTGTATACCATGCAAAATGCTTTCTCATCTCGCGCACTGCTGTAAATTCGCCCTTTGTTTCAACAAGCATCTGACAATGTCTTATAAGCATATCAGCAACTTCGTCTATGGATGGCCCTGGTGTTACTATTCCTTTTTCAAGATAATCCTTAACCTGCCTGAATATCCATGGATTTCCCTGTGCAGCTCTTCCTATCATCACTCCATCACAGCCTGTCTCTTTAAGCATACGTGCTGCATCCTCACCACTTCGTATATCTCCGTTACCTATAACTGGTATGCTGACCTTTTCCTTTACTTTTCTTATAACATCCCAGTCAGCCTTTCCAGAATAATACTGGCTTCTTGTTCTTCCATGTACAGCAACTGCTGCCCCACCGGATTCCTGTATAATATATGCTATTTCTTCCGCATTAATACAGCTTTCATCAAATCCTATACGAATCTTTACCGTAAGTGGTTTATCTATTGCATGTGCCATCTTTTCAACTATCTTTCCTACTAACAGCGGATCCTTAAGAAGTGCTGAACCCTCTCCATTATTAACAACCTTTGGAACAGGGCATCCCATATTAATATCTATTATGTCAAACTCTCTTTCACACATTCTCTTTGCAATATCTGCCATAATATCAGGATCCGAACCAAAAAGCTGCACAGCGACCGGATTCTCTATGGGATCTGTTTTTAGCAGCTCTTCTGTATTCTTGTTATTATATAAAACTGCTTTGGCACTCACCATCTCTGTGTAAAGCAGTCCACATCCTTGTTCCTTACATAAAAGACGAAATGGCAGGTCTGTTACACCTGCCATTGGTCCTAAGGCTATGGGAGTCTTTATATTAACTGAACCTATATTCATATATACTTTACAGCCTTTCTTTTCTATAACTACTAATAAAATGTAAGATCAAAATATCAAAAACATTTATGCCTGCATAACAATACTTTTGTTCTTAACATCTTAATAAAATGTAAAACCTCAACCATCAAGTCCTAAGAAAAACACCTTATAAAACATTTCCAGAGACTCTAATAACTCTCTTTTTTCATACTGGTTCTTCTTAACAAGCAGTCCACATGCTATCTCATCATATAAAAGGTCTCCCTCATCTGCTGTAGATTTAAAAAGCAATGTTCCATCATCATCGAATTCAAGATCGAGTATGCCACCTACTTCTTCTGTGAATAACACACACATAATCTTTAACTCATTCTTTATATCCTCCGGAAGCTTATCAAAGTCCGGATTAAAGTAGTATTTCTTCTCATACGAGTTTGAGGCACATAATACTACATTTTCGTTTTCTTTATTATACATATCCGTACAATCCTCTCACTGAAACCTCACCTGCTCTTATAGCGGTTTCACATCCATCTTCTGTTTTTATAATAAGTTCGCCATCCTTATTGATTCCAAGAGCCTCACCCACAAGTTCTTTGTTGGCATATATAGCTTTTACTGTCCTTCCCTTATTAATGAGAAGTTCATTATATCTGTCTACTATATATGTTAGATCCTGTGTCTTTAAAAATGCTTCATAATATTTCTTAAAGCTATGTGAAAATGCCGCTATTATATTACTTCTCTTAACCTTCTTCCCAGTTCCAAGATATATTGATGTAGCCATATCCTTTATAGACTCATCGAAATCTGTTGTATTAACATTGATTCCGATGCCTATGACAACATAATGTATGCTATCCATCTCAGCACTCATCTCTGTAAGCGTTCCACTTATCTTCCTATTGTTAAGAACTATATCATTAGGCCATTTAACATAGCACTTTGCATCCTGTACTTCTTCATTGATAGCATCAACCATGGCAACAGCAAGTACAAGTGTAAGCATAGATGCACTTTCTGGACTAATATCTGGTCTTAAAAGAAGACTCATCCATATACCGCTTCCTGCTGGCGATTCCCATGTTTTTCCTCTTCTTCCACGTCCACCAGTCTGACATTCCGCCACGAAAAGTGTACCTTCTGGTGCATTCTTTTCTGCTGCAAGCTTTGCCTGGTTATTCGTTGAATCCGTCTTGTCAAAATATTGAATATGCCTGCATATTCCCTGCATATTTCCACTATCATCAAGAAGAAGGCTCTCTATCTCTGAAGCTGTTATTATATCAGGATATTCTGTGATTCTGTAGCCTTTATTCTGAACAGAATCTATCACATATCCTTCTTCCTTTAACTGGTTAATCACTTTCCACACAGCCGTTCTTGACACACCAAATGTTTCACACAGCTGTTGTCCTGACACATAACCATCTGCATGTCTTAGCAGATGCAATATTTCTGATTTCATATATTCATACCACCTGAATCCATCTCAATCCTCTAGGCAGATTATTAAAACCTCATCGCCCAGACACTAACCCCTACATCATCTTATAAAACGATAAGTGCTGTAACAACAGTCATAATTGCAAGCATTACCGCAACTACAGCTACTATAAGACCAGATACCTTATTGCCGTTAATAAAATGTTTTACAGAGGTAAGAGCATTGACTATTGTTCCAAGAAGGAACTCTATAGGAAACAGTATTCCACTTCTGCTTCTTAAGAATAAGACAATAATAAATATAACTGTAGCCGCAACTGTAAGAACAATGTTTGTATAATCTATAATCATTTTTGTCTTTTTGTATGAACCACTTGTTGTATAATACATATAATTCCTCTCCGTTATATCTTTAACATATTGCTGTAAATTATATTAGTATGCTCCAAGTGTAGCTGCCATAACAGCCTTTATTGTATGCATACGGTTTTCAGCTTCATCAAACACTACTGACTGTTCTGATTCAAACACTTCATCTGTAACTTCCATCTCATCAAGACCAAACTTATCATGTATCTGTTTACCAATAGTTGTCTTAAGATCATGGAAGGCTGGAAGGCAATGCATAAATATAGCTTTCTTATCTGCATTATCCATAACCTTTTTGTTAATCTGGTATGGAAGTAATGCCTTGATTCTTTCATTCCATACTTCATCTGGTTCTCCCATAGATACCCATACATCTGTATAAAGTACTTCAGCTCCCTTAGTGCCTTCTTCTACATCCTCTGTAAGTGTTACTGAGCCACCGCTCTGTGCTGCCCACTCCTTACACTGGTTAACAAGTGCTTCATCAGGGAAGTATTCCTTAGCTGTGCAGGCTGTAAAGTGTAAACCAAGCTTAGAGCATACTATCATAAGTGAATTTCCCATATTGTATCTTGCATCACCCATATATACGAACTTAACACCCTTTAATCTGCCAAGCTTTTCTTTTATTGTAAGCATATCTGCAAGCATCTGTGTTGGATGATATTCATTAGTAAGTCCATTCCATACTGGAACTGATGAATACTTTGCAAGATCTTCTACTATTTCCTGTCCGAATCCTCTGTATTCAATACCCTCAAACATAGTACAAAGAACTCTTGCAGTATCTGCTATACTCTCTTTTTTTCCTATCTGTGAACCCTTAGGATCAAGATATGTAACACCCATACCAAGATCGTGTGCAGCTACCTCGAAAGAACATCTTGTACGTGTACTTGTCTTTTCAAATATAAGCGCAACATTCTTTCCAAGAAGTGGCTGTTCTACAACACCATCCTTTTTCATCTTCTTAAGCTTAGCTGCAAGCTCTATAAGATATTCTATTTCCTCCGGTGTATAATCCTTTAATGTTAAAAAATCCCTGCCTTTAAGATTCATAATAATCCTCCATTTTTGCGCACACTTTTAAGCATAATGAATCTGTGGCATGTACGCCCTGACACAAATTCAGCATAAAACATGGAATATATTTTATCGCATTTGTTTTATAAATACAAGTATAAACGTGTACGATTAAATGCATTTACACACATTAACACATTCTCTCATGTATACATATACATACTGCATATACTGCAAAAAAAATACAGGCTGACTTCTGTCAACCTGTATGATTAATGCTATAAGTTTAATTCTATTCGGTGAAAGTGCAAGTCATCATTCTTACACTATTTGATTAAACCTTCTGCCATTCTAGTGAAATACATGATTCCCTATAATAACATAGCTGGACATAGATGATATATTCGCTGCAGATATCATTCTGAATGATGTATATCCACCGATATTATTATGTCCTGATAATGCTTCAACTGCGGCATCCATACATGCCTGTGAACGTAATCCGCTGTTGATTCTGCTCTGGAACTTCGCTGATGGACTACCTGCTCCATCTGATACTCCAGAGAACTGGGATCTCTGATATATAACACCAGATATTGAATTAGGGTATGCAGAGCTTCTTACTCTGTTTAATACCACATTAGCTACTGCAAGCTTACCTTCGTATGACTCGCTGTTAGCTTCCCAGTCAATGATACATGCAAGAAGATATAATTCTTCATCACTCACGCTCATCGTAGGATTATATGTTATATCTGATCCAGATATAGTGTTTGATATAATCGACTGTACTCTGGCCTCCTCAGCTTTTCTTGCTGCCTCAGCCTCGGCTGCGATTCTTTCTTCTTCAGCTATTCTTGCAGCTTCGGCTTCTGCTTCCATAGCCTCAGCTTCTTCAAGTGTATATCCTGTAAGAATATCTTCCTCACTTATAGAAGCTGTAATCGCTTCTGCTTCCTGACCAAACAGGAGAGCTGCCGTTTTAGTATAACCTTCACAATTACCAGAGCTTATCTTTGTCCATCCTTCACTTATCTGTAACACATCTACTTCTGTGTTCTTGTAAAGTCTTCCGACAACCTCTGAATCTGAATCCATACCCTGATATACATCAAGATAAGGATCTGTAATCGCAAGCGCTTTGTCATGCATCTGGCCTTTTGTTTCTTCCTGTACTGTTAATACTGTTTCTTCAACATTGGCTGCGTATGATGCAACTCTGATCTCGGTATCAGTAATTGTACTTTCGTGTTGCTCATAGGTAGGTTTCGCGTCTGTTACTTTAGGAAGCACCGGCATCATCATCACTACCAGCGTAGCACCTAAACAACAAGCAGCTTTGCTACTTCTAAGTTTCATAAAGTTTTTCCCTTTCCGGCACAAGTTGTTAAATGCGCCTACAAAATGTTACAGAATTGTTACATTTTGTTACGAAAGTATAATAGCAAAGTTAAGCCGTTTTGTCAAATTTGTTACAAAAAACCGCAGAAGTGCATACTTCTGCGGTTTAAAGGCAACATTATCCATTTTATAAATATAAAATATTTATTAAGTTGTCACCCA
>UMGZ01076296.1_pt1 | contig 10548 bp, 10 predicted proteins | sample 1965421 | NCBI WGS metagenome assembly UMGZ01 (sample SAMEA4836087, study PRJEB28245) | human gut metagenome | biome: gut microbiome; material: fecal sample | place: Denmark | collected 2008
CCCCACTTCTAAGCGATAGCGAAAGTGGTGGGAGTACATCACATTTTATATCCAAGATATTATATTAATTCTTGTAAACAATTCATTATTTTAACGTGAGGAAATTTTGCAAAATCAGCTTTAATATTATTTCCTGTTAATACCCCTGCAAAATCCACCTGCGCATTTTGAGCAGCTTGAGCATCTACAATATTATCACCGATGTAAATTACATCTTTTTTATCTACATTTAAACGCTTAACAGCTTCTAAAATTCCATCTGGAGCAGGTTTATACGCATATTTATCCTCACTGCCAATAATAAACTCTACCAAATCATCTATTTTATCCCTAGTCAAAGTCTGCATAATACGACGACGTGTTTTACTAGAGATAATTGCTATCTTAGCCCCACGTTCTTTTAAAGTCTTCAATACCATTTTTGTATCATTATATAAATATGTATTCTCTGTCATATATAAATCAGCAAAAACAGTATATTTTTCTTTTAATTCCTGTATTTTTGCTTCATCAACCTCTTCAGTCAATATAGACAAAGCCTCACTCATAGGCAGACCAATAGTTCTTTTTATCTCATCTTTAGGACGAAGCGGATACCCCTCCTGCTCCATAAGCAACTCAAAACACTTCACAATACCAACTTCTGAATTTGCCAAAGTATAATCAAAATCAAATAAATAAACCTTATAGGACATAAAAATTTCTCCTCCAAAAATTTTTAACGTTCAGTTTTACTGCATGAAAAACGAACTAAAGAAACTTCTCTAACTAAAACTTTATAATATTAACTTATTATTAATCATTTATAATACCAAAAATCCCCGCATTAGCAGACTTTTACGGTAGCTGAAAGCTATTAACAAAGATAAAATTATGGATACGATTTTAGTTCAACTGTTTGAGCAAAGCGAGTTTTGAACGTTGTAGACATAATTTTATCTTTGTTAAAGTAAAATCAATATTGCGGGGCAAAATTTTCTTTTTGGTTCGTTTTTCTTTTATTAAAAGAAAAATGAACAAATACTTACGATAATAATACCATATATATTGGAATTGTAATTATAGATAATAATGTAGTCGCAGAAACTACTAATGTTGCATATTCTGTATCTGTATTATAAAGACTAGATAATACTACTGTTTGAATCATCGCAGGTAATGACGCCATGATTACAAATACTTTAAACATCAATTCTGGCATAGGGAAGATAAAAGACAATAAATACATGCTAAGCGGTGCAATTATAAATCTACCTAAACATATACCTATTAAACCTAAATCAAAACGAATTTTTTTCAAACCCATGGAATAAAGTGTTACACCTATAAAAATCAAAGCAAGTGGTGTTGTTAAATTTCCCATATATTGAGCTGTATCCATAAAAAATTTAGGTAAAGGAATGTCTAAAATTAAAATAATCAATGAAGCTAAAAACCCTAAAATCGGTGGAGAAAAAATTCTTCTCAAAGTTTTTAAAGTAAACATTTGCTGATAAGAAAATTCTTTTGAATCTGCCTGAATACAAGCATTTCCTAAAGTCCAAAAGAATGTAGTATTAGCGAAAAAATACAATAAAGTATAAGGTATTGCTTCCTCACCAAATAATGCCATAGTCACTGGTAAACCTACAAAAATAGTATTTGAAGTTGTAAATGTAGATTGAAAAATCCCTCTATGACCTTTTTTAGACATAAATCTTGCCAAAAACACACTTAAAATAAAACATACACCAATAGAAATAAATGGCACGATAGAACCAGTTATTAAATGCAATAATTGGTCATGACTAAAAGCATGTGTAATATTATAGATAAAAAACAAAGGCAATGATACATTTGTTACCAATTTCGGCAATAGAGCTTTATTATCTTTGTTTATCCAACCCATCTTAGCTAGATAGCAACCTATCAGCCCCATAAAAATCAAAGTCAAAACACCACTGATAGCGTGTAGCAATGCTTGCATATTATCATTCCCTTCATTTATTAAGTTTTATCTTTATCAACTAAAAAATAATTTGTGTAAAAATCCTAACAGATTAAATCCTTCTGTTACTTCTTCTGTCGTTACCACATCTACACTACCAACAACATTTCCCTGATATAATAAATCAATTGTTCCCACTTTAGCACCTTGTTTTAATGGAGCATCTATATATGCTGGTAAATTCATTTTCCAAGAAAAATCATTTACATTATCTGTATCCATGACTAAATAAGTAAAAGGCTGTACAGGTTTTACTGTAGTCTTATAATTAGTACTATTATGCGTATATATACTAGAAATTAATTTCTGTTCATCAACAGTTTTCATTTCTTTTATATGTTTAAATCCATAATCCAATAAAGCTCTGCCTTCAACAAAACGAGCTCTACTATCTGATGTTTTCAATACTACGGCAATAAGTGTAATACCATTTTTTTGTGCAGAAGCTACTAAACAGCCACCAGCAGCATCAGTATATCCTGTTTTTATACCAGTTACATCATCATAATTCCACAATAAACGATTTGTACTACCATAGATATCTTTTCGTTCCGCTGGATTTACCCACTGTATCTCTTGTTCTTTTGTTGATACTATCTTACGGAATTTTTCATTTTGATATGCATATCTTGCAATCTTAGCTAAATCTCTAGCCGTCGTATAATGATTTGGGTCTGTCAATCCATGAGGATTATTAAAATGTGTATTAGTAGCACCAATTTCTTTTGCTTTATCATTCATCATTTGCACAAAAGTTTCTAGGGAACCTTTTCCTACATAATAAGCAATAGCAGCAGCACCATCATTACCAGAAGCGAGCATTGTAGCTTGCAACAGTTCTGACATTTTTATTTTATCGCCTTCATTTATATAAATGGCAGAACCTTCTACACCTACAGCACGTTTATCAACTTCAACAATGTCATCATCATTTGCATTTTCCAATCCAAGTATGCAAGTCATCATCTTAGTCGTACTTGCAGGCATTGCCTTAGCGTCTGGATTTTTTTCATAAAGAACTCTACCTGTAGTTGCATCTATCAAAATTGCAGCTTGAGCAGTCATATCTTGTAGATTATCTGCTGTAACAGGAATATATGGTTTTGATTCATCTACTGGTGGAGCATCATCTACTATGCTATCCATAGCCCTTGCTGGGTTAAACGCTATAAAAATTTGTACAAAAACTATACTAAAAATTATAAGTCGTTTAAAAATCATCTCATTCACTAGCTAATCGTCCTATCACAAAAAATGTACCACGAGCTTTGGCACATAATTTATTATCTTTATTAAAAACTTCACATTCAGTAACTACTGTACTTCTTCCATTATGAATAATCATTCCTTTTACAATAGCCACATCTTCCATATCAATAGATTTTAAAATATTAATATTAAAATCCAAAGTTACTACTTTTTTTCCCACACTAAGACAGGCTGCGCCCATAGCCATATCGCAAAGGGACATAATCACACCACCATGAGCTATGCCATAAACATTTGTATGTTCATGTTTAATTGTCAGGCTAACACATACATTACCCTTATCAATCGAAACAATATCTACACCTAAATGTTTTGTAAAGGGATTATCTTCATAAAAATTGTTGATATAATCACTTATACTTTTCATATTATCTTGATTAAATTGTTTCACACTTTTTCACCTGCCTTTATAGATAAATTTTATTATAATTTACGTTTTTTTTGATTTCAAGAAAAAGCTAACTTTTTTATTTATTTCTTAATATAAAAATAAACCAACCAAAAATTTTTTCTATGAATAAAATTCTATAAGGTAATAAAACCGATATTTAAAAATAACATTTCTTTTGATTTATTATGTTTTAGTTATGGAAATGACAGAAATGATGTTCAATTAAAGTTTTTTTAGAAAATTTCTTATTTTTTTCCAAAATGCACTAGTCATTTTTGCAATTTTTAGTTATAATTAACAAAGACATAATTTTCAAACGATAATGTTAAATATACAATTATGTTCTATGATGTATTAAGAGAGGGGTTTATTTATAATGGAAACTACACTTATTATTGAAAACAAAACTGGCTTACATGCACGTCCTGCATCTATGTTTGTACAGGAAGCTAACAAATTCAGCTCCAAAATCAAACTTACTGCTAAAGGTAAAACTGTTGATGCTAAAAGCATTCTTATGATCATGAGCCTTGGTCTTACTCAGGGTACTGAACTCACTATCAGTGCTGAAGGTGACGACGCTCAAGCAGCTCTTGATGCTCTTACTGGTCTCATCAAAAACAAATTCGGTGAAGAATAATTTCTAAACTGAGAGTTAATGAGAGAGGGGGATTTGTACTTTGCCGTACGAATTAAGAGGAAAAGGAGTTATTACTGGTATTTCTATTGCCAAAGTAATGAAACTCGGAGAAGATTTACAATCTTATATTGATGCTTACACTCCAGGAACTGCTGAAGAAGAAGTATCAAAAATTAAAGAAGCTTTAGCTTACGCAGCTGAAGTACTTCAAACAAATATTAAAACACTTCGTGATAAAGGCATGCTTGAACAAGCAGGCATTATGGAAGCACATCGTATGATGGTACAAGACCCTATGCTCGAAGAAAATGCTATGTTAAAACTCGGCGCTTGTGGAAGCGCACCAAAAGCTGTACTTGAAGCGTCTGAAGAAAATGCATCTATCTTTGAACAAATGGACGACACTTATTTCCGTGAACGTGCTGTAGATATCCGCGATGTTGGTAAACGCGTAACAAGACGTATTTTAGGTCTTAAAGAAAAAACAGTTGATGGTGGTGCTGTAATTCTCTGCGGAGAAGAAATTGAACCATCTGTTATCGCTAACATTCCTACTGAAAAAATTGCTGGTGTAATTTTAGGTAATGGTAGTACTACTTGCCATGCTGTAATCATTGCCAAAGCAAGAGCTATCCCTACTGTTGCAGGTCTTGGCGATAAAATTAAAGATATTCCTGATAATGCTGAAGTTATCTTAAATGGTGAAACTGGTGAAATCTTTGTTGAACCAACTGAAGATTTAATCGCTTCCTATCAGGTAAAATTAGAAGAACAACGCCGCTTAAAAGAACATTATGCTCAGCTTTCCAAACTTCCTACAGTAACTAAAGATGGTGTAGAAGTTGACCTTATGGCTAACATCAGCACTCATTTAGATGTTGAAGCTGCTATGAAATTTGGTGCTAAAGGCGTTGGTTTATTCCGTTCTGAATTCTTATTCATGGGTAGAGATACTATTCCTGATGAAGAAACTCAATTTAAAGCATATAAAGAAGCTATTGAAAAATGCAATGGCCATTTATGTGTAATTCGCACAATGGATATCGGTGGCGATAAACCACTCCCTTACTTAAATATCCCAGAAGAAGAAAATCCTTTCTTAGGTTACCGTGCAATTCGTATTTGTTTAAACCGTCGTGAAGTATTTATGCCACAGGTTAAAGCTATTTTACGTGCTGGTCTTTATGGTAAAGCAGCAATGATGCTCCCAATGGTTATCAACGTAGAAGAAGTAAAACAAGTACGTGCAATTATCGAAGAAGCTAAATCACAGCTTGCTCATGAAGAAAAACCATTCTCCAATAATGTTCAACTTGGTATCATGGTTGAAACTCCAGCAGCTGCTGTAATGACTCCTGTACTTGCTAAATACCTTGATTTCTTTAGCATTGGTACTAATGACCTTGTTCAATATACACTTGCTGTTGACCGTGTTAACACTAATGTAAGTTATCTTTATAATCACTTTAATCCAGCTGTTCTTCGCCTCATTAAACTCACTATTGAGTCTGCTCGTAATAATAATATTTGGGTAGGTATGTGCGGTGAAATGGCTAGTGACCCTAATGCTGCTGCTATTTTAATGGCAATGGGTATCAACGAACTTTCCATGAGTGCTCCATCTATTCCACGCGTAAAAGAAAAAATCCGTTCCATAACATCTGCTCAAGCTAAAGCAGCTTTAGACACTGTTATGACTATGGAAGATGGAAACGCTATTAAAGAATATCTTCAAACAGCATTATAATAATGACAGATAATATTAATTCTGCTCATGGTAAAGAGCAAAATATCAAGATGAATTTGTTAAAATGGTTAAACGAAGGAAAAGATCCTTATAGTATCATTTATGAATTAGCAAAATATCTTGAAACTGTATCATCTGAACCAGGTTATGCTGATATTATATTGAATGATATCAGAACTGTTTATGGCATTGGTTTAAATGAAAAAACCGTATTAAGTGATGAACTTCTTGAAGTTAGGACTCGCCTAGCTAAACTAGAAGAAGCTTTTAAACAGGCTACTAGCGATGAAGTTCAAAGTCATTTAAAATTTGCCATTGAACATCATAAAAAGAAAATACAAGAACTTGAACATAAATTAATGTAGTTTAAGCTACTTTAAATTAATGTAGTTTAAGCTACTTATAGAAAAGGACTTAGTTTTATAAAACTAAGTCCTTTTTATTTTAAATAAAAGTAAACATAAAAGCGACATTAAAAGCCATTAAAACTTAAAATGTCGCCTATTATCATTTATAAATTATTATCAAGCTCTATTTTGTGGAACCATATCTTTTACATCAAGAGTTCCTTCTTTTGAACGAGCAGCAAATTCTGCTGTTGCAGTGAATAATACATCACTAGAACTATTTAAAGCTGTTTCACAAGAGTCTTGGAGCACACCAATAATAAAGCCTACACCTACAACTTGCATTGCGATATCATTGCTAATACCAAAAGATGCACATGCTACTGGAATGAGTAATAATGAACCACCAGCTACACCTGAAGCACCACAAGCGCCAACTGTAGCGATTATGGATAATAATAATGCCATCAAAATATCAACTTCAATACCAAGTGTATGAGCAGCTGCTAGGGAAAGAATAGCAATTGTAATAGCAGCACCAGACATATTGATTGTTGCGCCAAGTGGAATAGAGATAGAATAAGTATCTTCATTTAAACCAAGACGTTTACATAAAGAAAGATTTACTGGAATATTAGCAGCAGAACTGCGAGTGAAGAATGCATATAAACCACTTTCACGAAGAGTAGCAAATACTAATGGATAAGGATTACGACGAATGTGTAAGAATACGATTAATGGATTCATAACAAGTGCAACGATGAAGAATGCTCCAAGCAATACAACAAGTAAATGAGCATAACCTAAGAGAGCACCAATACCACTTGTTCCTACTGCATTTGCTACTAAGCCCATAATACCAAATGGAGCAAAACGAATAATCCATTTTACAATTTTTGTAACAGCACTAGCTAAATCAGTAATCATAGTTTTAGTTTTATCAGAAGAAGCATGTAAAGCTACACCTGCTAAAATAGCCCAAGCTAAAATACCAATATAGTTTGCATTAACTAAAGCATTAACAGGGTTATCAACAATACTCATAAGTAAATTATGTAAAACTTCCACGATACCACTTGGTGGAGCTATTGTAGCATCTGCAACTTGTAATTGTAATGTAGTAGGGAATAAAAATGACATAGATACGCCTACTAAAGAAGCAAAAAATGTTCCAAGTACATACAATTTAACAATAGGTTTCATAGATGCACTAGCTTCTGCATTTTTTTGTGCCATAGCGTTCATTACTAAAATAAATACCAAAATAGGTGCAATACCTTTTAAAGCTTTAACGAATAAATCCCCTAAGATAGCTACGGCAGGTACAGCTGTCGGCACAGCCACTGCAATGAAAATACCAATTATAAGCCCTAAAATTATTAGTTTTAATAAAGCCATTTCTTGATATTTTTTTCCAATACGACTTAACAAAATAATACATCTCCTTTAAAACTGCACAATATAAAGACAAATATTTTCTCATAGTATACATCATTTTCACCAAAATGACAAGTATTATGCACTCTTGAAACTCAGATAAATATTTTTTCTTCTATATAATATAGACATAATAAAAAAAGGATTAAGAATTTTGTCATTCCTAATCCTTTTAAGCTCAATGAATTTCTATAGATTTTACTACACCTTCCATAGAAGTAAAATATGTGGATATCTCTGCTAATTTTAATTTATGTGGATTAAACATTAAAATATTTAATTCTACAATATCTTCAGAAACAAATACTACCGAAAAATTTTTACTTTTTAGACCTAATTTTAATAATGCATTATAGACTTCTTTTATCTTTTCACTATCATTGATCATTCTTATTTTTATCATAATATTATCAGTTGGCACTAACCAACTATCCATTTGCGATAAAATCTCTAATATTATATATACTAATAATGAAGCAAAAACAGCAATTATATAATATCCGGCACCTACAGCTAAGCCAACGCCAGACACTACCCAAATACAAGCTGCTGTTGTAAGACCAATTACATTCACACCTTCTTTAATAATAGCTCCTGCACCTAAAAAACCTATACCACTTACAACTTGTGCAGCTAATCTTGCAGGGTCAGCATTTGTTTTTCCTTCTACTTGCTCATATAATAAATTCGATAAAATCATAATCAAACAAGAACCAATACACACTAAAATATTTGTTCTTAATCCTGCTGATTTATGTTTAAATTGTCTTTCATAACCAATGAGTGCACCTAATATTGCTGATAAAATTATTCTAAAAATATATTCAATTTCATTTTCCATATATTCACCTAAATTCTTAAAAATCATCTACTTCTTAAGTTTTATTATACTAAATATCACTGTTTTTATCTCTAATTTACTTTTTAATTAAATTTTAATTTGATTTTAATAAATCGTATTTTTTGATATTTTATTTCTTAATATCGATTTATTTGCACCAAAAACTATTCATATTTATTAAATTTTATTTCATTTATTTTAAAATTTTACTATTTTTCATAAATAAAATAACCTCTTTCGTCAATATTATTTAATAATTTAAAATAATCTTTCTGTTACAAAGTTGCATTTTTTTTATCTTTATGCTATCATTTTAGTAGTTCAAGAAAAGATATATTGAGCAGAGGAAAAAAAGTTGAGGAAACGTGGATACTCATACACAATCATTTCTCCTAACAATATATTTTCTATTGAACAAAAAATATATTTTATAGGAGGAGTTTTATTATGTCTAAAAAAACTCTTGTTTCTGCAATTACTGCTGCTCTCGTAGTTGGCGCTGCTAGCACAACTTTTGCTGCTGCAAATCCTTTCAGCGATGTTCCTGCTGATAGCTGGGCTTATGATGCTGTTACTACTCTTGCTGCTGATGGTGTTATCGATGGTTACCCAGATGGCACTTACAAAGGCCAAAACACTATGACTCGTTATGAAATGGCTCAGATCGTAGCTCGCGCTATGGCTAAAACTGACCTCGAAAAAGCTGATAAAGCTCTCGTTGACAAATTAGCTGCTGAATTCGCTGAAGAACTTGATAACCTTGGCGTTCGCGTTGCTGACCTTGAAAAGAAATCCGACAACGTTAAATGGGGCGGAGAACTCCGTTATCGTTATTATGACATTGATCGTGATTCTAAAGCTGGTGACGAAACTCATAACAAAGTTTTATTCCGTCTTGAACCAAAAGCTTATATCGGTAACTCCGGTTGGACAGCTAATGCTCGTTTAGACTATGAAATGAACCTTTCTACAGATGAAAATAATGATGGTGTTGTTGTTGACCGTGCATATGTAGAAGGCCCACTTTTCGGTGCTACAGTTACTGCTGGTCGTACTCCAGTATTCACAGCTCAAGGTTTACTCTTTGATGATCGTATTTCTGGTGGTACAGTTGCATTTGGTAGCGATGAATTCAAAACTACTTTAGCTGCTGGTCGTTATAGTGAAGATGATCATAATGCATATGAAAAAGATGCTAGAGATATCACTGCTGAATATTATGGTGTACAATTTGACTACACTCCAAATGATAATTTAGCTCTTAATGTTGGTTATACTGCATTAACTGGTATCGATGCAAAAAATAGTAATAGTCAAAAAATTGTTGCTCCATTTGGTGGAGATAAAAACGATACTACAGCTAACTTCTGGTATGCTGGCGGTAAATATGCATTTGATAAAAATGTAGCATTCGTTGGTGAATACGCTCAAAATACTGATGCTAACGATGAAGACCAAGCATGGACTGCTGAATTACAGTACAAAGGTGCAAACCCTGTTGACGCTGGTTCTTGGGGTATGTATGCTGGTTACCGTCAAATTGAAACATTTGCTTCTATCGCTCCAACTTATGATGATATCATCGGTGCTGGCTATAAAGGTGCAGTAGTAGGTGCTTCTTATGTTCCTGCTGAAAACATTCTTGCTACTATTGAATACTTCGATGGTGAAGAAACTATTAGCGGTCAAGATGCAAGCAAATTCTTCGCTAACGTTGACTTCTTCTTCTGATAAACACTCAGTAAGACTAAAATTTAATAGTAATATACAAAGAGCAGACTTAATGTCTGCTCTTTTTTATATTTACTTTTGATTTTAATTTTACTTATAAGTTTTTATTTATTTGATGGATTGTATAATGAAGTGCGACACCTAGAAAAATAAAAAAC
>UMGZ01015249.1_pt1 | contig 10518 bp, 8 predicted proteins | sample 1965421 | NCBI WGS metagenome assembly UMGZ01 (sample SAMEA4836087, study PRJEB28245) | human gut metagenome | biome: gut microbiome; material: fecal sample | place: Denmark | collected 2008
TTATATTCCAAAAATGCAAGACTTTGGTTTGGGACAATCTTTAGCCCATGTGTATATTTCATCTTCCATTGCCAACTTAAAGGGAATAACCCTTTATTCACATAAGCTGCCACATAAGGATGGATATGTAGGGTGAATTTCTTCAAATGATGTTTATTGACGAGACAATCAATCTTTCCCTCCAAGCTATCCGTAAACAAAATAGAGGGTTTCACGGTACCAGAACCATAGCAGGCGGGACAAGTCTCAGAGGTTTCAACGTCCATCGCCGGACGAACACGCTGACGTGTTATCTGCATCAGGCAGAACTTACTCAAAGGCAAAATATTGTGTTTTGCCCGATCGCAAGCCATTGCTTTTGTCATGTGCTCGAAAAGTTTCTGCTTATTCGCATTATCATGGATATCTATAAAATCGACCACAATAATTCCGCCCATATCTCGCAGACGCAACTGACGGGCAATTTCATCGGCAGCAGCCAGATTGACTTCCATAGCTGTTTGTTCCTGATCTTCGCTGCTCTTCGCCCGGTTGCCGCTGTTCACATCAATGACGTGCATGGCTTCCGTATGGTCGATCACCAAATAAGCACCGCTCTTATACGTTACTGTACGTCCGAATAAAGATTTTATTTGCTTGGTAATTGCAAAATTATCAAAGATAGGTAATCCGCCGGTATATAATTGCACAATATTCTCACTTCCGGGAGCAATCAGGCTCACATACGCCCGAATACTATTATAGACATCCGGATCGTTCACATAGATATTCTGGAACGAAGGATTGTAAATGTCGCGCAACAAAGCCACCGCACGTCCTGTCTCTTCATAGATTAAAGAAGGAATCTTATCTTTCGAAAGCTTGGCAATACTTTCTTCCCAGCGCGCTACCAGAGTCCTAAGTTCATGATCGAGTTCAGCTACGCGTCTTCCTTCGGCAGAAGTACGAACGATCACCGTAAAATTCTTCGGTTTGATACTCTGAATCAATTGGCGCAACCGGGCACGTTCTTCCGATGTCTTGATCTTGGAAGAAACAGAAACCTTATCGCCAAAAGGAATCAAAACAATGTATCTGCCGGCGAATGATAATTCGGAAGCCAGACGCGGACCTTTTGTTGAAATCGGTTCTTTGGCGATCTGCACCAAAACTTCCTGACCGATTTTCAGAATATCCCCAATACTTCCGTCTTTTTCAATTTCCGGTTCGTTTTGCAACTTCGATATAGAAACAGCCTTTTTAGGATCAGACAAGACCTGTTTCAAATACTTCTGCTGCATGTTGAAGTTCGATCCTAAATCTTGATAATGAAGAAATGCATCCTTTTTATACCCTACATCAATGAACGCAGCATTCAACCCCGGCATCAGTTTCTTCACCTTGCCTAAATAAATATCGCCTACCGCAAACTGAAGATTCCGGGCTTCTTTCTGAAGCTCTACCAGATTCTTGTCTTCCAGTACGGCAATCGACATTTCCTGGGGTTCAACACTTACAACTAATTCACTAATCACTTCAGGTTTCATTTAAGAATGGAGACCTTATAAAATAAGCAAAGAACAAACTTAAAAGGTCTCTTATTAAGTTTGTTCTTTTGACACAAAAAAAGACTTACTTCTTCTTATGTCTGTTTTTCTTCAGTCTTTTTTTACGCTTGTGAGTAGACATTTTATGTCTTTTTCTTTTCTTTCCGCTTGGCATCGCTTTAAAAATTTAAAAGATTAAACGTATAAATTTTACTTATTTCACTTCGTTCAAAAACGTTTTCGCGGGCTTGAATGAAGGAATATTATGTTCTGGAATAATAATTGTCGTATTCTTTGAAATGTTACGAGCTGTTTTTTGTGCTCTCTTCTTCACAATAAAACTACCGAAACCTCTCAAATAAACGTTTTCATTCTTAGCTAAAGAACCTTTAACTATTTCCATGAATGATTCCACGCTTGCCAATACTGTTTGTTTATCAATACCAGTACTTTTTGAAATCTCGCTAACAATATCTGCTTTCGTCATGTCTTATAATTTATTTAATTAATTGGACCTTATAATTTTTTGGAATGCAAATATATAGCTTTTTCTTGAAGAGAAAAAGTAATTCTATCGCATTTTTTAGGAAAAATATTTCTGCTTATTCCTGATTATATCCGTATGTTTGCACATGTCAATCAGTTATGTAATTCATTTAACACAGACTTTCATGAAGATAGAGACAAATAATGACACTTATATCAGCAATAAACTCATTACTTGGTACCAGACAAACCGCCGGGAATTACCTTGGAGGGAAACAACAAATCCTTACATTATCTGGATTTCCGAAATCATTTTACAACAAACTCGCGTAGCACAGGGACTGGATTATTTCAATCGGTTCGTTGCCCGTTTCCCGAATGTGCAAGCATTGGCCGAGGCTTCAGAAGATGAAGTCCTGAAATACTGGCAAGGATTAGGTTATTACAGCCGGGCAAGGAACTTACATGCGGCAGCAAAGACGATCATGCAGCAATTCGGTGGTAAGTTTCCGACCGACTACTCGGACGTAAAATCGTTGAAAGGCATTGGCGATTATACAGCCGCAGCTATTGTCTCTTTTGCCTGGAATAAACCCTACGCCGTTGTCGATGGAAATGTTTATCGGGTACTTTCACGTCTGTTTGCCATCGAAACGCCTATCGACACTACGCAAGGAAAGAAAGTCTTTGCCGAACTGGCTTCTTCTTTGTTATCGCACCAGCAGGCCGGCTTGCACAACCAGGCGATCATGGAACTGGGAGCCTTACAATGTATTCCGCAAAATCCCGATTGTACGGTTTGTCCCCTTGCCGATGTTTGTATGGCTTATCTCCAGCAAAACGTATCGGATTATCCAAAGAAGCAAGGAAAGATTAAAACACGCAATCGTTATTTCCATTACTTATACATTATATATAAGAAGCAAACTACCTGGATTCAGAAAAGACAAGATGATGATATTTGGAAAGGTTTGTATCAGTTTCCGCTGATTGAAACCGAACAGCCATGCGAATGGGAAGCTTTATCTCAAATGGAAGAATGGAAAAAGGTATTTCAGGACTGCGGAAAAATAACGGTACAAACCATGAGTCCGGTACGCAAGCATGTTCTGTCTCATCAGACTCTTTATGCGACATTCTATCAAATCGAAGTAGAGAATACAGGCGATCTCTCATCGAACTATCAACAAATAGCGACAGACGAACTGGATTCATACGCAGTTCCTATACTTATCCATAAATACCTGATTTCTTTAGACTTATAGAGAACTTAGGGATGCGTATAAAAAGCCTATAGGAAATGAAAAAATTTACGCCGGCTTTTGATGAATTTGCGCCGGCTTTTTGGCAAAATACGCCGGCTTTTCCGACAAAACCAACGAGGATCAGAAATGAAACTCCCGGGAATCATTTTTGATTCTCGTTACTTATAGTTTCCATACCAGCCAGCAGGTTTTAGAAGGAAGCAGACTGAGCCGCCATGATCAAGCTGATCACTTCGGAATAATTGGCCGTTCCGGAAGAAATCCGATTTCCTTTCAGATACCAGTTATACATCTTGTCTTGTATTTCACCCAGCAAAGGATTATAAAGATTCTGCCAATGATCAGCTTTTTCCCGATATAAAGACACAATCTCAGGGCGGAGTGTCTCTCGCCAGGCTTTGAAATCGGCTTCAGGCAAAACACGATAAGCATTGGAAAGTACATAAGGCAACAAAGAAAAGTAACCGGAAAAACGGATCTCCTGCTCAGATGATGTCGTACAGATAAGATAACTGTAATAATTGGCTTCGGCTTCACTGGAAATTCCCAAGACATGCGCCATTTCGTGAGCACAAGTAGCAGCATACTGAACCGGAAGCAAATCTTTGCTCAGATGAGATTCTATAAAGAAAGGGCCAATATATCCCATCACACCTACTCCACTCATCAAAGAAGGGAACAACATGGGTTTCGGCCGTAAATTCTCAGGCGGACAAGTTAAACCATATTTCTTATCCAAAACAGCATAACTAGCTTTAATTGCCGCATCCACCTTTTCTTTTTCCACCGTATCCACAAGACAATAGGCTGCATTCAAAGAATCGGTATAAACTTGCAAGAAACGCCCGAACAATTCTTCCGAATAGACTTGCCGTTGTAACTGGGTTCGCTGGTAAAAATCATTCCGGTAATAATTGAGTCCCCACGCTGCATAAAACCAGATATACACCCAAACTAAATATTCTACTACATGAACCAATGCTTGTTTTACCCGATGTTTCCACAACAGCGCATAAAGCAGATACAACAAAATACCAGCCAAACTCCCATAAATAAACAAATCATTGAGAGAAAAAGGAAAGAAGGAAGAAAAACAAGCGAGTCCGCCGGAACATACAGGGTAAATGGTGGTTGCATACCATTCTCCTCCATGCGGAAAGAGTTTCAGCAACCAGACCAACACCAGACAAACTGCCTGTATAATCCAGCGGACTCGTATCTTCTTCATATCCGCTTATTATTTATGCGGATGCAGTACTTCGCCTAATACTTTATTCTTGGCAATCGTAGCCTGGAATTCTTTCAGATAGAAAGGTTCGAAATAAGCTACATCTTCAAATTGATGGTTGGCATAACGTTCTTCAGCCAACGACATCATCTGTGCTGCTATCGGATGTACATCCGGAATAAAGACAACATTCGGATGCTCTATCACGGATTTACATTTACCGGAACCGTTACCGAAGAAACATACTTTTCCTTCGTTCAGATAGGGTGCATACGTTTCAGCAGTGACAATGTCGGCCTTCACTTCACGTACTTGTTCCCGTCTCGGATTATAGATGGCAGCATACACTTCCATCCGCCGTGCATCCAACATCGCGCAATACAAAGCATCATTCTCAGGATAATTCCGGATGGCAGTAGAGGCCAGCAATTCCAGAGTCGGAACACTGATCAAAGGAATACCTAAGCCAAAACAAATTCCTTTCGCCATAGAGACACCGATTCTCAATCCTGTATAAGAACCCGGACCGGAACTTACGGCAACAGTATCCAACGAAAGTCCGTTTTCTTTCGCACTCTTCAAACAATCGGCTACATACAATCCCAATAACGAGGCATGTGAATGACCTTCGTAAGAAACCTTTTCTTCTACGACTACACCATTGTTCGTCAGCGCAGCTGAACAAACATCGGTAGATGTATCAATATGTAATATACAAGGCATAACTATAATTTATATTTTCAGGAATGCAAACTTACGCATTCCTTTTTAATATTACGCTAAACGCTTTATGATTTCTTGCCGAACAACCGGGCAATCTCTCCTACCCAAAGTACCAGAGAAGAAGATCCAATAATAATTCCCCAGTCAGACCATGACAAAGGAACGACATTGAACATTGGTCCGCCAAACGTCACAATCAAGTATTGACCGATCAGAATCAACAAGGCCACAAACAAGAAACTCTTACAAGCTCCCAAATGAGCAAAAGCAGAACTTCCTTCCATAAATGCTTTCGCATTAAACATATTCCAGAACTGCAACATAACAAAGAAACTGAAGAACCACGACAAATCACGTGGAGACAATCCTTCGGAAGCATGGAAATGCAGCAATAAGCCCATCAATATAATCACAAATATTGCACCGACACCAAAAATCCGATAAGCCATCGGGCGCGTAATAATGAAATCTCCGTCTTTTCCACTCTTACGGGGTTTATCTTTCATTACTTTCTCGTTCGGCGGCAATGAAGCCAAAGCTCCGGCAGCAAAGGTATCCATGATCAGATTCACCCAAAGCATCTGCGTAATAGTCAGCGGAGATTCGGTTCCAATCAATGAACCTAACAAGACAATCAAGCAGGCAGCGACATTGATAGTCAGCTGGAACAGCAAGAAACGCTGGATATTCCGATACAATGAACGCCCCCACATCACCGCACGGGTAATACTTCCAAATGAATTATCCAAGATTGTGATATCACTGGCCTCCTTGGCAACCGATGTTCCATCGCCCATTGATAATCCGACTTGTGCTGCTTTCAACGCCGGAGCATCATTGGTTCCGTCGCCGGTAACAGCTACAACAGCCCCTTTCTGCTGCAACAATTGAACCAACCGCTGCTTATCCGTCGGACGAGCCCGGCACATAATCTTCAGATCCAATACACGATCCAAAGCCTCTTCATCACTCAAGGCTTCGAAAGCCGGACCGGTAATGATATTTCTGTCGGTATCTTCCGGTTTCCAAATGCCAATCTGACGACCGATTTCCCGGGCAGTACCCGGTGTATCACCCGTAACAATCTTGACAGAAATACCCGCATCCATACAACTTTGTACGGCAGCCGGCACATCCGGACGAACAGGATCGGAAATAGCTACAATACCAACATACGTCAAATCCAAATCTTTATTCAGACGTCCATCCGTATAAGGCGCCAGATTCGCACCATCGTCCAATACCTGATAAGCAAAGCCCAACGTACGCATCGCCATATTCTGATAAGCCAGTAATTGTGCTTCAATCTTAGGCTTGGTCGCTTCTACCGATACATAATCACCATCCATCGCTACCCGCTTACAGTTTGACAAGACGATTTCGGGAGCACCTTTCACATACAAAACCTTCTTACCCAACAAAGGCGAATCCACTACTGTGGCCATATATTTTCTTTCGGTAGAGAACGTCAGCTGGCTAACAACCGATGCTGCATCTCTTACATTCAGGTAATCTACACCTTGCGCATTCAACCATAACAACAAAGCCGCTTCTGTCGGATTACCCAAAGTCTTTACCTTATCTCCTTCACGTTCCAGATTGGCAGTCGAGTTGACAGAAATACCTTCCTTGATCAAACAACTTAATGTATCATCCGTCAGTTTCTGATCCGGCAAATTATAAAACTTCGTCTCATGAATCTGCATCTGATTCTGTGTCAGTGTTCCGGTCTTATCGGTACAGATAACTGTTGTTGCACCCATTGTCTCGCAAGCATGCATCTTACGAACCAGATTATTCGTCTTCAACATCCGATTCATACTCAAAGCCAAACTCAAGGTCACACTCATCGGCAAACCTTCGGGAACCGATACTACAATCAGAGTAACAGCCACCATAAAGAAATTCAGCAGATGGGAAATCAATTCCATCCATGAATAATCCTGACCACCTATAAACAATTTCGCCGTTAATGCAATAAAGGTAACAGCAGCAATCGCATAACCGGCCTTACTGATTACATTGGCTAATCCTTTCAATTGAATCTGAAGGGGCGTATCTATATTATTGTCAATCTGCGAACCTTCATATACTTTTCCGTAACCGGTAGCATCACCCACCTGTTCAACCACCATGACACCGTGACCATCTACAACCGTCGTTCCACGCATAACCACATTGGATGGATACGTTGCTTCAGGATCAAAGTCTTCCTCCTTGGTGGTCTTTCCAATCATCGGTTCACCTGTCAACGTTGATTCATTGACCTGCAAAGAAACGGCTTCCAACAAATGACCGTCGGCCGGGATTTCTTCTCCTGTTCCCAGCATGACAATATCACCAACCACTACCTCTTTTCTCGGCACTTCCGTGATATGTCCATTCCGGACAACCGTCACCAGAATATCATCATTTACCGTATTCAAGATATCAAACGCACGATTGGCTTTCACCTCAAAGAAAAAGCCAACACAACTAGCCAACATAATGGCAAAGAAAATACCCAATGGCTCTAGAAAAGCAGAGAAGCCCGCTGCTTCAGGCCCCCAGCAATGCACACCGGCAATCACCATCGACAAAAGCCAAGCCACTAATAAGATACGGATAATTGGATCTTCAAACTTTTCCAAAAACTGTTTCCAAAGAGGAGTTTTCTCCGGAGGAGTCAGAACATTCTCACCATGCAAACGGCGACTCTCTTCCACTTGTGCAGAAGTAAGCCCCTGATATTGCTGCTTATTTTCCATCATACATAATTAAAGGGTTACTAAAACGAGTCACAAAAATACATAAAGATTCAACAGATAGACAAAGCTTTTCGTTTTTTCTATACCTTTGCTATATATTAACATCAGAAAACACATCCGCAATGACTAAACTTTGGATATACCTAGCATTCATTATTTCGCTGGTTGCTTGTACTCCTTCTTCACAACCTTCAGGCAATCAAGTTGTATCACATGAAATAACAAAAGAGAATTTCATCTTTTCCATTCAAGGGAAAGATACATTGTCTATTGATAAATACGAACTTTATTCTACCACAGATTCGATAAACAAACCTGTCATTTTATTTGCTTTCGGCGGAGGCTTTAAAGGAGGAGATAAAGCATACAAAGGTTATGTTAGCTTTTTCCACTTTTTGGCACGGCAAGGTTTTGTTGTTGTATCTACCGATTATCGAACCCAGTTAAAAGATCTGCAAGCTTCGGATATCCAATCGCCGATTGATTTCATGCAAGTTCTACAACAAGCCATTGATACGGCAGTTACAGATTTCTACGGTGCTACCTCTTTTATTCTTTCCCATCATGAGGCATGGAAAATCAATCCGCAACAAATCATAGCTTGTGGTTCCAGTGCCGGAGCCATCACCGCCTTACAAGCGGCTTATTATACGTGTAATAAAACAGCATTGGCACAGCAACTGCCGGACACATTCCAATATGCCGGCGTCATCTCTTTCGCAGGAGCAATCCTGGATCAACAAGCACCGACTTGGAAAAACAAGCCTTGTCCCATGCTCCTGTTCCAGGGACGTGCCGATAATATTGTTCCTTTTCAACAAGCGACACTGGCACCTTACGGGGGACTTTGGGGTTCCGAGACCATTGCTGCAAGCCTAAAAGAAGCCAACGCTTCTTATCAATTCCATATAGTTGAAAATGCGGGACATGAAATTGCCGACTTGCCTCTTCATCGTAACCAATACGATGTTATGAGTTTTATCACCCGGCAAATCATTCATAAAGAACCATTAGTGATTGAAACCCGAGAATCAATCCCGAATGAAGAGATAACGGACCCTCGTTTTACATTACAAGATTATCTAAACAATAATCTGAAGTAAAAAAGAAAGAAAAGGTCGGACAGATTTACTCATACAATTTTCCTTGCCAAGTATCCCGTTCGGCAAATCGTTTGTTGACCTTGGCGGTAAACTCATAGTTCTTCAGTCCCCAATCTGGTGCAATCAGTAACTCTTTAGGAGACTGGGAAACAAATCGTTCCACAATGAATGAAGGATTCAACCGTTCGACAAAGTCGATCGCCAAATCAATATATTCATCCACCGTATAAAGATGAAAATCAGACGGATTTTCTGCATATTCTTTTGCCATCCGTGTATTCCGGATTAACTGAAGCTGATGTAATTTCAATGTTGTCAGCGGTAATGAAGAAATACGATGGGCATGTTCCAAGATATCTTCCCTGCTTTCTCCTGGTAATCCTAATATCAAATGAGCTCCGGTATAAATACCACGAGCCGCCGTCCGACGAATAGCTTCTTCCGATTCCCGATAAGAATGTCCCCGATTAATACGCAATAATGTCTCCTCTTTCGTACTTTCAACCCCATATTCGATCATGACAAACGTATGTTTCGACAGCGTTGCAAAATAATCCAGCAATTCATCCGGCATACAATCGGGACGAGTTCCGACAATCAGACCTACCACACCAGGAAAAGCCAAAGCCTCTTCGTATTTTCTCTTCAAGGCTTCCAGCGAATCGTACGTATTCGTATAAGCCTGGAAATAGGCCAAGTATTTCATCTCCGGATATTTTCGGGAAAAGAAATGAACGCCCTCTTCCAATTGCTCCGTTACGCTTTTCTCTGTATGACAATATTCCGGACTGAATGTCTGATTATTACAATACGTACATCCGCCCCATCCTTTCTTTCCATCCCGATTGGGGCAGGTGAAGCCCGCGTTGATCGAAATCTTCTGTACCTTGCCGGAGAAATGTTCCCGCAAGAAATCGCCCAATTCTCTATAAGCCTTTTTCTGTTCCATGCCGCAAAGATAATCGGAATATGGTTTCCATACATATCGGATCAGGCGAAAAAACATCCTCACCACTTCCTAGGATACCGGAAAGCTCGGACAGTGCTTCCTGTGCTGGGGAAGCACTGTTTTTACTAAAAGTTATAAATCGCAATGCTACTTCTTCTTGAATAGCAAGTTCAGCAAAGCGGCTCCTATCTTTCGCTCCAATCCTTGTTTGGTTGTAGGAATACCTGTCTCTCTCGCAATCTGTTGTTTTACTTTTGTAATGCCTAACGCTCTCTTCCATGAAAACGTTACGCCGGGAATTTTTGTTTTCATATGCTTTTCAATTTATAATTATACCATACCATGTTCCTCTAAAAAAGCCAGTGCGTCCTCATTTCCTTGCTCGGCTGATTTACGCATCCATTTCTCTCCTTCTTCATCATCCTGTTCTACGCCTTTTCCGTCAAAATAACAATTAGCTAAATTATATTGCCCCCAATCATTGCCTTGTT
>UMGZ01034497.1_pt1 | contig 10463 bp, 9 predicted proteins | sample 1965421 | NCBI WGS metagenome assembly UMGZ01 (sample SAMEA4836087, study PRJEB28245) | human gut metagenome | biome: gut microbiome; material: fecal sample | place: Denmark | collected 2008
GCCCCCGGATAAGGAGTCATCACCAATGCTTGCTTGATAGTAAACGGGGCATCTTCCAGTTTTCCCATTTTGACATAAGAAAACAATCCTCCTCCCAACACTAATACCAGCAGCAGAATAGTCACCGACTTCTTCTGCAAGAAATATTTCACCAATTTCATCTTCTATTTACTTTTGAGCAGTAACCGGTTTGTTTTCTTTCTGAGAAATGATATCCACAGGCATCCCGTCCGAAAGAAAACGCAATTTACTCACAGCTACCTGATCTCCTGCCTGCAGTCCACCCTTCACTTCCACTCTTCCATTCGGAAGTAATTCACCTAAAACGACTTTTTTCTTCCACACTTTCCCTGTCGCATGATCCACCATCCAGACATAATCTCCTTCAGTAGGACGATGATTAAGAGCCGTTTGCGGAACAGTCACTATGGGGACAGATGACAAAGAAGGAAGATCCAGCAACATTTTCCCTGAGATACCGGCAGGCCATTCCCCTTGTTTATTGGGCAACAGTGCCGTCATAAGGAAAGAAAGGTTATTGCGCGTCGTACTCTTTGAAATCTCTATCACTTTTGCCGGATATACGACTTCGGGACAAACATCAAAACGAATTCCTACTTCCTTGATCTCCTTCGCCTGAAATGCGATTTCCTGAGTCACATACGCTTCTATCTTCAACTGGGTGATATCGATAAAAGAGACGACAGACTGAGTTGCTTTCACATCCTGATATTTTTCAATATATACTTCCCCTATATATCCGTCAAAAGGGGCGATCAGCCGTGTATCTTCGAGTTCATTGACGGCTGTTTCATAAGCCGTTCTGGCAGAAGTATAGTCTGCATGCGCTTTTTCATAGGCACTGGCAGATAAGTTGTCTTTCTCATACAACACTTTGATTCGCTCGAATTCCGCCTTTGCCTGATGATAAATAGCTTCGGCACGTTCCTTACGAATACGAAAATCACGAGAATCAATTTCAGCTATAATATCTCCCCGGTGATAGAAGTTACCTGCATACACTTCAAAACGGTCAATCGGTCCACCCACCCGAAAAGAGAGTTCAGTCTCCTTGAACGGCTTGGAAATGAATGAAAATTCACGCTCTGCAGAAGGAACATGAATTGCCGCTTCCGCCACTTTTACCCGTACAGGCTCGTTCGTTTTCTTCTCTCCTTTACCACACGACGTGAGCAGGCAGAGACAAAAAACACATAATGAAAATTTAGTCGTTGTCATTCTATTCTACATTAGTTACGTTGTCAACGGCACGAAAGTAACGGAAAGAGGAAAAAAGAGAAGGAATTTAATTTCTGAAGCGGAAAAAGAAAGAGCCCAAACGGAAAAAGAAAAGATGAAAAATTGAGCCTTTTATCCTACTTATGTGTTTCCTTACTATCTTTGCAGTTCGAATGTATACCATAATATCAATTTATGACAGAAGAAAAAATACATAAAGAACGTCATGGTAACTGGTGGGCACTGAGTCCGTTACTCGTATTTCTTTGCCTCTACCTGGTTACTTCCATTCTTGTTAATGACTTTTATAAAGTACCTATCACCGTTGCTTTCCTCGTCTCTTCCTGCTACGCAATTGCCATCACACGGGGATTGAAGCTCGAACAGCGAATTTACCAGTTCTCAGTAGGAGCCGCCAACAAGAATATCCTCCTGATGATATGGATTTTCATTCTTGCCGGAGCTTTTGCACAAAGCGCCAAGCAGATGGGAGCCATTGATGCAACCGTCAATCTGACACTGCACATCCTCCCTGACAATTTACTATTGGCGGGTATATTCATAGCCGCCTGTTTCATCTCATTATCCATCGGCACGAGTGTAGGCACGATTGTAGCCCTTACCCCTGTTGCTGTAGGTCTGGCCGAAAAGACTGAAATAGCCCTTCCATTCATGGTAGCAGTCGTTGTCGGAGGTTCTTTCTTCGGAGATAACCTGTCATTTATATCCGACACGACCATCGCCTCTACCAAAACACAGGAATGTGTGATGCGCGATAAGTTTCGGGTCAATTCCATGATTGTGGTTCCGGCAGCAATTATCGTGCTGGGAATCTATATTTTCCAAGGGTTATCCATCACTGCACCCACACAAGTACAAACGATCGAATGGGTCAAAGTGATACCTTATATTATAGTACTGGGAACAGCCATTGCCGGAATGAACGTGATGCTGGTATTAATCATAGGTATCCTGACAAGCGGTATCATCGGTATAGTTACCGGAAATTTTGATGTATTCGATTGGTTTGGAGCAATGGGAACGGGTATCACAGGTATGGGAGAATTGATTATTATCACCTTGCTGGCAGGTGGTATGCTCGAAACGATCCGTTATAATGGCGGTATCGATTTTATCATCAAAAAGCTGACCCGCCACGTCAACGGAAAACGTGGTGCGGAACTGAGCATTGCCGCTCTGGTCAGCATCGCTAATCTATGTACCGCCAACAATACAATTGCCATCATCACAACAGGACCTATTGCCAAGGATATCGCACAGAAATTCCACCTCGACCGTAGAAAGACCGCCAGCATCCTTGATACTTTCTCCTGTCTGATACAAGGTATTATACCCTACGGAGCACAAATGCTGATTGCCGCAGGATTAGCCAACATCTCTCCTATCAGTATCATCGGTAATCTCTATTACCCGTTCACCATGGGAGCCTGTGCCTTGCTCGCCATCCTGTTCCGATATCCGAGGAGGTATTCGTAAGAAAAAAAAGGAAATATTTGTCAATCAAAAGAAAAGCTGTATCTTTGCACCCGCTATTACGAGTTAGTAGCATAATTCAAATCATTAATTAAAAACAATTATTAAAAATGGCAACTAGAATCAGATTGCAGAGACACGGACGTAAAAGTTACGCGTTTTATTCAATTGTAATTGCAGACAGCAGAGCACCACGTGATGGTAAATTTATTGAGAAGATTGGTACTTACAACCCGAACACCAATCCTGCTACAGTAGATTTGAATTTCGACGCTGCATTGGCATGGGTACTGAAAGGTGCACAGCCAAGTGACACTGTACGTAATATCCTTTCTCGTGAAGGTGTTTACATGAAGAAACATCTTTTGGGCGGTGTTGCAAAAGGCGCATTCGGAGAAGCAGAAGCAGAAGCTAAATTCGAAGCTTGGAAGAATAACAAACAGTCAGGTCTGGCTGCTTTGAAAGCTAAACAAGACGAAGAAAAGAAAGCGGAAGCTAAAGCACGTCTGGAAGCAGAAAAGAAGATCAACGAAGTGAAAGCAAAAGCACTCGCTGAAAAGAAAGCTGCTGCTGAAGCACCTGCAGAAGAAGCAACTGAGGCTCCGGCTGAAGAAGCTCCTGCAACAGAAGCTGCTGCTGAATAAATTTCGGCAGGTTCCTAATAAGAAATTTGGAAAAAGCTATAAATCCTCTTCGGTTCGCCGAAGGGGATTTTTTTTATTTCCTGCTATAGAACATATAAAATTAGTTCTCGACTTATGAATTAATTTCCTTTCTTTGCAGCAGCATAGCTCAGCACAGTCATTTATCTTATAACAGTATGAGACGAACTGGTAAAAAGAAAACATTTGGTCAACAGTCCAGTAAGGTTACGCAATTGGCGGACACACTTAGTCAGGCTATTTCCATGAAAGAATTTCGTGAAGGAGATTCTTTGCCTTCCATCAATCAGTTAAGTGCACAATACGGAGTATCCCGTGATACGGTCTTCAAAGCCTTTCTCGATCTTCGCGAACGCGGATTGATCGACTCTACTCCGGGAAAAGGATATTATGTAACCAGTCAGGTAACCAACATCCTGCTCCTGCTTGACCAATATACTCCTTTCAAAGAAGCCCTATACAATAGTTTCGTTAAACATCTGCCTATTAATTACAAGGTAGACTTGCTGTTTCATCAATACAATGAACGGCTTTTCAATACCATTATCCGCGAATCTATAGGAAAATACAATAAATACATAGTGATGAATTTCGATAACGAGAAATTCAGTACAGTTCTCAATAAAATCCATCCTACAAGATTACTGCTCCTTGACTTCGGCAAATTCGAGAAAGAAAAGTACTCTTATATTTGCCAGGACTTTGATGAAGCTTTCTATCAGGCATTACTTATGCTGAAGGAAAGATTGCGGCATTATCCTCAACTTGTTCTGTTATTCTCTAAAAACCTGAAACATCCTCAGAGCAGTAAAGAGTATTTTACCCGTTTCTGCGAGGAACAAGGATTTTTATGTGAAATACAGGAAGATATTGATAACCTGACCGTACGTAAAGGAGTGGCCTATATAGCCATTAAACAACAAGATGTAGTGAAGGTTGTAAAACAAGGAAGACTGGAAGGACTGAAATGCGGAAAAGATTTCGGTCTGCTGGCATACAATGATATTCCTTCTTACGAAGTGATTGACGAAGGAATCACTTCATTGAGCATTGATTGGGAAATGATGGGAAATGAGGCGGCAAATTTTGTTCTGAACAATGTACCGATACAAAAATACCTGCCTACAGAAGTAAGACTCCGAAACTCCCTATGATTTTTTTTGCCACATAACCAGCACAGCTCAGCACAGATATTAACCACTAAATAAAAAAATTAAGAAACCATGAAAAAGTATCCGAAAATCGGGATTCGTCCCACTATCGACGGTCGCCAGGGCGGCGTTCGCGAAAGTCTTGAAGAAAAGACAATGAACCTTGCCAAAGCAGTAGCTGAGTTAATCGGCAATAACCTGAAAAACGGTGACGGCACTCCTGTGGAATGTGTAATTGCCGACAGCACCATCGGTCGTGTAGCCGAAAGCGCTGCTTGTGCGGAAAAGTTTGAAAGAGAAGGTGTAGGGTCTACTATTACTGTCACTTCCTGCTGGTGCTATGGTGCGGAAACAATGGATATGAATCCACATTACCCGAAAGCAGTATGGGGCTTCAACGGAACCGAACGTCCGGGAGCTGTATACCTTGCAGCCGTATTGGCGGGACACGCGCAAAAAGGACTTCCTGCATTCGGTATCTACGGACGTGATGTACAAGACCTCGACGATAACACAATTCCGGAAGACGTAGCAGAAAAAATTCTTCGTTTTGCACGTGCAGCACAGGCAGTAGCCACTATGAGAGGTAAGTCTTACCTTTCAATGGGCAGCGTCTCTATGGGCATCGCCGGCTCTATCGTTAATCCTGATTTCTTCCAGGAATATCTGGGAATGCGCAATGAGTCAATAGACCTGACAGAAATCATCCGCCGCATGGAAGAAGGTATTTATGACCACGAAGAATACGCCAAAGCAATGGCATGGACTGAAAAGTACTGTAAAGTAAACGAAGGTGAGGACTTCAAGAACCGTCCGGAAAAACGTAAAAACCGTGAACAAAAGGATGCAGACTGGGAATTTGTTGTGAAGATGATGATTATCATGCGCGACCTGATGACCGGAAACCCGAAACTGAAAGAAATGGGATTCAAGGAAGAAGCTCTGGGACACAATGCCATCGCTGCCGGCTTCCAGGGACAACGCCAATGGACAGACTTCTATCCTAACGGTGACTATCCGGAAGCATTGCTCAACACCTCTTTCGACTGGAACGGCATCCGCGAAGCATTTGTAGTAGCTACCGAAAACGATGCCTGCAACGGTGTGGCCATGCTATTCGGACATTTACTGACCAACCGTGCACAAATATTCTCCGATGTACGTACTTATTGGAGTCCTGAAGCCGTAAAACGTGTAACCGGTAAAGAGTTGACCGGCTTAGCTGCAAACGGTATCATCCACTTGATCAACTCGGGAGCAACAACCCTCGACGGTTCCGGCCAGTCATTAGACGCAGAAGGAAATCCTGTCATGAAAGAACCATGGAACCTGACAGATGCAGATGTAGAAAACTGCCTCAAAGCAACGACATGGTATCCGGCGGACCGCGACTACTTCCGTGGCGGCGGCTTCTCATCCAACTTCCTTTCAAAAGGTGGAATGCCTGTCACTATGATGCGCCTGAACCTGATTAAAGGCTTAGGTCCTGTCCTGCAAATCGCAGAAGGATGGACCGTTGAAATCGATCCGGAAATCCACCAGAAGCTGAATATGCGTACTGACCCGACATGGCCTACTACCTGGTTCGTTCCCCGTCTGTGCGACAAAGCTGCTTTCAAAGATGTATATTCTGTAATGAACAACTGGGGAGCTAATCATGGCGCTATCAGCTACGGTCACATCGGACAAGACCTGATTACCCTTGCCTCTATGCTTCGCATCCCTGTTTGCATGCACAATGTAGATGAGAACGAAATTTTCCGCCCGGCTGCATGGAACGCATTCGGCATGGATAAAGAAGGAGCAGACTACAGAGCCTGCACAACTTACGGACCTATCTACAAATAAACAAGAAACCTTCGTCCTATATAAATTAAAAATTTAACTTTGCCGCATAGAAGTGGAAGCTGCCTGAAAAACAAGCTTCCACCCTATACGGCTTAAATAAAAACACTATGATAACTAACGAACACATCGAACAGTTTCTTGCACAGGCACACCGCTACGGAGATGCAAAATTAATGCTCTGCAGCAGCGGAAATCTTTCCTGGAGAATCGGAGAAGAAGCACTGATTTCGGGTACAGGTTCATGGGTCCCTACCCTTGCCAAAGAAAAAGTATCTATCTGCAATATTGCCAGCGGTATGCCTGCTAATGGTGTAAAGCCGTCTATGGAAAGTACTTTTCACCTCGGCGTCCTTCGCGAACGACCGGATGTAAATGTAGTACTCCATTTTCAGTCGGAATATGCTACTGCCATTTCCTGCATGAAAAACAAACCGACGAATTTTAATGTAACAGCAGAGATCCCCTGTCATGTAGGCTCTGAAATCCCTGTAATTCCTTACTATCGACCAGGGTCTCCTGAATTGGCGAAAGCGGTAGTAGAGGCTATGCTGAATCATAATTCCGTCCTGCTGACCAATCATGGACAAGTAGTATGCGGAAAAGACTTTGACCAAGTGTACGAACGGGCTACTTTCTTTGAAATGGCCTGTCGCATCATAGTTCAGTCCGGCGGCGATTACTCCGTACTGACACCGGAAGAAATAGAAGACCTGGAAATATACGTATTAGGAAAGAAAACCAAATAAGTATCCGGGAATACCATGGAAGATACCACAAGAAACACATATTTAGCAGTAGACTTTGGAGGAGGCAGCGGACGTGTTATCGCCGGCTCCCTTCTTCAGGGAAAACTGGAATTAGAAGAAGTCCACCGCTTTACCAACCGGCAAGTCAAACTCGGAAATCATGTTTACTGGGATTTTCCGGCCTTGTTCGAGGATATGAAAACCGGATTGAAACTCGCTGCACAGAAAGGATACCGTGTCAAAGGAATCGGTATCGATACTTGGGGAGTAGACTTCGGCCTGATTGACAAAAAAGGAAATTTGCTGGGCAACCCTGTCTGCTATCGGGATGCCCGGACAGACGGAATGCCCGCTAAAGCATTCCAAATACTGGATATACAAAAGCACTACGCCTGCACAGGAATACAAGTAATGCCCATCAATACGCTATTCCAACTCTACAGCATGCAACAGAGTCAAGATGTACAATTGGAAGTTGCCCACCAACTGCTGTTCATGCCTGATCTTTTCAGTTATTACCTGACAGGAGTGGCTAATAATGAATATTGCATAGCCTCCACCTCCGAATTGCTCGACGCACGCCAACGAAACTGGTCGATGGACACTATTCGTGCTTTGGGACTCCCCGAACATTTATTCGGAGAAATTATTCTACCGGGAACCATCAGAGGAACACTAAAAGAAGATATAGCCCGTGAAACCGGATTAGGCTCCGCCGATATTATTGCAGTTGGCTCACATGACACTGCCAGTGCCGTTGCTGCCGTCCCTGCAATGGAAGGACAAGTAGCCTTTCTTAGCTCCGGCACATGGTCATTGCTGGGAGTCGAAGTGGATGAACCCATATTAACGGAAGAAGCAAGACTCGCTCAGTTTACCAATGAAGGAGGGGTAGGCGGACACATCCGATTCCTGCAAAACATTACCGGGCTATGGATTCTGCAACGTCTGATGAGCGAATGGAAAATGTGTGGAGAAGAACAAAATTATGATACGATTCTTCCGCAAGCCGCCGAAGCAGAAATCGACACCATTATTCCTGTAGACGATGCAGCCTTCATGAACCCTGAAAATATGGAAACAGCTCTTTTGAATTACTGTCGGGCTCATTCCCTGGAAGTTCCCCAAAACAAGGCAGAAACGGTAAAATGTGTACTCCAGTCACTAGCCTTCAAATATCGGGAAGCAGTAGAACAACTTAACCGTTGTCTCCCCTCCCCGATTCACCGGCTAAACATCATCGGAGGAGGATCACAAAATAAACTGCTCAACCAACTCACAGCCAACGCACTCGGTATCCCTGTTTATGCAGGACCTATAGAAGCTACTGCTATGGGCAACATTCTGACTCAGGCAATGGCCAAAGGAGAAATATCCAGTCTCCGGGAAATCAGAGAAATTGTAAGCCGCAGCGTTACACCGCAAGTATATTACCCTGAAAAATAAGAAATATATGGAAACACCTCAAACTGGTTATCAAGTAAAAACCTACAACGTCCCTGTCAAGCGATATTGCCAGACTCTTGATTTACGGGATTCTCCGGAACTAATTGCCGAGTACCGGAAAAGACATAGTCAGGCAGAAGCATGGCCCGAAATCCTTGCGGGAATCCGCGAAGTAGGTATCCTTGAGATGGAAATCTACATTCTGGGCACCCGTCTGTTTATGATCGTCGAAACTCCTGCAGACTTTGATTGGGACACAGCTATGACACGCCTGAACACCCTCCCCCGACAACAGGAATGGGAAGAATACATGTCTATCTTCCAGCAGGCTGCTCCGGGAATGAGTTCGGCTGAGAAATGGAAACCAATGGAGAGAATGTTCCATCTATATAATACCTAAAATAACAAAAATAACCATGAAACACACCAAGCAGTCTATCATCTCAAAAGACGGCGTCAGCTATCTTATTCCATTTATACTTATTACATCCTGCTTTGCACTATGGGGATTTGCGAATGACATTACCAATCCGATGGTAAAAGCATTCTCCAAAATTTTCAGGATGAGTGCAACCGATGGAGCACTGGTTCAGGTAGCTTTCTACGGCGGATACTTTGCCATGGCTTTTCCTGCTGCCATGTTCATCCGTAAATATTCTTATAAAGCCGGCGTATTACTGGGACTTGGGCTATATGCTTTCGGAGCCTTCTTGTTCTTTCCCGCCAAAATGACGGGAGAATATTATCCGTTTCTGATCGCTTACTTTATTCTGACCTGTGGACTTTCCTTTCTGGAAACCAGTTGCAATCCATACATTCTTTCTATGGGAACGGAAGAAACTGCCACAAGGCGTCTGAATCTGGCCCAGTCTTTCAACCCAATGGGATCATTACTCGGTATGTTTGTAGCCATGCAATTTATTCAGGCAAAACTCCACCCGATGGGAACCGACGAACGTGCCTTACTCAATGAAAGCGAATTTCAGGCTATCAAAGAAAGTGACCTTGCCGTCTTGATTGCTCCCTATCTCACTATCGGAATAGTTATTCTGGCCATGTTGCTACTGATACGATTCGTCAAAATGCCAAAGAACGGAGATCAGAATCACAAAATAGACTTTTTCCCGACACTAAAACGTATCTTTACCCTGACACGTTATCGCGAAGGAGTGATTGCTCAGTTCTTCTATGTAGGTGTACAGATTATGTGCTGGACATTCATCATTCAATACGGAACCCGCCTGTTTATGTCACCGGAATATGGTATGGACGAAAAAAGTGCAGAAGTACTGTCACAGCAGTACAACATCATAGCAATGGTTATCTTCTGTATCAGCCGATTTATCTGTACCTTTATCCTGCGTTATCTTAATGCCGGAAAATTACTGATGATCCTTGCCATCTTCGGAGGTATCTTTACATTGGGAACTATCTTCCTGCAGAATATCTTCGGACTGTACTGTCTGGTAGCCGTTTCCGCATGCATGTCACTGATGTTCCCCACTATATACGGAATTGCCCTGAAAGGTATGGGAGACGATGCCAAATTTGGAGCGGCAGGTCTTATTATGGCAATCCTGGGAGGCTCGGTACTACCTCCGTTACAGGCAAGTATCATTGATATGAAAGAAATTGGCTCTATGCCGGCTGTCAATGTTTCATTCATTTTGCCGTTCATTTGTTTCCTTGTAATCATCGGTTATGGCTATCGAACCGTGAAAAGAAACTGGTAGAAAAAGGACTTTAAGATGGTGACACTATCCTGCTACGATGGTGTCACCATCCCACTCATATAGTGACACCATCCCGACCGGATAGTGTCACTATCTTTTTTCTTTTTTTATAAACTATTCCTTTTTTCTTCGTATCTTAATTTA
>UMGZ01033065.1_pt1 | contig 10423 bp, 6 predicted proteins | sample 1965421 | NCBI WGS metagenome assembly UMGZ01 (sample SAMEA4836087, study PRJEB28245) | human gut metagenome | biome: gut microbiome; material: fecal sample | place: Denmark | collected 2008
CGGCATACATAACCACGGGAGCGGCAAGGCCGATCCCGCACGAAAGTCCGGCAAGGACTGCTCGTTGTGTTGCATCAGAAGAAGCCATGAGCTCTCCCCATCTTCCAGCACCCAAATCGCATCATTCAGTTGGCTGCGCGAGAGAAGATGAAGCGGGGCTATGCCCCAAAGCAACGGTATATGGTTCGTTTCATCTGCGTTTTCCGTCGCGAAGCTTAAAAGCTATTATGCGAAACCGCCCCGTCGATTGCAAGCGACGATGTCGGATTGAAACGGGAAACCTGCTGCTCGTCGGTCTTATGGTTAAAAATAAGCGCGGAGCGGCGATATGGAAAAGGGCCGAGGCTCAAAGCCCCGACCCTTTATTGCATTGATGACTATCGCTGGGTGTGGATGACAACCTAGAGCGTCTGCTCGTAGTCGCTGTGTTTTTTGGCCGAACGCACCAGGAACTCCTGGTTGGTGTTGGTGCCCTTAAGACCCTTGATAAACGACGCGGCTGCGCGCTCGGTGTTGTTCATGCCGGCAAGAATGCGACGCAGACCAAAGACAAACGGACGCATCTGCTCGTCGACCAACAGGTCCTCGTTACGCGTACCGGAGGCAACGGGGTCGATAGCCGGGAAGATACGGCGGTCGGCCAGGTCGCGGTCGAGCTTAAGCTCCATGTTGCCGGTGCCCTTGAACTCCTCAAAGATGACCTCGTCCATCTTGGAACCAGTGTCGATGAGGGCAGAGGCCAGGATGGTGAGCGAGCCACCGTTCTCGATATTACGGGCTGCGCCCAGGAAGCGCTTGGGAGGATACAGTGCCGCCGAATCGACGCCGCCCGAAAGGATGCGGCCCGAGGCGGGCGCCGCCAAGTTGTAGGCGCGGGCAAGACGCGTGATGGAGTCGAGCACCACCACAACATCGCCGCCCAGCTCCACGATGCGCTTGGCGCGCTCGATGACGAGCTCTGCCACGCGAGTGTGGTTGTCGGCGGGCATATCGAAGGTTGACGCCACAACCTCGCCCTTGATGGAACGCTGCATATCGGTGACCTCTTCGGGGCGCTCGTCGACGAGCAGGCAGATGAGGTGCACCTCGGGGTTGTTAATCGAGATAGACTGGCAGATCTTCTTGAGGATCGTGGTCTTGCCGGCCTTGGGCGGGGACACGATCAGGCCACGCTGACCCTTGCCGATCGGCGACACGATGTCGATGGCGCGACCGGTAATGGAGTCCTTGCCGTGCTCCATGCGCAGCGGCTCGTTGGGATAGACCGGGGTGAGGTCGCCGAACTTGGGACGGTTGCGAATCTGCTCGGGGTCCAGACCGTTGACGGTCGTGATTTTGGCGAGGCCGGCGCGCTTGTCGCCGCCGCGCGAAGGACGCAGCGAGCCCTCGATGACGTCGCCCGTGCGCAGGCGCGCTGAGCGGATGAGGTAGGCGGGCACGAAGGCGTCGTCGTTGGACTTCATGTAGCCATGGGCGTGGATGATGCCGGAGCTGTCCGGGCGAATCTGCAGAATGCCCTTGATGTCGCGGAAGCCCTCTGCCTTCGCGGCGGTGACGTAGATCTCCTCGACGAGCTCGGCTTTCTTCTTGCCGGTCGTCTCGATCTCGAACTCCTTGGCCTTCTCGCGCAGTTCGGCGACCTTCATGGCAGCGAGCTCCTCACGCGAAAGCGTGGGCTCGGTGGGGGCGGCGTTGCGCTCCTTGTTGCGCTGTTTGCGATCGCGCTGACGGTTGCGACGGTCGTTGTTGCGCTCGTCCTTGCGATCGTTGCGCTCCTCGTTGCGCTTGTGCTGGCGACGGTTGGAACGAGTGCCGTCTTCGCCCTCAGCGGGGGCGGCACCATCGGTTGCGGCGGCGCCGGCATTGGCCGCAGCGGCGTCATTGGCCTCGGCGCCGGAATCAATCTGCGCTTCGGCATCAGCCTGCTGCTCGGACGCCTTGGCCTTAGCGGACTTCTTACGACCGCGCTTGGGCTTCTCGGACGCAGACTGTTCGACGTCTTGGGGCTCGGCGGCATCAGTCGATGCATCGGCGGTCGTCTCGGCGGAATCCTCGGACGCACCCTTCTTGGCAGCCTTGGCCTTGGACGCGCGCTTAGCAGCAGTACGATGGCTGCGACCAGGACGGACGTCGGCGGGCTCGGCATCGGCGGGAGCGGCCTCGGAAGTCGTAGCATCCTGAACGGGTGCATCGGCAGCAGTTGCAGACTCGGCGGTCGCCGCAGCATCCCGAGCAGCTGCGGCTGCGGCTGCGGCCTTCTCTGCCTCGACGAAGGCCTTGGGCTTGCGACCGCGACGGTGCGGGCGCAAAGCCGGATCGACAACGGGAACTTCGCTGGCCTCGACAGACGCAGCGTGCTCAGCAGGCGATGCGCCCTCCCCTGCCGTGGAACGGACCGAAGCCTCAGTGAGCTCGGGGGTTACCTGTTCAGCAACCTGCTCGGCCTTAACAGCCGTGCGACGGCGTGTGCGCGTTGCCGGCTTCTCGGGCGGCAGGTCGGCGGCAGGGGTCTCGGTGGCGGCAGGGGTCTCGGGCACAGACGGAGCTGCAAGCTCGGCCAGAGCCGCGGCCTCGCGCTCGGCAGCACGACGGCGGGCGCGCACCACCTGAGCCTCGCTAATCTGCGCCAACGCACGTGCCTGCGCGACCTCATCAGAAATCGACGCCGAGGAGTCAGCTGCAACGGTACGCTTGGCGCGCGTCGTGCGCGTGGTACGGCGCTTGGGCTTAGTGACCTCCTCGCCGTCAGCGGCAGGCTTGGCCGTGCGGCGCATGCGCTTGGGCTTTGCCGGAGCAGCCTCCTCACCAGTTGCAGGCACGGCCTTCTCAGCCGCCACAGGCATAGGCGTCGAAGCAGCCTTAGGCGTCTCAGGAGCCGAGGCTTGCGCGGGCGCCGCGACCTGGTCCGACGCAACCGGTGCAGCGGGAGCGGCCTGCGTCGTCGTTATTTCGTTTTCTTGCTGTTGATCAGACACAGTGTTTGCTCAACTTTCTTTTCAAGCCCTGTGATCACATGCTCCCTGCATAAACCTTCAGGGCGGCTAAACAGTCTAGCTCCGTCAAATACCGACGGACATCATTGATCTGTATCGAGATATTTGCGTCATATACGCAGCGTTAGTGTAACACAACCGCCGCCACCTGCAACTTAGTCATTGGGTGTTCTTAAACGACTAGTCAAAAGGGACACTCTTTGGTTTAACACCCACAAATCTGACTGCCTCCGCCAAAACTATGGCGGTTTACTACGATGAATCGCTCAACCGCGACCACTCCGAAACTTGTTGAACTAAAACCGCAGGTAGATGCCTTGCACTTTTTAGCGAAAAGCCGGCGTGGTTGGAATACCTCAATTCATCGTAGTAAATCGACATAGTTTCGTATTTCCAGCAGTTCCAAATTCGTCAATACGTCGGCGTTTGCAAAAAAGCCCGACCTCCGTGGGAGATCGGGCTTTCAAGGCTTAGTTAAACCAAGTCTGTACGGTCAAATGACTCGCAGATTACATCTGCTCGGGAGCGGAAACGCCAACGAGGGTGAGAACCAGGGCGAGCGTCACGCGGACGGCGTCGCAAGCGGCCAGACGGGCGCGCGAAAGCTCGGGGTCGACGGGACGGCCCTCACTCGGCAGAACCTGGCAGGCAGCGTAGAAGCTGTGGAAGTCGCCGGCGAGTTCCTCGGCAAAGTGCGTCAGACGGAACGGGGCGCGGTCGCGAGCGCAGCTGGCGATGAGGTCGGTGAGCTCGTTGAGCTTACGCGAAAGGGCGAGCTCGGTCGGGTCGGTCAGCAGCGAGTAATCGACGTTCTCACCGATGGCCTTGGCGGCGACGGCCTTCATGCCCATCTCGTCAGCCTGTTCGGGCGTAACGTCAGCGGCACGGCGCAGGATGGAGCACACGCGGGCGTGAGCGTACTGCACGTAGTACACCGGGTTGGAGTTGTCGCGCTTCTTAACGGCCTCGATGTCGAAGTCGACCATCTGGTTAGAGCTCTTGGAGATGAGCGTGTAGCGAGCGGCATCGGAGCCGACCTCGTCGACGAGCTCCTGAAGGGTCACCATGGTGCCCTTACGCTTGGACATACGGACGGGCTTGCCGTTGCGCAGCAGGTTGACGAGCTGGCCCAGCAGAACCTCAAACTTGCCGGGGTAACCCAGAGCGTCGCAGACGCAGCGGACGCGCTCGATGTAGCCGTGGTGGTCGGCGCCCCAGATGTCGATGACGTGGTCAACGCGCTGGAATTTATCCCAGTGATAGGCAACGTCGGAGGCGAAGTAGGTGTACTCGCCGTCGGACTTGATAAGGACGCGGTCCTTGTCATCGCCCAGGTCGGTGGAGCGGAACCACAGGGCGCCGTCCTTGGTGTAGAGGTAGCCCATCTTGTCGAGCTTCTCAAAAGCGCGGTCGACGGCAGAGGTGCCGGCGGTCTCGCCCTCGGTGTCCTTCACGTACAGCGAACGCTCGGAGTACCAACGATCGAAGTCGCAGTTGACGGCATGGCAGAGGTCGCGCATGTTGTCGACCATCTTCACGTAGCCGCGCTCACGGAAGCTCTCCATACGCTCCTGCGGATCGGCCTCGACCCACTTATCGCCATCGGTGCGCCAGAACTCGGCGGCCTCGTCGATGATGTAGTCGCCGCCATAGGAGTCCTTGCCCAGGGTCTCGGCAAAGTTGTCCTGGTACGGATGGGTCTCGGGATGCTCGTCGTTCTCGTCGGCAACAAAGGCGTCGCGGTCGGCGATCAGCAGCTTGTGAGCCTCGTCGATATCCACGCCCTGCTTGGCGATGATGTCGGCAAGCTGCATATAGCGCGTGCTGATGGAGTTGCCGAAGGTGTTCATCTGAGAGCCGTGGTCGTTGATGTAGAACTCACGCTGGATGTCGTAACCGGCGTGGTCCATAACGCGGCAGAGCGAGTCGCCCAGCGCGGCCCAACGGCCGTGGCCGATGTGCATGGGGCCGACGGGGTTGGCGGAAACGAACTCGACCTGGGTCTTCAGGCCACCACCGACGTTGGACTTAGCGAAGTCCATACCCTTCTCGCGAGCTTCGCCAAAGATGGCATTCTTGACGGCGACGGAGAGGTAGAAGTTGATGAAGCCGGGGCCTGCGATCTCGACCTTCTCGATCGCGGGGTCCTCGGGCATATGGGCAACGATGGCCTCGGCGATCTTGCGCGGGGCGCAGTGGGCCAGCTTGGCGGACTTCAGGGCCATGGTAGAGGTCCACTCGCCATGAGAAGTGTCAGCCGGTCGCTCGATGGCGCAATCGTCAAGTTCAAATGCGGAAAGGTCGCCGGCCTCCTGGGCCGCAGCAAGCGCAGCGCGTACCAGCTCTTCAATCTTCTCGGGCATAGGTCCTCCTTGTGTTAAAGCCCCCGAGCTCTTGGTCACTCGTAGGGCAAAAGCCAGAGTTTGTAGCACTCTATCACAAGCGACGGGCACTGTCGCAGGGTAAAGCCAATCGATATTGCATATGCACAAAATTGACTACAGCTTGTATGGAGTCACTCAAAGATGCCAGTCTGCCTGCAGATTATGCAGGCGTTGAAAATGTATAAAGGTGTGAATGAGCTGCGCCTGTTATCGAATACTCTTACCTATCAGAGTTGTGTGCTTTTCCTGCATAAAGTAAGGGTTTGCGCACGTCAGCGTGTTATTCTAGACATACTTAAATTCGTATAAGTTGGAGGTAGCATGTTCTCAATCGGTCAACACGTCATTCATCCGGGTCAGGGAGTCTGCACCGTCGTCGGTTTTAGGGACGACACACCGCAGCCCATGCTACTGCTCGAGACCAAGCAGGGACATGCGCAGACGATCCTCATGTACCCCGTGGCGCAGGCCGACCGTTTGCACGCCGCCATCTCGCAGCAAGATGCCGAGCACCTGCTGAGCCACTATGACGAGCTGGAGTGCGACACTTTTACCGAGCGCAACAGCTCACTTGAGGAGACGCACTTTAAGCAGCAGCTCAAGCTGGGCGCGCCCGAGACGGTCCGCGTGGCAAAGACCATGATGCACCGCATTCGCCAGGCCGAGGAAGCTGATAAAAAGCCCAGCTCCTACTACATGCGCGTACTCAAGGAGGCCAAGCGCCGCTCCATCGAGGAGTTCGCCGTGGCCTTGGGCGTCACCGAGGAGGCCGCCGAAGCCCGCCTAGCCCAAGCCGCCCTCAACTAACCTGCCAAAAAGGGACAGGTTTATTTTGGCAGGTTTTATCTGGCCAAACGTCAACAAACAATCAGTAAATGGTCGGGTGCTCCGTTTTGTTTAAGAGCGCCCGACCATTTTTCTATCGCCGTAAAAATGCGTGAAGCCCATTTGCGATGACATCACGCGAGGGCCGTCCAGATCGACGTAACCAACGCCCGCATCCACAGCAAGCGCACCCGTCTTACTCAATTACCATTAAAAAGCATCAATTTGAAAACGCAATTATATTTCGGCAGGTAGCAGCTATAGTCGGTGAACTGAATCTCGACAACCGAAGCCCCCGAATGAGGTATCTTCAGCCCATCCAAGCTAAAGGAGGGGCCATGCCGAGAAAACCTCGTTCAAAGTCACCAACCGGTTATTTCCACGTTACGTTGCGTGGAAACGGAGGGCAATTGCTGTTTGACGATACCGAGGACCGAATCGCCATGCTTCAGATCCTCGATGCGATCCTCCCCAAACACAATATCGAGCTTATCGCTTGGTGCCTTATGGGAAACCATATTCATCTGCTCATCGACGACCCGGATGACCGTAAGAGCGACGCGATGCACGCGGTAGCCGTATCGTATGCGGGCAGGTACAATGCGCGGACAGGGCATATCGGCCACGTGTTTCAGGAACGGTTTTGGGATTCGCCCATTAAGTCGGAAGTATATTTACTCGAAGCAATTCGATACATCCATCTGAATCCACAAAAAGCAGGACTGGCGGCATATGACGAATATCCCTGGAGCAGCCATCGCGAGTATCTAATGAGCGCCAGGTCACGGCCGCATGTCACCGGCAGCGTTGTCGGTGTTTTATTCCCAACACCTCGCTCATACCTTAAGCTCATGGAAAGTACGCCGTCGCTTCCCTATCGCCCCAGCGCAACAGCCAAGGTTCGCGAGGAAGATCTATGCGAATTTGGCACGGCAATCGTGCAGAGTGTCGCAGGATGTGCTCCGACGGAACTTAAATCCGTCTCCAAGCCACTTCGCAATGAGGCGATTCTCGCGCTTCGAAAACAAGGGCTAACGGTTAAGCAGGTTCAGCTGCTGACCGGACTGGGAACATGGATTATCAAGAACGCGTCCTAACGTCGCGTTTACCGAGTTACGGATACGGCGAAGCGCAACTGCCTGCCGCGAGGCACCGCATTCGCCAGCGTCTCCATGTCAAACAGAAAACGCTTCCGCTGAATAACGTCCAACGGAAGCGTTTTCCCAGATAAAATCTACCAAAATAAACCTGTCCCAATTTGGCAGGTTAGGCCTGGAAGGTGTCGCGGTCGGGCGCGAAGGACTGCATGGCCGCGATGGTGCGGTCAAAGAGCTCGGGGAGCTCCCAGCCGAGCATCTCGGCGCCCTGCGAAATCACGTCGCGCGAGCAGCCGGCGGCAAAGCGCTTGTCCTTGAACTTCTTCTTGAGCGACTTGGTCGTAAAGTCCATGACGCTCTTGCTCGGACGCATGATCACGGCAGCACCGATCAGGCCGGTGAGCTCGTCGCAAGCAAACAGGATCTTCTCCATCTGCAGCTCGGGCTTGGGCAGCGAGGTATTGAAATCGGACGTGTGCGTCTGAATAGCGCGAATGAGTTCGGGAGAGGCACCCTCGCCCTCAAGGATCTCGCCCGCATAGATGGTGTGGTTCACGGGATCGTCCTCATGCTCCTCCCAATCCAGGTCGTGCAGCAAACCGACGATGCCCCAAAACTCCTCGTTCTCGGGGTCGAACTCGCGCGCAAAGTAGCGCATGGTGCCCTCGACCGTTTCGCCGTGGGTGATGTGGAACGGGTCCTTGTTGTGCTCGTTGAGCAATTCGAACGCACGGTCGCGGGTGATTCCAGCGGAAAGCGTCTGTGACATGGCAATACCTCCAGGTGAGTCGGTGCTAAGACACGGTGTCACTATCGTATATCGCCGCGGCTCAAGCCGAAAGGCAGAAAAAGCATGCGGAGGAAAAAGCCGGGCGAACGCATCGCCCGGCAAAACCGCAGATAAAACCTGCCAAAATAAACCTGTCCCTTTTTGGTAGGTTTAGGGGCGGACCTGGCCGGTGCCTCGGAGCTTGTATTTGTAGGTGATGAGGGCCTCGGCGGCAAAGGGGCCGCGGGCGTGAAGCTTTTGGGTCGAGATGCCGATCTCGGCGCCCAGGCCAAACTCGCCGCCGTCGGTGAAGCGCGTGCTGGCGTTGGCGTACACGGCCGAGGCATCGACCGCATCCAGGAAGCGCTCGCAAGCATCCGTGTCCTCGGCAACGATGGCCTCGGAGTGCATCGTGCCGTAGCGGTTGATGTGTGCGATGGCCTCGTCCTCGTTTGCCACGACCTTCACGCTCATCTCGAGAGCCAGGTACTCGCGACCCCAGTCCTCCTCAGTCGCGGCGACGTAGTCATCACCCTCGGCAAGCCCGGCATCGGCGCATGCGGCGCAGGTTGCCTCGTCGCCGTGAATGAACACGCCGTGGTCATGCAGCACGGCCACGACCGCAGGCAAAAACGCATCGGCCACAGCACGGTCGACCAGCAGCGACTCGGCGGCATTGCACACGCCTACGCGCTGGGTCTTGGCATTAACGATAATGTTGAGCGCCTTATCAAAGTCGGCGGATTCATGCACGTAGATGTGGCAGTTGCCCGTGCCCGTCTCGATCACCGGCACAAGCGACTCGCGCACGCAGCGCTGAATCAGGCCCGCACCACCGCGCGGAATGAGCACGTCGACGATACCGCGGAGCTTCATAAGCTCGCCGGTGGCTTCGCGATCGGTGGACTCAATCATCGAGACGGCCTCGCGCGGGAAGCCCTTGGCCTCGAGCGCATCGGCCAGCAGCTCGGCGATCATGGCACACGAGTGATAGGCCAGCGAGCCGCCGCGCAGAATGCAGGCGTTGCCGGTGCGGATGCAGATGCCCGCGGCGTCGGCCGTCACGTTGGGGCGCGCCTCGTAGACCATAGCGACCAGGCCCAGCGGCACACTCACACGGGTCAGGTCCACGCCGCTTGCAAGCACGCGGTGGTCGAGCACGCGGCCCACGGGATCGGGCAGCTCGGCGAGCTTTTCCAGGCCGGCGGCCATGCCCTCGACGCGCTCGGGCGTCAGCAGCAGGCGATCGAGCAGTCCGGCCGAGGTACCCGCATCGCGCGCGGCGGACATATCGAGCTCGTTGGCGGCGACGATGGAGTCGACACCGTTGCGCAGTGCTGCGGCCATGGCGCGCACGGCCTCCTGACGCTGCTCGTTGCTCGCCGTGGCAAGCGAGGCCGACGCTGCCTTGGCGGCAACGGCAAGATCGTGGACATACGTGGCTATATCGACCGACATGGGCGGCCCTTTCTCCTAGAAGTTTGCAACCATGGTAGCCGATTTGCGCATGGCCTCGCCCGCGGCGGTAGAATTGGTCAACCCGAAACACCGCAACGAACGGAAGACTCACATGGCCCTCATCACTTCGTACCACGTCCCCGGCCTTTACGTCGAGGACCACAGCATCGACGTCCCCCTTGACTGGCGCGGCCTGGAGCCGATGCTCCTGGCCGTCGGCAGCACCATGCGCCGCGGCGCTATGCCGGCACCCATCGCCGGCGCGCCCGAGAGCATCAAGCTCTTCTACCGCGTGGTTTGCGCGCCCGACCGCATCAACGACGATCTGCCGCTGCTCCTGTTTTTGCAGGGCGGCCCCGGCGGCGAGAGCCCACGTCCGCTGTCGCCCACAAGCGACGGCTGGATCGAGGAGGCCGTCAAACACTTCCGCGTGGTCCTTCCCGACCAGCGCGGCACCGGACGCAGTAGCTGCGTGGACGGACGCACGATCAAGGCACTGGGTGAGCGCGCGACGGCGGCCGGCTCCGATGCCACACGCTCGCAGGCGGATTTCCTCAAGCGCCACCTCGCCAGCTCCATCGTGCGCGATTTTGAGTACCTGCGCCTGGTGGGCTTTGGCGGCAAGCCCTGGGTCACACTCGGGCAGAGCTACGGCGGCTTTTTGACGTTGAGCTATCTGTCGCTCTTCCCCGAGGGCATAGCGGCAAGCTTTACCTGCGGCGGCATCCCCCACGTGCCGGCGAGCGCAAGCGAGGTCTACGCGCACACCTTCCCGCGCATGGCCGCCAAGACGCAGCAGTATTACAACCGCTACCCCGCCGACGTCGAGCGCGTGGCGGCCCTGGCAGATGCCCTCGAGGAGCAAAAGCCCGTGCTACCCGACGGCTCGCCGATGAC
>UMGZ01020770.1_pt1 | contig 10379 bp, 22 predicted proteins | sample 1965421 | NCBI WGS metagenome assembly UMGZ01 (sample SAMEA4836087, study PRJEB28245) | human gut metagenome | biome: gut microbiome; material: fecal sample | place: Denmark | collected 2008
CCTAAACTGAAGATTTAGGGGTTTTCAAATGCGAGTTCCTATAAACCTTTCCGCATTTAGGGCAAATCCATCCTTCTTGTCTAGCCATTTGAACAGCTTTTAAAGCTATATGTTTGTAGACAACTTCATTAACTTCTCTCCCATTCATTGCTATAAGTGTAAAACTATCAAGCAATCTTTCTGGCGTATTCAAACTATCCATTGCAAACATTATTTTTTAAAGACATTTCTTTCATTTTACAGTGCAACATGGCAATCGCATTCCATACTATCTGTGCCGCGTGCAAGCATCCTGTTTCCGAATCAATATCATTACCCTTTTCCAGTTCGGTAAGGTGCCGGAGCATGGCACCTTTATATCTCTGATATCCGTCTGGAAGGTTTTGCCATTTGTTGGGGCCATATTTTTTTGCTCCTGCAGTGTATACTTTCCCGACTTCTTCCAGTTCCGGCCAAGGCAGAAGTTCCATCATAACCTTGTCGTCTTTCCGGTCGTTCTTTATGCTTTCGTTTTCGATATCCTCGCATTTCTCGATTACATTATCACAACCATCCGCACTGATCAATATATCCCTATCCTTGTATGTCATGTATTCGGGTATTTCAAGCATAAGATCAAATCTATCTTCTTTTTCAGGTTTCAACCTTCCATCTAACAGATATGGAGTAAATCCTTCTGCATTTCCATCTACTAACACAAGTGTTATAATAGGTGATTTCCCTTTTCTATCAAAACAAAGAATCCTCACGCTACGTCCGTCACGAGTAACAACTCTTCCTTCTACTTCACCATTTGTTATTTTCTTTGCCATCTCAACATCAAATGGCACTCTTACATATTTTGTTTCCATATTACTTAATCATTAAAAGTTGATTTATCACCTATTTTAGTCCCATGATATAAAATTCTGTTAGAAGCTTCATCTAAAGGTAAAGATTGAAGATATTTCATACATTCTTCCCAGCCATCCAGAAAAGCTTGCTCAACATAATATATATCAAAAGACTGGCCTACTTTATTAAGTCCTTCAGCATACTTTTTTGCTTTTTCTTCCTTTGTCTCCCCGCAATTTTCAAGGGAATCAGGAATTCTTTTTTTATCTGTTATACCATCTTTTAATTTAAGTCTCATAATATATTCATCACATAATTTATGTGACATTTCTTGATCTTTCTTGAACTTCTCTGATAGAAAATAGTTGTCTGTAATCATAGTACCATATTTTTTAATTGATTTTCAATATGACTTGTGAATTCACTTGATCCTAATGTATATTGATCAACGTATCTTTCAACCGAAATATGTTCGTAATTTACTTTAAACAATAGGCCAATGTATTTGAACTTACAATAAAAATCACCTATATATTCAAAACTTATACCTGCTTTGAATATCTTAATAAGGGCATTTATTATTTCTTCTTTCTTCATTTTTTAAGGTATTCTGGGTTCAAATGATTGTTTTCAATAAGCCATCTAATCATGCAAATAACGGTATCAAAAGAACCATTATTCATTTCCTGGTGCATCATGTCATATCCAAGTTCTTCGTATGAAATGAACCAGAAGGTTCCGTCGCTATTCATATCAAAATCGGCATTTGGCCTGTGTCTCTGTTTTATTGACTTTGGAATAAGCTCCAGAAGACGGTCAAGACTCCATGCAGGAACATCTTTTCCCCACAGGCAGTCGAAAATCTCCTCTCCGGTCATCAAGGTTCCATCCGGGTGTTTGTGGAAAGGACTTTTCAGTTTTGCGATTCTTTCCGGTGTCCAAAACTGGCCTCTCAATGTAGGAGGTTTTGTCTGAAGTTCCCATTCCAATGATTTTACCCGGCTGTTGGTGTGGTGATACACCATGTCGGCCGTTTCCGGTTTCAGGCCCATCGAAAGAAGTACTTCCGATTGTTCTCGTGTAGTTGCTATTTGTGATTTAAATTCCATATTTTAATCCTCCAAAATTAAATGATTGTGTATTTCATTAATCTCAATTATATCAATCCCCTTCAATCCAAGCCCTAAAAAACAAACCATTCTTCTATTTTCCCATCCTTTTCTTTTATACAATAGTTCGTTAAATTTTCCAGGCCCTAAGCGGCCCTGGCAGTAAATAAAACCAGTTCTTTGAAAAGTTTGTCAATAACTTGTGAGTCCGGTTTTATAAGAAAAAGATATTCCTAAGTCTTTCGCAATTCTTTCTAAGGCGTTTTGGTATAAAGTGGAATGTGTATTAAGCATATTTCTTGCCCAGTAAACCGGTTCTTCCGTTCTGTAAGGAAGTTCGTATTCCTCACGGAACAATACACCTTCCGCAAGGAATTTAACCGAAAATGATCCCCTTTTAAGCATTATTTTTTTATTTCTTTGATTCAATACGTTTTTCTAATTTATCGATCACATGATTTATTCCATCTCTATATCCGTATGTATATCCTCTTATTTGTTCGCCTATATTATAGACCAACAATCCGACAACAATCAAAAACAAACCTAATGACCTATGCCAGTAAGGTAAAGAGATAGCAAATGGCTTAAATGTTACTTGTATCTGCCCGATGAACAAAAACGAAGCTATAAAAATAGCTATGTAAAAAATCATCTTCATATTTCAGTCCTCCAAAAGTTCTTTATTATCGTATATGTTGCCAATTACCTCAAAGCAATTTTCAGTATCATAAATACCCAAATCTAAACCAACTTCTTTGTGAGAAATAGATATAAGAATAAAAGAAGTAGTGCGATTAGAGTATAAAACTTGAAATGTATTTCCATTTAGATGTCTTAATATATCTCCATCGTATATTTCTTTCCCGTTCTTATCATTTCTCCCTGTAAACTGACCGACTGTATCAATATCAACATATAACCGACTTCCAAACGCATCAACATCATCACAATTTTCTCTCCAGGTTTGTAGGTTGGTTTCTATCCATGCTCCTCCTGCATTATCTTTAACTAGGTCTCCAAATGCCCATTTGTTGTTGTCCTTTCGCTTGGCTCTAAACTTTATTTCTCTGTTCATATATTATTCCTCCTATTTTGAATAGCTTTTAGGTTTGTTGCATGAAAACTGAATAGGACATTTATCACAATATCCAAAACCATCCATATTATGTCGGCATGAATATTCTGAATACTCTAGAACCATCTGACTCAACTTTTCAACCTTGTTTTCAAGTTCATCTACTTCACTTTTAGAAACGAGGTTTCTGTATTCTTCTTCTGTTAATATGTACTGCATAATTTATTCCTCCACTTTTACGAAAATAACATCTGTTTTATCCTTTCTGTGAGTTCTTGCACAAGGACCTGCTATATTCCCAGTAGTCTCCTTAAAACAACGAAAATGGAAAAAACACCCTTCACAACAACTCCCAATTATTTGTGATTCCTCACATCTTAATTTAATTAGTCCACACTGGAATACTTCGCCTATTTTAAATTCTGTTTTTTGCATAATATTAGTATTTAATCTGCATAACAATTAATAGCTTCTTGCAAAATCTTAGCCTTCATAACAATCTGTTTTGCACGGCTTTTTAGCATATTTTTATTACCTCTTAGATGTAAAGCCCAATAACTTACGTCCAAATTTCCTAAACTTTCCAAGTCCTCGCATAGTTGATTAAATGCATTGGAAACATTCTTTGTACTTTCGCCATTTCCTTTGAATTCTATATTTGCCATATATCAGTCCTCCTTATTTGGTATTAGATCCTTAATGTATGCCCATGCCTTACATTTTGATAATAGACATACCATTTTGTGTGGCTGTTCTACGACAATCTCTTGTACGGTTTCTTGCAAACCTGTTGCTGGGTTTGTTTTTATATTATTATACAATGATAATTTACCTATTTTGTAGATATTATGCGGATAAATTGCAATAACAACATCTTCTTTTTTTAAATCAACTTCTTTCGCTTCTTCATAAGTATGCCATACTGAATTTATTCTCCAGTATGCGCCTTTTACAAAAGCATTCTCAACATCTTCTTTTGAAATTGCGCTTCCTCCGTAATAAATCAAACATGCCAGTTCTTCAGCTTCATTTTTAGCTGCTTTTTCGATATCTTTATTTGTCATAGTTACTTTCTTTAGGGTATTCACTTAACATTCCTGTTCTCTACATGTGCCACAGTATAGAGCAACGTAATGTTTTCTATACGGCATTGGCCTTGCTCTATATTTTTATCTTGAAAACATTCCATCAGTGTATTTATCACTGTGAATCTGTCATACTGTCTTTTGTCAAAGAAGAAGGAAACATTTTCTCCATCCTCACAGTAAAAAGATTTACTATCCTCTCTATTATTAAAATCTTTCAGATCAAATGCTTCCTTAATAATTTCAACAGCTTGCTGTTTGGTTATATTTTTCATAATGTATTATTTTAAAAATTAATATCTAGCTCTTTCCAGATAAGCAGCAATTCTCTTTTCTGGATCATCACCATTACGGACGAAAATCATTGTGTGATTTTTATCTCCCGGAACTGGAACATATCTTCCGTTTTTCTCCAGATATCTTTGCTGAGATACTTTGAGCATGGTTCCTTTAGGGTTTTCTTCCAGATCTACTTTACGCTGGACTATCGGATCTTGTGATTTCTTCATAACTTATGCGGATATAGCTTTTGCGATTGTATTCGCATCAGCAAGTTTAACAGATAATATATTAATTGCTTTTGTACATTCTTCAGTATTAAGATTTACCGTACAGGGTACATTTAAGGTTTTCATTGTTTCGGATAACGACCGTAAAAGATTCGTCAAACGTAAATAGTCAATGCCGAATTTCTTGAAACGCTTGTCCTTCTCTTGAAGTTCCTCTTCTCTTTTATCCAGTTGAAGGCATGAGAATTCGCACAATGTTCTGGCAAGTTCCATGCGTGCTATTATGTCGGAAAAAGATAAATTCACTTTATCAAATTCTCTTTTAATCGAGTAGTACAGTATATCTACATGCTTCTGAATATCCTCAAGAAAAATGTCGTTAGCGTCAGCAAAAAAAGAACTTGTGTTACCAATTACTTCATTTATCATCCTTTCATATTTCAAGCGATCTTTCTCTACTATATTTACTTTTCTTTTGGTATCAAACCGGTATAATGGAGATTTCCTGATAGATTCAACAGCTTCTATCGTAAGACCTATCACTATATCATTTGTAAATAGCACATTGTAAGTGCATCCGATCACCATAGCTTCATTTTCTGCTATGATATTGTTCGCTTCTTCCTTTGTCATAATAAATTGATTTAAAATAAACTTAATTGTTGATTTTCATCTTTTTTATTGATGAACATTTTTCTGAATATATGCAACAATACATCAACAACAATGCTGTTCCCGGCCATTTTGTATTGTTGTGTCTTGCTCACTCCCGAAGCCTGAATTTTGTCTATGTCTTCTTCGGAAACTCCCATAAGACGGAAACATTCGCGTGGGGTAAGTTTGCGGATGCGGTAGTTCTGGACTATTTTAGGCTCTCTGCCACCCCCTTGAAAAGTATCTATATTAGGAGATAAACCGTCTATATCATAAACTCGACCTCTTTGAGGATTAGAAAAACCTTTTTCGCAAACAATATTACCTATCTGCATAAGTTTAGGTTTGTCTCTCAAAACTTCCACACAAACATCATTCAGTCTCTTTATATCGTCATCAGAAAGTTCTTTAGGCTCAACTAAAAAATTATTTTCATGCCAACTGCTTGAAGTTATAGACGGACAGTTTTCCAATATTGCGCCATCATTATATCCTCTTGGGGTTTGAAGAATTTTCGGTTCAGCTACAAAGCAATCAGTATTTCCACCGCTTCCTGTACTTCCATGAATGGTATTAACGACATCTGTGAAATGCCTTTTGACTACCTTTCCATTAGAATCACGTGTATATCCTATACATTTCGGTTCCAATATCCTCGGTCCTTCTCCCTTGTTGGTTGTAAGTGTAGGGCTTAGACCGCCAATTGCAAATACATTTCCATTCATTCCGTTACCTGAAGGATTCGTGTTGCCAACCACATACACGTAGTTGTCGCAATCACGTGAACCGGCATTAGTCAGAATGCTTGATGCTATCACATCACCCATTTTAGGCTCAAACTTAACCCCGTTTCCTTTAGCTTTATTCTTCTCGTTTCTTGCAAGAAATGTATTTACAACCTTTTCACTCAGGTAAAAACTTTCATCTACATCTTTTTCAAGAACATCTTTCAATCTTTTTTCAAGGGTAAAAGGCTTTGGAAAATGAAAAGAAACCTCTCCCAATATCGAAACCATAAAGACACGTTCCCTGTTTTGCGGTACTCCGAAGTCCTTTGCGTTGAGAACTTTCGTATAATTGCTGTAGCCCTGCCCTTCAAGAAATCTGATCCATTCTTTCAGGTACGGGGTAAACTTCTTTGATACGAGGTTCTTTACGTTCTCCATAAACAAATACTTCGGACGCTTCGCCTCTATAGCCTTACGGCATTCCCAAAGCAGACTGCTTCGTGTACCACTACCCTCTGCAAGCCCTTTCTGCTGTCCGGCTGTGCTTATATCGGTACAAGGGAATGAGTATGTCAGAAAATCGAAATCAGGAACACTGCTCCAGTCTATCTTTGATATGTCGCCATAATTTGGAGTGTCTCCATGTACGGCCATATATGCCTTAATGGCGTACTTGTCAATTTCACTTATTCCAACAACCTTAAAGTCTATTCCCAGTCTGCGTAAAGCCATAGACTGGCTTCCATATCCTGAAAACGCTTCAAAAACTCTTAAATATTCCATTGTTGTACGGATCAAAAGGTAAATCGAAAACCGATACGGCCAGACCTTCATTGACAAATCCAAGCTGGTCGGTAAAATATGGGCAAACACCATTTATAACATATTTCACAGTGCTTTGACTGACGCATACAACAGCATCATTCAAAAACATTTCAGCAGGATATAATATTGGTTTTACGTTAAATAATTGGGTATAAACAGAAGATTCATTATTCCCTCTAAGCTCAACCATTCCATCACGGCTTACACTTTCCAATTCCAGAATTCCATATTCCGAAGAAAACACCTTCAACCCGAAAGGAATTCTGGAGCACATAAATGACATTAGTTTATCGTTTATCATATTTTCCCAAATTGTTTTTTAATTTCAAAATCAAAAAAATCCATCAGATCTTTGCGATCTTTCGATAATGATAAAGCGGTAGCCATAGCTTGTTTTGCCGCACGCATAGCTTTATCCTTAATCGTATCAAGCTGCTGCTGCATCATTTGAAGGCGTAAATCTGTTCTTCCTTCGATCAAGAAATCTATTTGTTGCTCGGCTTGCTTAAAATAGTCACTGACTTTTATAAACTTCCGGTGGTCTTTCCAGAAAACCTTATTGTCCTTCATAACAATGCAGTCTATCCCGCGTCCTGCTGATATCACTATTACGATATCTGTTCCCCTGTATTCCTTCTGGAATGATTTTCCGGGATATGATGTAAGGGGAAACTGGTCTTGTCTGATCATATTCTTCTACTATCTCCTAATAAAGGTATTACGTTAAAACTCTTGAACCGGTCTACCAGCCGATATCCAAACCTTTCTTTGAATTCTTCAGGTGAAAGATTGCTGGTTATATGGTATTTCTTAAACTGGTTCTGATATATCTCATATCTGGCATACAGAAATTCATCTATCACACTGTCAAGTGAAGTACCATAGCTTTTCTGATTCTCTGTTTCCAGACCGATGTCATTAATACAGATGTTGAATGGATCACCTTCTATACTTCCTTTGCCGGAATTCTCGTTGTATGTATACCGGTCCACATGCCCGTTTATCTTGTAGTAATTCATCATTTGGGTTACAGACACGTTATAGAACCGGTTGGGGTTTCCTGTCAGCATAAGATAGTCTGAGAATATCTGCATAAGCAATGTCTTTCCTGTTCCCGGAGATCCCAGGATCATAAGGTTCTTGTAAACTTTAAATTCTTTGTCGGGAAAGATACTCTCAGCCAGCTTGCAGTTGTTGAAGTAGTAAACAAGAAATCTTATAACATCTTTATTGTAACTGTCAATAACAAACTCCCTGAATTCTCGCCCCATGTATGCAGCACCTATCTGTTCAATCATAAGACAATGCCGGTCAAATTCATCAAAGTCGGTCAAGTCATACTCAGAATGAACCTGAATAGTCTTTTTCAGCCGGTTTACTAGGTTGAATATCTGGTTTTGTGCTAATGTTTGTTTTTCTTCCATTATTGGTTGGTTTAATAGATTCTATACCCTGATTTTTCCACCACCAGAAAAACCGTTTCTTTGCATCAGATGTGGTTAGCACGGTATCTTCCTGTCCGGTTGCAGAGATATAGTCAAAGAACTTATTAATTTGTTCCGGTAAAATTCCCAGAAATGTCTTTGCGCCTATTCCGGACTGACGGCACATTTGTTCGATCCATAACTGATCGGAATTAAGTTCTTGGATAATGTCTCCAAAAGCTTTAACAGGCTTTGCAGGAACCGGATTTACCGGTCCTGCAGGTGCCTTACTTGCTTTTGCTATTCCCCCTTTCCTTCCGGCATTTGCTCTTTTCTCGCACACTTCTTTGTATTTAAGAAAATCTCTGTCAAACTGGGATTTGAAAGGAGTAAACGCAATCTTTAACAGGGAATCTCCGGACAGCAATTCTTCATATTCTCTGTTATCTGGATCATCAAGTCCGTGCTGATAAGATACGATGGCCCGGAATAGTTTACCGATCTGTGCATCGGTAAGTTCCTGAATAACGTCCAGCGTATCGAGATACAGCAAGAATGATTTTCGGTTCATTACATATCATTGATATAATCTGTTACTACTTTTCTGAATTCGTCAAACGACCGGCATACGATATAATGACTTCCATTTTCCTTTGCAGCTTTTTCCCATTTCTTCTGTGATTCGCTTTGCCTTCCGTCTTTAGTTTTCATCTCAATACATAGCGCACTGTAATTGCGGTTACTTTTCAGAAATATGAGATCAGCTACACCGGGAAGCATACCTTCATCCTTCATGTAAGCCCCAATTCGGGGGGTTCTTCTTGCAGCATTAGGAATAGCAAACAGGATATTCTGGTATTGGGGATATTGCATCCTGAACCATTTTACACAAGAACATTGTATGCGGTGTTCTTCATCATCATGCTTACCAGATGATTTTTTCTGTTGTTTTAGAAAATCGGTAAGGCTAATTCTATTTTTCTGCATAGGCTATACTGAATTCTTCTGGAATATATGAGTTCACAGGAATGATGGAAGATTGTTCTATACTTGCGTGAATGATCTTTCTATCGAATTCCCGTCCTTTTTCTTTTGCGGCTTTTTCAAGTTCATCCTGCTTATCATTGAGATACTTATTAATGATTAGCATTGCACGTTCCGCATTATAGGTTTCCACGACAAATGTCTGGTTAGTTTCCTCTTTATCTTCTTCTTTAGGTCCGGTGAGTATTATTCTTGCTTCGATGTTGTAGAATTTAGGTTCCGGAATATCTTCTTTACCTTCTCCCATAAGGGCTTTGATCTGTTCTTCTGAGTAAAGATCAGAAAATTCAATAGCAAGTTTGCCTATTTCGTCGATTGGGGTAACAGAAAGCTTGCCCACCAGAATTGTGCAATAGTCAAATTCTTTAAGAAGAGTTATACGATAGGGGCCTTTAAAGTTCAGTTCTGTATAGTCTTTTACTATTTCTCTTGCCTGATCAATATTTTGAGCCTTCAACAGAAATTTTTTCTTCTTGTCCAGCATAACCTGTGCGATGTAAGGAACTAGCGCGTCTCGGTCGTTCTCGAATGCCATTCTTTTCTGGTTAGATACTTCCACTTCCGTGATTGATCCTTCCTGCATGTAGAAGTTGATAGTAGAACATTCTTCCTTACCCAGATATGTTCCGGCTTCAAGAATAAGTTCGTTTCTTTCAATACTTACAACTTCCCCTGTATCTTGATCCATGAAATCTTCCGTCCATTTCCTGAACAGATTATGAACAAGGTACTTGTTGAGCATTTGTTTGAGATCTCTTGTGGTAACCCTAATTTCATCCTTTCTAGTCTCTACTCTGGTTTGATTCTTTTTCTTTGCCATAACTTAATTTTTATTATTATCTTCTACTAATTCACCATTTTGCAGTTTGTACCATGTATCAGGCTTTACATTAACACCATCAACTACAACTGCCTTCCATGATGCAATGTTATAATTATCTTCGTTTTCTTCCGCAATTACCAATATTGCTCCCATTCCCCCTCGTACTCTTACATTGTTTCCACGAGCTACTGACAACCCATTTTCCCCGGTACATGATTTACCTCTTGAAGTCGCTGCACCACTATCTCCGGCGGTCGCTGCACCAC
>UMGZ01060334.1_pt1 | contig 10326 bp, 5 predicted proteins | sample 1965421 | NCBI WGS metagenome assembly UMGZ01 (sample SAMEA4836087, study PRJEB28245) | human gut metagenome | biome: gut microbiome; material: fecal sample | place: Denmark | collected 2008
ACGCAACGCGCTACGCTGAAAATGGAAGATATGGTAGATAATTTCGACTATTTTAAAAATCTTAACTAAAATATATTGTTGGTCTTAATACATTTTGCTTTATTTGCAACTGAATAATATTCTTTGTACAATACGAAACTAATTAATACTAAAACCAAACAATTATGAAAACAAAACTTTACTCCTTCCGACTTGTTCGCTTTTTGCTTGCAATTGCGATCTGTCTACCCGTATGGGGTAGTAATGTGTTTGCTCAGACCGTAGAGTCGTATGTCGTATTAGACAACGCAGCCGGAACGCTGACCTTCAAACACGATGCACATAAACCCGCAGGAGCGTACTCGCTGAATGAGGGTGAGACTGATCCCGCTTGGTATGATGGTGATGGTACCGAGGACTTCTATAACAAAAACAACATTAAGAAAGTAGTCTTTGATGCTTCTTTTGCCAATGCACGTCCCACAAATTGTTACAGTTGGTTCTTTGGATGTAAAGATTTAACCACTATTGAAGGTATAGGGTATCTGAACACAGAGAATGTGACAAGTATGAGGGCAATGTTTAGTGGTTGTAGTAGCCTTACCTCACTGGATATTTCTAAGTTTAATACACAGAACGTGACGAGTATGAGAGCCATGTTTAGCCATTGTAGTAGCCTTACCTCACTGGATTTATCTAATTTCAAAACACAGAATGTGACAAGTATGAGGATAATGTTTACTAATTGTAGTAGCCTTACCTCCCTTAATGTCTCTAAATTCAATACAGAAAATGTGACGGACATGAGTAACATGTTTTATGGTTGCAATGGCCTCACCTCCCTTGATGTCTCTAAGTTTGATACACGGAACGTGACGAATATGGGTTTCATGTTTTCTGGATGTAATGGTCTTACTTCATTGGATGTCTCAAAGTTCAATACCCGGAATGTGACGGATATGTATGCTATGTTCTATGGTTGCAGTAGCCTTACCTCCCTTGATGTCTCTAAGTTTGATACACGGAACGTGACGAATATGGGTTTCATGTTTTCTGAATGTAATGGTCTTACTTCACTGGATGTCTCAAAGTTCAATACCCGGAATGTGACGGATATGTATGGTATGTTCAGTGCTTGTACCAACCTTACCTCACTTGATGTATCTAAATTTGATACACGGAACGTGACGGACATGAGTTTTATGTTTTCTGGATGTAATGGTCTCACCTCCATTGATGTCTCTAAATTCAATACAGATAAAGTAACGAATATGCGAGGAATGTACCATTGTTGCTATAGCCTTACCTCCCTTGAACTCTCAAAATTCGACACACGGAACGTGATAGATATGGGTTATATGTTCGGTAGTTGTAACAACCTCACTTCCATTGATGTCTCTAACTTCGACACAAAGAACGTAACTAATATGCATAATATGTTCATTGGTTGTGGCAACCTCACTTCCATTGATGTCTCTAACTTCGACACACAGAACGTGACTAATATGTATGGTATGTTCGGTGATTGTGGCAACCTCACTTCCATTGATGTCTCTAACTTCGACACACAGAGCGTAACTAATATGGATTTTATGTTCTTCCAATGTTATAGCCTCACCTCCCTCGACCTTTCTAACTTCGACACACAGAACGTGACTAATATGTACGGTATGTTCTATGGTTGTGTAAACCTCGCCACAATCTATGCAAGCGATAAGTTTGTGACAACAGCATGTTCAGAAGATTGCGAAATATTTGGCAATTGTAAGAAACTTGTGGGTGCTGTGCCTTATGATCCAAACAGGGTTGGTAAGGAGATGGCAAACTATACCACGGGCTATTTCACGTATAAGGCAGCAAGTGGTATTGATGCGGTTTCGACAACGGACAACATCGCTGCAGAGTACTACGACGTAAATGGTCGCCGCTTGAACGCTCCACAAAAGGGCATAAACATCGTGAAGCGTGGCAACAGAACGACAAAGGTGTTCGTGAAGTAGAAAGGGTGCCACCAAAAAACGACTCCCATAGCCGTAAGCAGGTTATGGGAGTCGTATGTTTGTATACAGTTATTGCTTGGTTGGTGCACTGTTGCTTGGTTAGTGCACTGTTGCTTGGTTAGTGCACTTGAGACAAGTGCACCCCCTGGGATTACTTGCAGTTAGGGCACCAGGGCTTCAGCTGCTGGAAGAAGTCGTTGCCCTTGTCGTCAACGAGGATGAAAGCAGGGAAGTCCTCAACAGTGATCTTCCAGATAGCCTCCATGCCAAGCTCGGGATACTCTACGCACTCGATGCTCTTGATAGAGCTTTGCGAGAGAACAGCTGCAACGCCGCCGATTGTGCCGAGATAGAAGCCGCCGTGCTTCTTGCAAGCGTCTGTCACCATCTGTGAGCGGTTGCCCTTGGCGATCATCACGAGCGAAGCGCCGTGATCCTGGAACTCGTCTACGTACGGGTCCATACGGTTGGCTGTTGTCGGACCCATAGAACCACAAGGATAACCCTCCGGAGTCTTAGCCGGACCAGCGTAGAGGATAGGATGATTCTTGAAGTAAGTCGGCATCTCCTCGCCTGCGTCGAGACGAGCCTTGAGCTTAGCGTGAGCGATGTCGCGAGCTACGATGATAGTGCCCTTGAGGTTAACACGTGTGCTGACGGGATACTTAGAAAGCTCTGCACGTACTGCGTCGATACCCTTGTCGAGGTCGATCTCAATGCCTGTTGTGCCCTCGCCCGGACGACGGAGTTCCTCCGGAATAAGCTCAGAAGGATTAGCGTCCATCTTCTCGAGGAACACACCGTCCTTAGTGATCTTAGCCTTGATGTTGCGGTCAGCCGAGCAGCTAACGCCCATACCGATTGGGCAGCTTGCGCCGTGGCGTGGCAGACGGATTACGCGGATGTCGTGAGCAAGATACTTGCCGCCGAACTGTGCGCCGAGACCGATTTTGTGAGCCTCCTTGAGGAGCTTCTCTTCGAGGTCGATGTCGCGGAAGGCGCGTCCTGTCTCGTCGCCTGTTGTAGGCAGCGAGTCGTAGTACTTGATAGAAGCGAGCTTCACGGTGAGGAGGTTCTTCTCAGCCGATGTGCCACCGATAACGAATGCGATGTGGTACGGAGGACAAGCTGCTGTACCGAGACTCTTCATCTTCTCTACGAGGAAGGGGAGCAGTGTGCCCTCGTTCTGGATGGTAGCCTTGGTCATCGGGTAGAAGTATGTCTTGTTGGCAGAGCCACCGCCCTTAGCTACCATTACGAAGCGATACTCGTCGCCCTCTACAGCCTCGATGTCGATCTGTGCAGGGAGGTTGCAGCGTGTGTTCACCTCGTCGTACATGTTCAGCGGAGCGTTCTGCGAGTAGCGCAGGTTGTCCTCGGTGAAGGTGTTGTACACACCGCGTGAGAGAGCCTCTTCGTCCTCGAAGTCGGTCCATACGCGCTGTCCCTTCTCGCCGTGGATGATAGCGGTGCCGGTGTCCTGGCAGAAAGGCAGGATGCCCTTGGCAGCTGTCTCGGCGTTGCGGAGGAACTGCAGAGCTACGTACTTGTCGTTCTCAGATGCCTCTGGGTCGGAAAGAATCTGAGCCACCTGCAGGTTGTGCTCGCGACGGAGCATGAACTCTACATCGTGGAACGCCTGCTGAGAGAGCAGTGTGAGCGCTTCCTTCGAAACCTTAAGGATTGTCTTACCCTCGAACTCGCCTGTGCTTACGCCCTCGGTGGTAAGCAGGCGATACTCGGTAGTGTCCTTGCCCATTTGGAACATAGGAGCATACTTGAAATCTGGTGTTGTTGCCATAGTGTTATTTAGTTTAAAAAGTGAATATTTCTTCTGTAGCGACGCGCTTGACGGGCGCAATCTTCTCGAGCGACTTCATGTCGAGGTTATTCTCGTCGCCGAGGATGATGTAGAGCCACGGCTTGTTAGCCATGTTGTCGTGCTCGAACTTCACGATGTCCTCGAGTGTGAGTTTCGGCATGGCAGCGTAGATGTCGCGACGCAAGTCGTAGTTGATGCCGATGCGCTTGTTGCCAAGGTAAGAGAAGATGATGTTAGCCTTGGTGATGCGCTGCGAAGCGATGCGCTTGACGGCAGCCTGCTGCGCCAGTTCGAACGCCGCCTGCGACTGCGGCATGGTGTCGAGGATGTTGTTGAACACGCGGATGCAGTCCATCATCTTGTCGTTCTGCGAGATGATGTATGTATAAGCATAGTTGGTCTGATGCTCCTTGCGCTTCGTTGTGCTGTAGTCGGCGAATGCGCTGTAGGCGAGTCCGCGGCTCTCGCGCAGCTCCTGGAACACGATGCCGTTCATGCCGCCACCGAAGTACTCGTTGAACACCGAAATCTTAGCCTCGTCCTCCGGAGTCCACTTCTGGTCGACGTTGTGCAGCTGCATCATGTAGATGTTCTTTGCGTCGTATGGTGCGAGGAGTATCTCGTTCTTCGGAGTCTCCACCATCTTGTATGGCTTGTTCTCGGGCGCATCCTGCAGAGCCTTCGCTGTGATGTGGTTCTTGTTGACGATAGCAAGCAGCTGCTTCATGGCGAGCGGACCGTAGTAGACCACGTCGTGCTTGTAGTTCTTCAGCGCAGCAATCATATTGATAACATCCTGCGGACGTGTTGTTACGAGCTCTGTGCTGTCGGGCACGTTGCGCGTGGGGTTGTACTTGCCGTAGAATGCGTAGTTGCGCAGTGCTGAGAAGTTCTCCTTTTGGTTGAGCTTAGCATCGCGACGACCCTTCAGCAGGTTGTCAACGTACTTGCTGTAAGCCTCGTTGTCGACCTTTGCGTTGTTGAGCATTTGCTCCATGAGTTTCATTGCCTCGGTCATGTTCTCGCCGAGACCGCTGAGCGATACGGTCATAGTAGACCATGTGGGGGTGAAGCTGTATTCGCAGCCAAGCTCGTAGAAACGCTCCTTAACCTCTGCTGCCGACATCGTGCCGGTGCCGAGTAGGTCGAGATAGTCGGTGGCGTAGGGTAGCCACTTGTTAGCCTCCGAACCGAAATCGTACACGAAGTGAAGCTCGAAGAGGTCGTTCTGCGTGTTTTGGATGTAGTAGACCGGCTGCTTCTTCTTTGTAGTAGTGTGAGCGAAGTCCTTGGTGTAGTCGAGAAATACCGGCTCGATAGGCTTCACCTTCGACTCCTTTATCTCCTTCACGAGTGCGCTCTGCAGGTCGCGGTTGGAAGGTATCGGCGTGATAGAGGGCTTCTCAATCTTCTTCTGTGTGGGGTCTTCGCCCTGACGTTTGTAGACGATGGCGTAGCCGTCGGTGAAATGGCGTCGGGCGAAGTCCATAATCTGCTCCTTTGTGATGCCGGCGATGCGGTCGAAGCGTTCCACCTGCGTCTTCCACTGGCGTCCGTAAATGAAGGTGTTGACGAACGACGTAGCTCGACTCTCGTTGCTGTCGAGCGAGCGCAGGAATTCGAGCTTCATGTTGTTCTTAACCGAAGGCAGCAGCTTGTCGCTGAACTCGCCACGCTTGAGCTTTTCGATTTCTGCGAGCATGATAGCCTTCACTTCGTCGAGCGACTGTCCCTCGTTGGGCTGACCGATCATAATGAACTGCGAGTAGTCGCGCATGTCTATCTTGCCCGACTGCACACCCTGGCAGAGCATCTTCTGGTTTACGTTGATGTCGATGAGTCCGGCGTTGCCGTTGGCGAGCATACGGTCTATGACGTCGAGTGTATCAGCCTGCAGCGAAGCCGAACCGTCCATCTTCCAGCCGAGGAACACGTTCTCAGCCTCCTGTCCGATTACGGTAGTGTCAGCCGGAGCCGTGAGGTCCTTCACCGGTGCGAAGTGCGGGTACTTCACCTGCTCACTCTTCTTCCACGAGCCGAAGTACTTGTCGATGGTAGCCATCACAGCCTCCGGGTCGAAGTCGCCCGCCATGCAGATAGCCACGTTGTTCGGCACATAGTAGTGCTTGAAGTAGTTCTTTATATTCGTGATTGATGGGTTCTTCAGATGCTCCTGCGTACCGATAGTGGTCTGTGTGCCGTAGGGGTGAGTAGGGAAGAGCTTCTTGCCGAGTGCAGCCCACTCCTTGTCGAAGTCGCTTGTGAGATGCATATTGTACTCCTCGTACACAGCCTCAAGCTCTGTGTGGAATCCGCGGATGACCATGTTCTGGAAGCGGTCAGCCTGGATGCGTGCCCAGTTGTCCACCTCGTTCGACGGTATGTCCTCCACGTAGCACGTCACGTCGTTGCTTGTATAAGCGTTGGTGCCGTTGGCTCCGATGGCAGCCATCAGCTTGTCGTACTCGTTAGGGATGAAATACTGCGCAGCAATCTGTGACACCGAGTCGATTTCGTGATAGAGCTGTCGGCGTTTTTCGGGGTCGGTCACGGTGCGATAGTGCTCGTATCGGCGTTCGATGTCGTCGAGATAGGGCTGCTCCTTCGCTGCGTCTGTGGTGCCGAAAAGGCGTGTTCCCTTGAACATGAGGTGCTCCAGGTAGTGAGCCAAGCCCGTTGTCTCGGCAGGGTCGTTGCGCGAACCAGTGCGCACAGCCACGTAAGTCTGTATGCGTGGCTGCTCCTTGTTCACAGAAAGATAAACCTTCAGTCCGTTGGGCAGTGTGTAGATGCGTGTCTGCATCGGGTCGCCCTTCACTGTCTCGTATTCGTATGCCGAGGTAGTAGCCGCTGTTCCCAGTGAGAGTATTGCGGCAATAAGAAAGGATTTGAATTTCATTATTGTTGTTTTGTCTAAAATATTACATATAGAGTTTCTGGTTTTCAAAGTCAACCTCCCTGTCGAGCTGTTCGTTGAAGTTGTTGAACACCTCTTCCTCCACGTCGCCCAGTTGGTATTCTTTTGCGGCATCCTTTTTAATCTCGGCAATCCATGCACGTCGTGCAGTGACGTAGTCGCGCTTCACTCGTTCCACGTTCTCCTCGTTCAGCTCTGAGAAGCCGTAGTAGTCCATAATCATCCGATACGACCACGCCCAGCGGTATTCGGAATAGTTGGCGTTTATCTCCTCAAATCGCTCGGTAATACCCTCGGTGGTGTCAATATCGCCCGAGAGAATATCGTCCACGAGGTGCTGTTCCTCCGACACTGGCAGCAACAGTCCCGACAGGTCAGTCCACGGTCCGGTGCCCACGTTCGTTGTTGGCTCCATCGGTGCATGGCGTTTGAGCACCGCTCCCATATATATGCGCAGTGCGATGTCGTAGTATTTGATGCCTTTGCGCAGCGACGAGTTTTTGATGACATACCCATGATAGTTGTACGTCGGCACATCTTCGCCAGATGCGTTGCGCAGATTTTCCAGAATCTTCTTTCCGCGCAGTATCTCGCCCACGGTGAACGGCGAGAGCCAGTCGAAGTTGACAATGCTTTTGCGTGCGCCGTTTGGTCGCATGTCGCGTTTTGGCCATTTGCGTATGTCGCGGTACAGTCCCACGGTTGTCAGGTTGCGTCCTGGCACCAGGTACATGGTGTCGTTGTATGCTATAAGATATGAGAAGGGTAGCGAGCGTGTGTCGGGGTGGTACATCAGTTTGCCGAAGCACACGGAGAAGGCACCGATATGCGCCGGCATCAGTATGTATGCACCGCTGGCAGTCTTCGATCCGCGTTCGAGCGTTCCGTAGTGCATAGGTCCCATCTTGTAGGCATGGTTGGAGAAGTTGGTAGCCGAGCCAGCGTTGTAGAACGAGAACTGTCCGCCGATGAGTAGTGAGCTCTTGTGATGCGAAGCGGTGAACGGACCGCAGAACGCTGCGCATGCCTCTCCGTTCGCCATGTACGAGTTGGCGAAGAACACGCTGCCTGCTGCGGTGAAGCCGTTGCTCAGTTTGCATGCTTCGCCAACGAAGCAGTCCTGCATCTTCACGCTGTTGGTTATAGCCGAGCCGTTGCTGATGATTGAGTTCTCGCAGATTACTCCTGTACCGATGTACACCGATGCATCGCTGTTGCTCATCAGGGTGCAGTCGCTGAGTCGTGCTGCGCCCGCTATCTCGCAGTCGTTGTAGACAACGGTATTCGTAATCTCCTTAGTGTTCACAATCTTCACTCGGTTACCGATGGTTGCCATATCTGGCGAAGTGCGTTCTATCTCTTCGCGTATCAGTCGGCGTATGGCATCCTTCAGTTGTCGGTTGTGGAAGTGTTTGACCATAAGTGCTGCAATCTGGCTTGTCAGTCCGTGGAAGAGTATAATGTTTCCGTCGCCCACCTCGTTGAGCACCGATATCAAGTTGCCTTCTCCGTATGTTGCACCGTCGGTTGTTTCCATAGTGCATACATTGGATATGATGCAATCGTCGCCAATGACATAGTTGTTAATGTATCCCGAAATGTTTTCTATGAGACAGTTGTTGCCAATGGTTACGTTTCGCAGTGTGGCGTTGTTCACGCCTGCGTGTTTCATGAAGCCGCGGCTCACCTCCACGTTGTTTGTGAATGCTCCGAGGCGTATATCGCCGTAGAACATTACGCCGTGTAAGAAGCGAGGCTCGAAATCTTCGCTAACCTCAATGCGTTGCCAGTCTTCTGCCCAGCAACTGTTGGCTTGTAGAGTCGAGATTTCGTTTTCGGTTAAGTTGCGATATATCATGTGTGTGTTATGTTGTTATGGTGAGGTGTTGTGGTGTTATGGTGTTGTGGTGTTATGGTGTTATGGTGTTATGGTGTTATGGTGTTGAGGTGTTGAGATGTTGTGGTGTTGTGGTGTTGAGATATGCATATGTCACTATCTCACCACCTCCCACCTTATTCCACATCCATATACAGGAAGTCGTTGTACGGATACTTCTGCACGTGCAGCTCGCGCACCTTACGGTATATTGTCTCGCGGAACTCGTCGATGTTCAGTTTCTCCTTAGCCGAGATAAACATACAGTTCTCGCCGAGTCGTGCCATCCATGTGCGCTTCAGCTCGTCGAGCGTGATGTTCTCTTTCGTCATCGGCGTGAGGTCGTCCTCCTCCTTCTCGGTCCACGTGTAGTTGTCAATCTTGTTGAACACAATCATCGATGGTTTGTCGGCGCATCCCAACTCCTTCAGCGTGTTCTCCACTACGCGTATCTGCTCCTCGAAGTCGGGGTGCGAGATGTCTACCACGTGCAGCAGCAGGTCGGCTTCGCGCGTCTCGTCGAGTGTCGACTTGAACGAGTCGACCAAGTCGGTGGGCAATTTGCGTATGAAGCCCACGGTGTCGGCGAGCAGGAACGGCAGGTTGTCTATTACTACCTTGCGCACCGTAGTGTCGAGCGTGGCGAAGAGCTTGTTCTCGGCGAACACCTCGCTCTTTGCGAGCATGTTCATAATGGTCGACTTGCCCACGTTGGTGTATCCCACGAGTGCCACGCGTATAGTACGTCCGCGGTTCTTGCGTTGCGTGCTCATCTGCTTGTCAATCTCTACGAGGCGCTGCTTGAGCAGTGTGATGCGGTTGAGGATGATACGGCGGTCCATCTCGAGCTGCGTCTCACCAGGTCCGCGCAGACCCACAGAACCCTTGCCGCCACCCGATCCCGAGCCGCCGCCCTGGCGTTCGAGGTGAGTCCACAGACGTTGTAGACGCGGAAGCATATAGCGATACTGCGCCAGCTCCACCTGTGTCTTTGCCGCAGCCGTCTGCGCGCGCATGGCGAAGATGTCGAGGATGAGCGATGTGCGGTCGAGGATTTTCACCTGCAGTACTTTCTCGATGTTGCGCATCTGCTTTGCCGAGAGTTCGTCGTCGAAGATGACCATGCCGACGGGGCGTTCTGCGTCCTCTTCGGCTTCTATGTATTCGCGTATCTCCTCGAGTTTTCCCGAGCCGACGTATGTTACGGAGCTTGGTCCGCCCACGCGCTGCGTGAAGCGCTTTACGGTTACGGCACCTGCGGTGTCGGCAAGGAACTCCAGCTCGTCGAGATATTCTTTTGTCTTTGCCTCGTCCTGTTCCTTGGTTATAAGACCTACGAGTATGGCTGTCTCAGCCTTTACTTCTGATATTACAAATTCTTTCATTCCGAAGATATAAAGTTATGGTATGGGGTGTGTAGCTTTAATCATTCGCAAAATTAACTAAAAAACTTCATTCTACCTATTATATATATCAATAATTCGTGCCTTTAAGTAGGTTTCCGCATTGTTTTGTCCAATAAAACCTCACGAAAAGTCATCGTCACCCGACCGCAATCTGATCGGGCGGCGGACGGAATCCGATTGGGTGGCGGACGCGAACGGTGGAGAAAACAGAGGGTTTATGCGGTAAAAGTAGGGAAACTATCAGTTTCAGGAGGAATAATTACGAATTGATAATTACTAATTAGGGTGTTCAGTTAGATGTTCCGAAAAACAGATGCTGAAATCAC
>UMGZ01028348.1_pt1 | contig 10294 bp, 7 predicted proteins | sample 1965421 | NCBI WGS metagenome assembly UMGZ01 (sample SAMEA4836087, study PRJEB28245) | human gut metagenome | biome: gut microbiome; material: fecal sample | place: Denmark | collected 2008
TGGTATCTCCGAAGCCGCTAAATCTTTAGTTTAGCGGTAGTTCACTTATGGGAGTCAGATATACACATCAGGCCTTTACTGTTTACTGCCATCCAAACGATTGAGGTTTCTGTCCGCACTAAAATAATCAAGCATTTAGCTCTTGAATTTGGTGCTTTTTGGTTTATGGACGAAAACTACGCCATCAATAAAAATCGGAAAGATGATGGATTTCAGCAAACTCACTAATGGCAGCAACAATATATGCAATTACATTTTTGTCAATTTCCTGCTCACCTTTTAAAACGACAGATGCCGACATGCCAAGGGCATCAAGCACTTTTGTAACTGTCTTTATCGTAAGCCCTTTTCCTCTCTCTATCTTAGAAATCTGAGCTTTACCGACTCCTACCCGTTCACCGATTCGGCAGCGAAGGCGAATATGCCATGCTCTTCGGACTCAAGGCTCCGGGATTCAAGGCCACAAGCGCAGCCGACCGGTATGACACCGCAGCCTACGAAACATTCTGCCGGGAGATCGCCCGGGAAGTGCCCCAGTGCCGCTACATCTACATCGCCCTGCGCAACGTGATGAACTCCGAACACCACACCTTCGCCGGAATACTCTATGCCGACGGCACCATGTACCACACCCGCGTGTACGACATCAACAATGTCATCGACTGTGTCGGAGTGGGAGACGCATTCTGCGGTGCCCTTCTCTATGTCCAGTCAGCCTGGACCGACAACCAGAAAAGAGTGGATTTCTCTACGGCCGCTTCCGTCCTGAAAAACACCATCTCCGGCGACTACAACATGGTCAAGGTTTCCGAAGTGGAGGAACTGATGGCCCGCAACGAAAAGGGGGAACTGGAAAGATAATTGCATCCGGAGACATTCTCCTCAATTACAGAAATCTGCGAAAACACGAAACTGTTTTCGCAGATTTTTTTCATCATTTTTACGAAAATTCGGAATTTTCGCTTTAACATACAACACCCGTAAAAATTATAATTCATTGATCACATTCCCCAAATTCCCTCTGAACAAACTTCATTCTTTACTTTAAAGAAATATGCTTATAAACCTTGTTTTCCAACATATTATAAATTCATAATTTTCACATCTTTGTTTTAACATTTCACCTTTCCGGATGGTTGCCTTAACTTTGCTTCTGTAAAACAAATATTATTTACTTTTTTTCATTCAACCTTAAATTTGGAAAGATGGGAAACAATCTGATGACCGTATTCACGCGCATCTTCCACACGCAGGGAGACTCCCTCGTGGAACTGTCTGCCTGGATCGAAAATGTCCGCAACGGACAATGGAAAAATGAAGTGGAGAACTACCGCAGGCTGATGGCCGAAGGAAAGAAACAGGAAGCTGCCTCCGTCAAGGAACAGCTGCCTGCCCTCGTACCTGCCGGAAACTGCCTGCGCGGACGTTATCCCAAGTGTCTCACCAACCGCACCGGCTATGCCATGTTCGACATGGACAAGATGCCGCCCGACGTGCTCCGGAACGCTTTTGCCCGGCTGAAGGAAGTTCCCTGGGTAGCAGCCTGTCATGTCACTGTCTCCGGAACCGGCCTCCGCATCTTCGTCTGCATCGGAGTGGTACATCCCGATGTCTACCGCCGGGCCTATGAGATCGTGGCGCACGCCCTTGAACAGGTTGCCGGACATCCCTGCGACATGCAGTGCAAGGATCTCTGCCGCCTCACGCTCGCGTCTTATGACCCCGAAGCTTATCTGGCACCGGAACCCCTCACCTTTCCCTACGAGGAAGGAAACAATCCGCTCCGGTATCAGCCGGCTACGGGAACCGACTCTTCCGAGGATTACCGGTTCAACGGCAGAAACGCAGGGAATCCTGCTGCTTATGCTTCCGGAAACATGCCCGGTTATGCTCCCCAGAATGCAGGGAATGCCAACGGACCGGCTCCCGGAAACACGCCCGGTTATGCTCCCGTAAATCCGGCTGATTATGCTTCCGGAAACGCCGGTTTCAGGCCCTTCGGAATCCCCGAAGATCCCAACGACGACTGCCGTTATGTACCCCTCCGTGACCCCGAAGCTTTTCTGGCGAATTTTTTCCGGAAAAACAAGTTTCAGGAGGGTCAGCGGCACAATGTCCTGCTCCGTCTGGGACGCAACATCCGCTGGCGGAGATTCAATCCGTACGACTTTGAACGGCTGAAACACAGCGCCTTCCGCATGATGGGCCAGCTCCCTTACAGCGAATATTGCAGTGCGATGGACTGGGGCTACAACCATGCCGATTTGGGTCCATGGGTCCACATGGACCCTAATGGACCCTCCACCGTGAGAAAAGAATCCGACGAGGATGATCTGATGAGTCATGCACCCCTGTTTCCCGAATGGATTTACGACAAGCTCCCGCCTCTGGTCCGGCGCGGTATCATAGCCGCCCGCTCCGGCCGGCAGCGCGACATGCTCCTCATGTCCATACTCACCAACCTCAGCGGATGCGTTCCGCTGGTGCGCACCCTCTATGCCCACCGTCTCTACTCCCCCCATTTCTTCTTCGCAGCCGTCGCCCCCGCAGGTTCCGGCAAGGGAGTGGTGGCCCTGTCAGCCCTGCTCGGCAGCAAGATTCACCGCGAAATGGAGGAAAACAACCGCCGGGAGCGCAAGGAATACGAGCAGAAGATGCTGGAATGGGAAGCCGAACAGAAACGGGCCTTCCGCGAGAAACGCAAGCCCGACATCAGTCTCAAGCCCGAAGAGCCCCGGTGGCACGTGCTGAACGTACCGCCCAACACCTCCAAGAGCCAGCTGATGACCGACCTCTACAACTCCGGCGAGATCGGAATCATCTGCAACACCACCGAGATCGACTCCTTCACCGCTGCCCTGGGAACGGACTACGGCAAGCATGCCTCCGAACTGCGTATGATCTACCACCACGAAGCCGTGGGACAGAACTACAAGATCGACGGCCACCCCATTCTCATCCAGCGCCCCCGCATGGCCATCTGCATGGCCGGTACCCTGCAACAGCTGGTCAACTTCGTGTCATCGAAGGAAGACGGTATGTACAGCCGTCTGGCCCTGCTCACGGGAAAGGGTGAAAGCGGCTGGATCTCAGCGGCTCCCGATTCGGACGACGAATGGATCGACGGCGACGAACTCTTTGAGAATCTGGCAGATGATGTGCTTCAGGCCTACCATTTCCTGCTCAACTCCCCCACCTCCGTCCATTTCACCCGCGAACAGTGGAAGATCCACAACAAGCTGTTCGGTCACATGATGCGGAATGTCTCGCTGGAGGACGGAGAAGGCAATGAGGCCATTGTGGGACGTCACGGACTGCTGACGATGCGCATCGCCATGGTGCTCACCGCCCTGCGCAAGTGGGAAGCCGGCTGGAACATGAAAGATGTCACCTGCAGCGACGAGGATTTCAGCATCACCATCGAGCTGGTCAAGGTGCTGCTGGAACACAGCCTCTCCCTCTCCACCATCCTGCCCGGAACGGAACGGAAACGCTCGCAGATGACCTGTTTCCACCGCGTGCTGGAGTGCTACAAGAAGCTGCCCGAGAGCTTCACTTACATGGAATATCTCACCGCGACGGCTGCCATGGACATCTCCCGTTCCACGGCCAAGCGATGGCTCAAGAAGATGCTGAAACAGAACCTGGTAGCATACGACAACGGCATCTACCGCAAGGTACATTCCACGGAATAGGGTCCATATAGAAAAAGTGGACCCAGGTGGACCCTGAAAACGTTTCGGCGTTTCAGTCAAAAGGCTTCGGCGTTTACATGCAAACGCCGAAGCCTTTTTTTATTTTCCGGGCAGGTATTTCCGGCCTGTCCGCGGAGCCCTAATCTTCCTGGATCTTCTTCCGTACGCTTCTCCAGGGCCCCTTGAAGAGCATCCGGACCAGATATTTGGTCAGCCGCTTGAGCTGCATCTCGTCCGACCAGCTCAGCTTGATCTTCCCGCAGGCAATCAGGGTCAGGAAATTCCCCAGTGCATTCAGTGCATACTCGGCCTCCGTAAACTGATACCCTTCAGGGGTGTGGCGCAGCCATCTTTTCGGTTTCTCACTCTCTGTCTTTTGCTCCCGTTTTTCTGTTTTTACTTCTTTTTGTCTCATGGGTGAATATATTTTACCGGCCAAATAAAAAAAAATATCCGGTTTTAAGATTCTTTAAACTCGTTAAAATTGAGAACGAAATCGAATTGAAACTTTCATAAAATCTCATTGAAATTCTTTTTCTTAAGAAATCCAACACAAAATTAATAGTTGTTTTCGAAAAATATTGGAAATTTTGTTTTAAATTAATATGGAATGTTTATCTTTGTCTCGCAATTGTAAATAACAATTGCATCTGCAGCCAAAAAATTCCGGTTTTATCCCTTCTTCCCGGTCCCCGGTTGGGAGAGGTAACCGCGAAGCGCACCCCAAACGTAGCTTCCTTTCGCTCTGGCCCCCGGACGAGGAAGTGACCACGGTTCCGGCCCCCGGGGCGTGGTGGTCAACAATGAATCTATTCAGTAAAAAATCGGAAAGTCAGTCAGATTCCGGCCCCCGGAATCGCGACGGCTTAGTAACATCAAAGGAAACCTAAAATCATTATGACATTCAAATCAAACATTCTCTGCTTCCTGACAGCAGCCTTCCTGCTGTCGGGCTGTACCTCTTATAAGAAGGTACCCTATTTGCAGAATTCTGCGACAGTCAATGTACCGGCCGGAGAAATTCCGCTCTACGACGCCCGGATCATGCCCAAAGATCTGCTGACCATCACCGTCAGTACAACAGATCCTGAGGCCAGTGTTCCTTTTAATCTTACTGTTCCCACCAGTGTTTCTCAAAATTCTACCAGCCTGACTTCACAGCCCACTCTACAGCAATATCTGGTAAACAACGAGGGTGAAATTGATTTCCCGGTACTGGGAAAATTAAAGATCAGCGGCATGACCAAGAATGAATGCGAAGCTATGCTCCGCGACCGGCTGGCCCCCTACCTGAAGGAAACCCCGATTGTGAATGTCCGCATGGTGAACTATAAGATCTCCGTATTGGGTGAAGTCAAAAACCCCGGAACTTTCACGGTCAGCAACGAAAAAGTAAATGTACTGGAAGCGCTGGCCATGGCAGGAGATATGACGGTATATGGAGTCCGTGACAATGTGAAGCTGGTCCGTGAAACGGCAGACGGAGGACGCGACATTCAGGAGCTGAACCTGAACGATGCCAATCTGATCCGTTCCCCCTATTTCTATCTCCAGCAGAATGACATTCTCTATGTCAGTCCCAACAAGACTGCCGCCCGTAACTCCGACATTGGTAACACCACGACCATTGCCATTTCTGCGACCTCAATTCTGGTCTCTCTGGCCAGCCTGTTAGTCACTATATTAAAGTAAAATTATCATGAGCAACGAAAAATACGACGATCTTTTTACGGCTGAAGACGAAAAGCCGATTGACTATAAAGCGATTCTGTTTGAATACCTGATGTACTGGCCCTGGTTTGTGGCCTGCCTCATTCTCTGCCTGATCGGAGCCTGGGGCTACCTGCGCTATCAGACTCCGGTTTACAATGTGAATGCGACGGTACTGATCAAACAGGACGACAAGGGAAAAGGCAGTGCCAACAGTCCGCTTGCCACCATGCAGGATCTCGGGATGCTGAGCATGGCCGGTAATTTCGACAATGAAATGGAGATTCTTCATTCCCGCACCTTAATTAAAAAGGTAGTCAATACCCTGGGACTGAACATCCGCTACGCAGAACCCCGCAGTTTCGGTTATGCCCTTCCGCTTTATAAGCATGATACTCCAATTAAGGTCTGGATGACTCCCGAAGAAGCGGAAAGGCTGACTGCCCCCCTGAATTTACAGCTGGACTGCATGCCTGACGGCAAAGTCAAGGCTACCGCAAAGTATGGAAAGGAAGGCAGCACTGAAAAGACCTTTGACCGTCTACCCGGTGTACTCGTCACTCCCGTGGGAACCCTGACGCTGAACGCGAAAGATAGTACAAGGATTCAGGAAGAACGTACTGTTCAGGTGCAGATTGTATCTCCTACCTTAGCCGCCAAGCTGTGCCAGGAAAATCTGTCTACCAAACCGACCAGCAAACAGACCACCATTGTACGACTGAACTACAACGATACCCATGTAGGCCGGGGTCTGGATTTCCTGAATACGCTGGTAGCGCTGTATAATGCCGATGCCAACGATGACAAGAACGAGGTGGCCAGCCGGACAGCCGAATTTATTGATGAACGCATCAGTATCATCAATCACGAACTGGGCACCACGGAAAGCGAGCTGGCACAATACAAGCAGAAAGCCGGACTGACCGACCTGACCAGTGATGCGAAGTTAGCATTAGAAGGCAATGCCGAATATGAGCAGAAACGGGCAGAGAATGCCACCCAGCTCCGTCTTGTAGAATTCCTGAAAGAATACATCGAACGTCCCGAGAACCGGATGGAGATCATCCCGGCCAATATCGGACTGAGCGACAACGGGCTGTCCACCCTGATCGGACAGTATAACGAGATGCTGACTGAGCGCAAACGGTTGCTCCGCACTTCCAGCGAAAGCAACCCGGCCGTGGTCAATCTGGATACTTCCCTGGAAGCTACCCGAAAGAATATCCAGACCTCCGTGGCAAGCGTGCTGAAAGGACTGGAAATCACCCGCAATGACCTGAACCGTGAGGCCGCCCAGTTTGCAAACCGCATCAGCAATGCCCCCCAGCAGGAAAAAGAACTGCTCAGCATCTCCCGCCAGCAGGAAATCAAGGCCAGCCTGTATCTGATGCTGCTTCAGAAACGCGAAGAAAATGCGATAACCTTAGCTGCTACGGCAAACAATGGCCGTATGGTGGAAGAACCTTTGGCAGGTGGTATAGTTGGTCCAAACGGGAAAATGTTCTACCTCATCGCTTTAATCTTAGGATTAGGGCTGCCAGTTGCTATCATCTATCTTCGCAATCTGCTCCGCTTTAAGATTGAAAGCCGGGCTGATGTAGAAAAGATCACCGATATCCCCGTAGTCGGAGATATTCCTCTGACCGATACGGAGGGACACCCCATTGTGGTGCAGGAAAACCGCAACGGCCTGATGGAAGAAGTGTTCCGTTCTGTCCGTACAAATGTACAATATATGCTGGGAGAAGGCCAGAAAGTGATCCTCTTTACCTCCACTACTTCGGGCGAAGGCAAGAGTTTCAATGCTGGAAATCTGGCATGCAGCTTTGCCTTTATGGGCAAGAAGGTGGTGATTGTCGGTCTGGATATCCGCAAGCCGGGGCTGAACAAGGTCTTTGAAATTCCTCATAAGGAACAGGGCATTACCCAATATCTGGCCGATCCGAAGCACACCGATCTGATGAGTCTCTGCCAGCCTTCTGCCATCTCCCCCAACCTTTTCATTCTGCCGGGCGGTACCGTTCCTCCCAATCCTACGGAACTGGTGGCACGGAAAACGCTGGATGAAGCGATTGAGCAATTAAAGCAGTCCTTTGACTATGTCCTGCTGGATACAGCCCCCATTGGTATGGTAACCGATACCCAGCTGATTGCCCGTGTAGCGGATCTGAGCGTCTATGTCTGCCGCGCTGATTATACTCATAAAAGCGACTACGAGCTGATCAATGATCTGAAACGTGAAAACAAGTTGCCCAATCTCTGTACCCTGATCAATGGTATTGATATGGATCAGCGCAAAAATGGTTATTACTATGGCTATGGCAAATATGGCAAGTATGGCAAATACGGTTATGGCAAGAAATACGGCTATGGTTACGGATATGGCTATGGAAAGTAACATGATATGATCAAGGAGCTGACTACAAGTTTATTTCAAGTACAGGACTACTGCGATAAAACCCAGCTTCTAGCTAAAGGTGTCTCCTATTATTGCGGTGTACTTTATTATCGTCTAGACTGGCTACACGAAAGCATTGCTACAGCAGTCCACAGACCTTTTCAGCAAAAGTTACTGCGAGAAATACTGTTGCTTATTAATACGTTAAGTCTTGAAGATGTGGAAGAATATGCTTGGAATCATATCAGCTTACTATTACGTAATATGCTTTCTTCATCCGAGCTACAAGTTGTCAAAGCAGAAGTGCATGAATGCATTCATGCACTTCTGCCTACTTTGACTCCGGAAAACCGAATGTTTTTCGAAATTCAATACCTCGGAGAAGGGGAAATTACAGATGAAGAATATGAAACGTTGAATAAAATCCAAACAGAAATTCAACGTTTGAATTCATTAAAGCAATAAAAACAAATAAGCTTTCCAATAGTTGTAAGATTAAAAGACTTCCTTCCATAACTATTTGCTTATCTAAAAAGGACAGAAAATTGTTTTTTCGCAAAACATTTTAACAAATAGAAATTTCATTGTAAAAGAAAACTTATCCAAAGGGATATTATCAACTTATCCTGTATTAAATATTTATTCTTTTACCCCGCATTTTTCAACTGATCCTAAAAATGGTAAAAAGGAATACATACTTCGTATCCTCCTACCTAAAAATAGAACAATTACTATCAATTCATGATAGAAGAAATAGATGGAGATCTATTTAAAATGTTAAAAACTTTACTCTTTACTTATTCTTACGAATAAAATTCACACTTTTTTATGACAAATACGGCAGAAAATAATAAGAGGATAGCAAAGAATACAATGATTCTCTATTTAAGAATGCTATGCACTGTAGGTATTAGTTTTTATACATCAAGAGTTATTCTTTCCAATCTTGGAGTATCTGATTTTGGCTTGTATAATGTAATTGGAGGACTTGTCAGCATGTTTTATATGATAACAAGTACTTTATCAGCAGCAATAAGCAGATTTCTTACCTATGAATTAGGACAAAAAGATTTAAAGAATTTAAAAAACACATTTTCAACCTCTATCAATATTCAACTTCTTATCTCAATACTTATCATAATTTTATCTGAAACAATCGGCTTATGGTTCATTAATAATAAAATGAATATTGTTCATGACAGAATATGGGCAGCTAATTGGATATATCAATTTACAATGGTCTCTTTTATCATTGAAATGATAAGTGTTCCATACAATGCATCTATTATTGCGCATGAAAAAATGAAAGCATTTGCATATGTTACAATTTATTCTGTTATAATTAAATTAGGAATAGCTCTCGTATTATCTGTTTCCCCTATTGATAAATTAATCTTTTATGGAATATTAATGACTTTAATGTCCCTGTCTACACAATTTTTATATTGGTGGTATTGTAACAGAAATTTTGAGGAATGTCATTATACATTTTCTATTAACAAAGAAAAATTCAAGCAGATGTTCCAATTTGCAGGATGGAGTTTTTTCAGTTCTTCATCTATGATGCTCTGTGGGCAAGGCGTTAATATTCTATTAAATTTATTTTTAGGTACACCCATAAATGCAGCAAGAGGTCTAGCAGTGCAAGTAGATGGTACAGTAAAAGCTTTTGCAAACAATTTTACAATGGCCTTTTCTCCCCAAATAACCAAAAGCTATGCACAGGGTGACTTAGAATATACCAAAGATCTAGTTTATAAGGGTTCAAAGTATTCTTTTCTTCTTTTCTTCATTATCAGTTTTCCTCTAATAATGGAAACTGATTTTTTTCTCAAAATATGGCTTAAAGAAATTCCACCCTATACATCACAATTTATACAACTTACCCTTGTTTATACTTTTATAGACATCTTATTAAAGCCTTCAACAACATTAAATAATGCTACTGGTAATATAAAACAATATCAAATACTGACAGGTATAGCGCAATTTTTAGTATTACCGATATGCTACATATGCTTGATATTAAAATTGCCTCCTTATTCCGTTCTATTTGTAAGAATCATATTAGATTGTATATTTTTCCCACCAAGAATTATATTAAACAACAAATATGTCAACCAAACTTTTAAATCATATAGTAAAGAGGTTTTATTAAAAATAACATATGTCATTTTATCTGCCATTATAACATGTGCTCCAATAATAATATTTATAGAATCGTCATGGTATCGCATTTTTATTACAGGAGTCATTTCAACAATAACTATACTTGTGAGCAGCTATCTGTTCGCTTTTTCTAAAAATGAAAAAAATATTATCAAATTAATTATTTCAAAGGGATACAAAAAGATTTTTAATTAACATTATTGTAAACATTCTTAAAAACACACTTCGAATATGGAAAATATCAAAATTTGCGTAATCGGTCTCGGTTATGTAGGACTACGGCTATAGTTAATTACTGCGTTGCAAAAAGAACCTTATTTTC
>UMGZ01076881.1_pt1 | contig 10277 bp, 10 predicted proteins | sample 1965421 | NCBI WGS metagenome assembly UMGZ01 (sample SAMEA4836087, study PRJEB28245) | human gut metagenome | biome: gut microbiome; material: fecal sample | place: Denmark | collected 2008
AAGTCCAGTTGACGGGGGTCGAGCCGTGCTGTTCGAGTAGCCGATTGGCAGCGGAGAAGGGGCGCGACCCCATAAAAGCGGGGAGTTCTGCCGTGGCACGGTTGGCCGAAAGCGGCGAGGGGTGCGTAGAGGCCAGGCAGAACTTGCCGGTTGCCTTGCCCGCGCCGATTGCGGCGAGCTTGCCTTCGACCATCTGCTGGGCAAAGCGGCCCCATGCCAAAAAGACTACCGGCTGGGGCAGCTGGCAGCAGCGTTCGATAACGTAGTCGGTGAGCGTGCTCCAGCCCAGCTTGGCGTGCGAGTTCGCGGCATGCTCGCGCACGGTGAGCGTAGTGTTGAGGAGCAGGACGCACTGTTGTGCCCATGGGGTTAGGTCTCCCGTGGCGGGAATGGGGCAGCCCAGATCGGCTTTGAGCTCCTTATAGATGTTGCGCAGGCTCGGCGGCAACTTGGTTTGCGTCGCGGGGACCGAGAACGACAGCCCCATTGCCTGGTTGGGTCCGTGATAGGGGTCTTGACCCAAGATGACAACCTTGACCTGGTCGGCCGGCGTGTAGGCGAGGGCATTGAGGATGTCGTCTTGTGCCGGGTAGATGGTTTGCTCGGCACGCAAAAGGGCGATGCGCTCGAGCAGCTGGTTCGTAGTGTCACGTACCGGCTGCGGCGCATCGCCCAACCAAGTTGCTATGTTGCGGTCGCGGGTCGCGGCGTCCATGGGGCTCCTTTGCGTCAGATGCTCTGTTGACATCTATTGTAAAGGCGCACCGGTTGCCTTTATGCCACGGCTGTATGAGGAGTGGGGTCTACGAGACGTGCTCGGGCGCTCCTGCCATGCGAGCCTGTCCATGTGCGCGAAGGTGCGGAAGTTCGACGGTTGCCACCATGACGCCGGTGAGGATGAGAGCGGCGCCAAAGAAGGCGATGGGGCTCAGGACCTCGCCGACCAGGAAGAACGAGAAGACGGCGGAGCATACCGGCTCGAGCGAGAAGGCGAAGCCGGTGGTCTCGGCGGGCACATGGGGCTGCACGAGTGTCTGGGTGATAAAGCCGTAGGCAGAGCAGATGAGTGCGAGCGCGACGACAACGACGATCTCGCTGGGCGTGCCGGGAAGCGTGAAGCCGCCAAAGGTGAATGCGGCGATACCCGAGAATAAGCCGCCGAAGCCCAGCTGCCAAACGCCCAGGGCCAGCGGGTCGACATCTTCGACAAAGCGCTTCGCCACAATGATATGGCCGGCATAGACAAAAGCGGAGAGCAGCATGATGAGCGCGCCCGGGTTCAGACTGGTGAAGTCGGCGCCCGAGAGCAGCAACATACCGCAGGTGACGATGGCGGTGCCGATGAGCACTTTGCGCTCAGGGGCACGACGCAGCAGGGCGGCGTTGGCAAACGGCACGATCACGACCGTCAGGCTCTGCAAAAAGCCGGCGGTGGAGGCGGAGGTGAGGCTGGAGCCCAGGCACATGCAGGTGAGTTCGGTTGCCATAATGGCGCCGATGATGGCAGCGCGGACCATAAGGTCGCGGTTGATGCGGAAAGCGCGCTTGTGGAAGAGCAGCAGGCAAGCCACAAAGGCGATGATGCAGCGCAGCGCAACGATGCTCGTGGCGTTCATACTGTCCATGCCGATCTTCATGAGGGGGTACGAAAAGCCCCATGCGACGGGAACGGAAAATGAGAGCGCGATTGCTTTTTTGCGATCCATGGGACTCCTTTTGTTACAGAACGGTTTCGTAAAAAGGATTCTGCTCCCAGATGTGGATGTAGTAAAGCGAATGTATCTTCAGTATGATTAAGAAATGCTAATGTCATTAGGAAAAGCGCTGGCAAAACGTTTTACGGCTGCATTGATGTGGAGGCACGATGGCATCGCGGTATCAGATTGTTTGTATGGTGGTCGATCGCGGCAGTCTTAAGGGCGCGGCGGACGAGTTGGGCTATACACAAAGTGCGGTGAGCCAGGCCGTCAAGGCGCTCGAGCGCGAGCTGGGCACCACGCTTATCGAGCGCGGAAAGCAGGGCGTTTTGCTTACGCACGATGGCAAGCAGTATCTGCCGTACCTGCGCCAGATCGTGACCGCCGAGGCCGAGCTCGAGGGCAAGCGCCAGGAGCTGCTGGGGCTTTCGTCGACTGATATTCGCATTGCGACGTTTACCAACGTGAGTCGAACCGTGCTGCCGCGTGTGATCCGCGACTTTGGAGCGCTGCACCCGGGCGTGCACTTTACCCTCAAGCAGGGCGATTACACGCGCAACGCCCAGTGGGTGCACGATGGCGTGGTTGATTTTTGTTTTACGGCGCGCGGATTTACCGCTGGGCTCGAGAAGCGCGTGGTCTATCACGACGAGTTGGTGGCGCTGCTGCCGGCTGCGCATCCGCTGGCGGCAAAGGAAAAGGTGACGCTCGCCGACCTGGCGTCCGAGCCGTTTGTGCTGCTGGATGAGGGCGAACAGAGTCTGGTGCTCGATGCATTCGCAACGCATGGGCTGTCGCCGCACGTGACGAGTGAAGTGACCGACGACTACACCATTATGGCGATGGTGGAGGAGGGCCTAGGCGTGAGCATGCTCTACCGTCGTACTGTGGAGGGCATGCGAGCCGATATTCGTGTGCGGCCCATCGTGCATGCCCCCTCGCGCGACGTGGTGGCCGCCTGGCGCAGCTGGGACACCATGCCCATCGCCACGAGGCACTTTATCGACTATATGAGCTCGCATATTGTCAATTAATGACTGGCGTGGCGTTGAGTGCGGTGTTTAGCGGGCTGTCGCTTTGGCTTGGGTGGCGCGATAGGTGCGTGCCGGGTGGCAAAGCAGCACCGCCACGACCATAAAGAACGCCGTGGTGCCCAGGCTGATGGGGTAGACCATCATGATGTTCGCAAAGGTGCGGAAGTGCGGGAACACGCAGAACACCCAATAGAAGCGGATGCCGCAGACGCAGATCATGGTGATGAGGGCGGGCGTGAGCGAGATACCAAAGCCGCGCAGGTAGCCCGACATGTTTTCGTAGAACATGCTAAAGGCGTACGCCGGGAAGATCGAGCACACGCGGATGTAGCCGATCGAGACGATGTTGGGATCGCTGTTAAAGAGCGACAAGATCTCGCGCCCCAGGCCGACAATAACGATAATCGTGGTGAGTGCAACGATACCGCCTTCGACCAGGCAGACCTTGAGCGTTTTGGTGCAGCGGTCGATCTGGCGGGCACCGTGATTTTGTCCCACAAAGGTGGTGCAAGCCTGGCTAAAGCTGTTGAGCAGGTTGTAGCACACGTACTCCAGGCTCATGGCGGCGCTCGATGCCGCCATGACCTCGGTGCCCAGGCTGTTGATGGCGGACTGGATGATGATGTTGGCGACGGCAAAGACGGCGCTTTGGATGCCGGCGGGCAGGCCGATCTTGACGATGCGCTTGAGGGCGACGGGGTCGATAGCCAAGTCACGCGGGGTGACGCGGACGACAGAGTCGGTCTTGAGCAGGCGGATAAAGAGCGTAGCGGCGCTGACGGTGTAGGCGATGGCGGTGGCGATGGCGACGCCTGCGACGCCCCAGTGGAGTACGGGGACAAAGATGAGGTCCAGGCCAATGTTGAGGACGGTGGACACGGCAAGCGCCTGCAGCGGCATGCGGGTGATGCCGACGGAGCGGAAAATCGCGGCCTCAAAGTTGTAGAGCAAAATCGAGGGCATGCTCAGCAAAAAGACGCGTAGATAGAGTGAGGCGAGCGGCATGGTCTCGGCGGGAACGTTGAGCGCGGCGAGCATGGGCTCGGCAAAGATCTCGCCCAGTGCGATGACGACAAAGCCTACGAGCGCCATTAAAATCGAGGTATGGACGGCGCGTTTGACCATGTTCTGATCGTTGCGGCCGATAGCGTTGGCGATGACCACGTTGGAGCCAAGCGACATGCCAATAAACAGGTTGAGCATAAGACTGGTAAGCGGAACATTGGAGCCGACCGCCGCCATGGCGAGGGTTCCCCGGTCGCCCGAGAAGTTGCCGATGATGACCGTGGCGATGAGGTTCGACAGTTGCTCCAAGATGCTCGTGGCGGCCACGGGGAAGGCGAACAAGGGAACATTGCGCCACAGCGATCCGGTGGTCATGTCAATGTGCTTAGATGCGGTGTCAGCCATACGCTCTCAATCTCTAACATGCTTTTTTGTGCTTATTTGCGCAGACGATGATACTCCTAATCGGCTAGTCATTGGGGACGTTCTAAAACGACTAGTTATTCAAGAACGTCCCCAATGACTAGGCGGGGAAGGCGTGCGACAATGGTGGGCGTTGTGTTGTTCGCGCTAAGGAGTTGCCATGTTGTTGTGTCCCGTTTGCCATGAGCCGCTGGTGGATGACGAACGCGGTGCTGTATGCGCGAGCGGACACCGGTTTGACCGTGCGCGCGAGGGCTATCTATATCTCCTGCGCTCGTCCAAGAGCGGCGACTCCATGGGCGATCCCAAGTCGCAGGCGCGCAGCCGTCGCGACTTTCTGAACCGCGGTTACTATGCGCCTTTGCGCGATGCGATGGTCGAGCTGGTGCGCAAGCAGGTGTCTGAGCGCGCCGCGTCTACGAACGGCCCCATAGCGCTGCTCGATATTTGCTGCGGTGAGGGCTACTACACCAGCGCCATGGGCGCGGTGCCGGGCGTGGATGCTTACGGTTTCGACCTGGGCAAAGAGATGGTGCGCCTTGCCGCCAAGCGCGGCGACGCGACCTACTTCGTGGCCAACATGAAGGATATCCCCGTGGCTAATGGCGCCTTCGATATGGTGACCGAGCTCTTCGCTCCCTTTAACGAGCGTGAGTTTGCCCGGGTGCTGGCGCCAGAGGGCTCGCTCTATACCGTGGTGCCGGGTGCTCGTCACCTCTTTGGGCTCAAGGAGGTACTCTACGACACGCCGTACCTTAACGATGAGAAGCTGCCGAAGACCACTGAGCTCGAGTTGGTCGGAACGCAGCGGGTGTCTGCGAATATTACGCTTCAGACCCAGGCGGACATCGAGGCAGTGTTCCAGATGACGCCGTACTACTACCGCACGCGCCCCGCCGACAAAGAGCGCCTGGCAAACCTCGATACCCTTCAGACTGACATCGACTTCATCATCGCCGAGTACCGCCACAGCTAACAACCTGCCAAAAGGGGACAGGTTTATTTTGGTAGGTTTTATCTGGGCAAACGTAAAGGGCCAACCGCGTGCTACGCGATCGGCCCTTTTTATTGGCGTATATACCAGAGTCGCTGAGCGATTGACACGGATGTAACTTAGCTCAAACGGTCCATGCCCTCTTTTTTTACGCGGCTGGCGAGTACAAAGTAGATAATGCTGACAATCAGGCCGGTAAAATCGGGGATGCTTGAGCCGGTCCCACCCAAGAGGGGCAGGGAGAGAAGCAGGTTGATGGCCGAGCACGCTAGGCAGACGATGGACCAAATCCAAACAACGCCAGCCTTGGCGGGATTATTTGCCGCGCGGATGCCAAAGACGGCGGTCACAATTTCGACGATGCCCAATACGATGACGACGACGCAAGAGACGATTATGGCACTTGTGATATCGCCTGCCGCGCTGCCCGCAAAGAGCGCTGTGGCACCCATGCCTGCGCTCAGAATGCCGACGACAAAGAAGAAGAACGATAAGATTTTGAGTAATTTGCAGGCGTTGCTCATGGCTGGTCCTTTCGATACGGGTACGGCCGGTCTGGCGTAGCCCATGTGCTGTACATATGGTGAAGCACATTGTAGTTCAACGCGGCGATGCATGCGCCTGAAAGCGCTTTGAGCCTGCGCAGGCAGCCCCAACCTTTCAAAAGGGAAAGCTGGGCGTAAGCCAAATCGATGGCAGCTCATGTGCGGCGCTGAGATGATGAGGCCGTAACAAGGAGCTGGTCTCAAGGAGGACCCATGATGTACGGAGCAGGGCAAGTGCGTGAGCCGCGGTCGTTGGGAAGGCGCATGGGCGATTCTGTGATCGCTGCCGTGTGCACGGGATTGATGGCGGTGCTTTGCATCGGGATGCTGTGGGCCATGTCGCATGTGGGACAATAACGGACGGTTGGGTGCTGGCATAAACGGCGCTCACGTATTCGTTTTGCTTGTTAAGGAGTACCCATGGGCGTCGTCGATCCCTTTTCTGTTGCTCGGGCCGCGGGGCTTGAGCTGACCAGGAAGCCCGAGGGCCTCACGCTCACCGACGGCACGATGGAACTGCGTGCCGATTTTGGCCGCATGCTTCCACGACTCAAACAGGGCCGTCTGCAGCAAGAGCTGCTGGTAAAGGCTGCGCGCACAAAAGGCATCGAGCGCCCATGGGCGATTGATGCAACGGCAGGCTTTGGCGAGGATTCGCTGCTGTTGGCGGCCGCGGGCTTTACGGTCGATTTGTATGAGCAGGATTGCGTGATCGCGGCGCTCCTCAAGGATGCTTTGGATCGCGCGGCAGATGATCCGGCGCTTGCGGCTGCCGTGTCGCGCATGCGCTTACATGCGGGCGAGGACAGCATTGCCGGCCTTCACCATATAACTGAGCTAATCGAGCAGGGCGAGCTCGCGGCTCCCGATGTGGTGTATCTGGACCCCATGTTTCCCGAGCGCACCAAGAGCGCGGCGGTGAAAAAGAAGTTCCAACTCTTGCATCATCTGGAACAGCCATGTGCCGATGAGGAGACGTTGGTCGAAGCTGCGCTTGCGGTGCGGCCGCGCAAGGTCGTTATCAAGCGGCCGGTGAAGGGGCCACTGCTTGCCGGCGTTAAGCCGAGCTATCAACTTGCGGGCAAGGCCGTTCGCTACGATGTTTTGGTGCCGCCGCGCCCGTAGCTTGCGTGCGATGGTTGGCGCTCCGTCAGTGCCGTGCCGATGCGGGGCCTATTTCCAAGGGTGCGACGTCAGGTGCCAGCCGCCGCAGTATTCGCATTTGTAGCAGGCCAAACCACGCCGCCCGCGGTTTTCGCAGTCGGCCATAACTGCCTCGGCCTCGGCGCGCGTGTCGTAACGGTTTTTGCGTTCGCACGACTTGTAGCGCCAGGCCTCATCGCGCTCGGCGTCCAGGGCGTCGCGGCGCTCGTCCTCGCGCGCAAACAGGTCGCTCATATCGCCGCCCGTGGCAGCGCCCAAAAACTCGCTTTTTGCTTTTGACCAGGCGGCTCGCTTTTTGCTTCCCATCTGCTTCGTGCCCCTCTCCAAACGCTGGTATCATTGCCCAATCAAAGTGATACCAATAAACGTGAGGTCGCCGCGTGATGATCAGAAAAACCCTCGATACCGACATTCCCGCCGTCATGGCTATCTATGACACGGCCCGCGCCTTTATGCGCGCGCATGGCAACGCCACGCAGTGGCCCGAGGGCACGCCTTCTGCCGAGCAGCTGGCTGCCGATATCGCCGCCGGTGGCAGCTATGTTTGTGAAGTCGACGGCCGCGTGGTGGCGACGTTTGCCTTTTTGCCGGGCCCGGACGAGTGCTATGACGTAATTGAGGACGGGCAATGGCGCAGCGACACTCCGTACGCCGTGCTGCACCGTGTGGCATCCGACGGCACCGTGCACGGTATCGCGGCTGCGATGTTTGCCTTTGCTAAAGAGCGTGCCGATCACCTGCGTATCGACACACACCAAGACAACCTGCCCATGCAGGGTGCCATCGTCAAGGCCGGATTTGAGCGCGCCGGCGTCGTGTATGTGTCCGATGGCACTCCGCGCGTTGCCTTCGATTGGCTGCGTGAGGCATAAGAGCGGAGACGCGTATCAACAATTCGCGCGAACGAAAATGGCTCCGGGTGGGGCCATTTTCGTCCGCCGCGCTGTTTTGCAAGCCGGCTTTCGCAAGGCGCGAACCTACGAAAATCGCCGCGCGGCAACGCGGGGCGATGAGCTCGGTCGGGGGATAGGGCCCGCTTCGCCCGCCGGCCCGTAAATTGTATCATCCAGTGTGGAACGAGGACGCCCGTTGCCGCGTGCGATGGGCTTGTAATAAGAGGAGAGCCATGTCGAAGCAAGCGGTCGTTGGAATCTTGGCGCATGTCGATGCCGGCAAGACCACGTTGGCCGAGGCCATGCTGTTCAACGCGGGTCGCATTCGCAAGCGCGGCCGCGTTGACGATGGCGATTCGCACCTGGACACTAACGCGATCGAGCGCGAGCGCGGCATTACGATCTTCTCGTCGCAGGCCGTGCTCGACCATGGCGATACCCATGTCATGCTCGTGGATGCACCGGGGCATGTCGATTTTTCGGCCGAGGCGGAGCGCACGCTGCGCGCGCTCGACTATGCGATTTTGGTTGTGGGTGCCAACGACGGCGTGCAGGGGCACACCGAAACCCTGTGGCGCCTGCTTGTGCGCTATGACATCCCGACGTTCGTCTATATCAACAAAATCGATTTGGAGAATCCCGGCTGCGATGTTTTGCTGGCACAGCTTGGGCAGCGTCTTTCCGAAGGCTGCCTGGATGCCAACGAATTGTTGGCGGGCGGCACCGTTCAGGAGGACGCTGCTGCGTTGGACGAGGCTGCGCTCGAGGAGTTTCTTGAGGCGGGTGAGCTTTCCGTCGCAACGCTGTCGCGCATGGTTGCCGAGCGCAAGCTCTTTCCCTGTTTTGCCGGGTCGGCGCTCAAGGACCAAGGCGTGGACGAGCTGCTAGATGGCATGTGTACACTGATGCGTGAACAGACGTGGCTCCCGGAGTTTGCCGCGCGCGTCTATCGTGTCAGCCGCGGGGATCGCGGCGAGCGCTTGGCTTGGGTTAAAGTGACCGGCGGCACGCTGCATGCCAAGCAGATGATTGACGGACGTTCCGGTGCCGAGACATGGGAGCAGAAGATCGACCAGGTGCGCATCTATAACGGCGAGAAATACGAGCTTGTCCAAGAAGTTGCTGCTGGCGGTATTTGTACCGTGACGGGTCTTACGCACGTTCGTCCGGGGGATGCCCTAGGCGCGGAGCCCGTGGGCGATGCGCCCGTCATCGCTCCGGTCCTCACCTATACGGTGCTTCCGGGCGAACACGATGTCCATGCGGTGTTCAAAGCGCTGACTGAGCTGGCGGATGAAGATCCCATGCTCGGCGTAAGCTGGAACACGCATCTGGAACAGATTCACCTGCAGCTGATGGGCGCCGTGCAGCTCGAGGTCGTGCAGCGGGTGTTGGCTGATCGCTTTGGCCTTTCGGTTGGGTTTGAGCCTGGCGGCATCCTCTATAAGGAGACCATTTCGCAGCCGGTCGAGGGCGTGGGCCACTTTGAGCCACTGCGCCACTATGCCGAGGTGCATCTGCGCCTGGAGCCGTTGCCAGCGGGTTCGGGCGTACAGTTTGGCACCGTGACTTCGACCGACGAGCTCGATCTTAACTGGCAACGTTTGGCGCTCACCAACGCTATGGAGCGCGATCACCTGGGCGTGCTGACCGGCTCGCCCATCACCGATGTGCGCATTACGCTCACGGGTGGCCGCGCGCATGCCAAACACACCGAGGGCGGCGACTTTCGTCAGGCCACGTACCGCGCGATTCGCCAGGGGCTCATGCAGGCGCGTGAGGCCGGCGCGGCGGTGCTGTTGGAGCCGTGGTATCGCTTTGATCTCGAGGTGCCGGGGGAGTGCGTGGGCCGGGCACTCTCGGATGCCACGCGCATGGGTGCCGAGTACGAGCCCCCGACGATGGCGGGGGACCGGGCGGAGCTTGTGGGTCGCGTGCCGGCATCTGAGGTGCAGGATTACGCGCTGGAGGTGGCCGCCTACACGAGTGGTCGTGGGCATCTGTACCTGGAGTTCGCCGGCTATGCGGCTTGCCATGATGCCGAGCGCGTCATCGAGGCGGCCGCCTATGAGCCCGAGGCCGATCTGCCCAACACGCCCGACTCGGTCTTTTGCTCTCGCGGCGCCGGCTACACGGTCAAATGGTACGACGTACCCACCGCAGCCCACGTAAAGGTCGATTCCGCCACCTTCCGCCCCTGGCGAGCGGCAGACGCGGAGTTTTTCGGCCACATGTGACAAAGGGATAGCTCCTTTGTCACATGCTATTGGTATAACTCGGTACAAGTTGGTATAACTATTACCAGGGTTTGCCAATCCGAGGAGGCCGACATGAACCCGAATCCCTTTAAGCCAACGGCAGGCAAGCGGCCTCCGATACTCATCGGTCGTGAGTCGGTCATCGAAGATTTCGAGGAAGGGCTCGATAACGGCGCCGGAGCGCCGGGCAGGCTCATGCTCATTACGGGAAACCGCGGCTGCGGCAAGACGGTTCTCCTGCGGGAGCTGCAACGTCTGGCCAGC
>UMGZ01039486.1_pt1 | contig 10261 bp, 10 predicted proteins | sample 1965421 | NCBI WGS metagenome assembly UMGZ01 (sample SAMEA4836087, study PRJEB28245) | human gut metagenome | biome: gut microbiome; material: fecal sample | place: Denmark | collected 2008
TATCTCGTTTAACCTTTTCATCATTGGCAACGGATTCTTTGTCCAAAACACTATGCAATCTACAACATCTGGAGTAATTTTTATTTCACTTATCTGATGAGCATTCATCGGATTACGAACATATAAAAATCCTTCTTTTATTCTATTATAGAACCATTCCGAATAATAATTAGGAATATCAGTTCTTCTACTTACGCTTAATATCATCTAATTCACCCTTTCAAACATGATTACCTGATATCTAATATGTCCTACTTTTAAAATAGGCCATCTACTTAAATATTTCTTACAATTAGATTGACAATTTTCTTCTTGAATTTTATAATTCGCACATTCCACATTTAGAACAATAAGTGAGTGTGGGTACCGACAATCTATCCCCAAACCTCCCGCAGCGCCGCAATCTCCTGTTCCGCCAGGGTGGGGTAGAGGGGGTTGGCAAAAAGAAAATCATAGCGGTAGAGGGCAGCGCCGCTGGCACCGAGGGAGCGCAGGGTGCGGGTCTGGGTTGCAATGGCATGGCCGGTGCACCACTCGGTGCCGGGACCGGAGGTATCGCCCTCGTCGCCGTCACCGATACGGTAAGCACCAAGGCCGAATGCCAGTTGAACGGATTCTGTGCGCGGCAGCGAGAGCCACTCGGCGGCAAGGCGGCCAAGTGACAGAGCATCGGAACCATTTTTGCGGTAGTTCAGGCCCCAGTACAGCTGCGGGATCAGATAATCACAATAGCCTGGCTTGGCCAGCCAGAGCGCGGCATCGCTGTATTGGCCGTCGCGGCAGCCGCTCAGTGTGCCCTGTGGCGAAACCCCAAAGCGCACATTGAACGCATGGGCGGCGGCGTAACAGGCCCGCATTAGATCGTTTACATTTTGCCGCCGCCAATCGGCCAGCGAGATGGTGCAGCCGCTTGCGGCATAACTGTCGGCATCAAAATCCGGGGCAGTAGTGGGGTAAAAGTAATCATCAAAATGAATGCCGTCAATGGCATAATTGGTACATAGCTCACGGATGGAATCGGCCAGATACTGCTGGACTTCGATGCTGGCGGGGTCCAGATACAGGCCGGTTGCAGTGTGCTTGACCCAGTTGGGATGCAGCAGAGCAGGGCTTTGCGCGCAGAGCTCAGCCGGGGTTCCGTTGGCCTGCAGGCGGTAGGGGTTGATCCAGGCTTCCAGCGTAAGGCCCTGGGCATGGGCGGTTTCTACCAGCACGGCAAGCGGGTCAAAACCGGGGTCCTGCCCTTGGGTGCCGGTGCAAAGGTGGCTGAACGGAAAATACCGGCTGGGGTACAGGGCATCTCCAAAAGGCCGCACATGGGCAAAAACGGTGTTTGCCCCAAGGGAGGCAATGTTCTGCATGATGGCGGCGGCATCGGCACGGAAAGCGGATTCACTGCTGAAATCGGTATGCTGCCATTCCAGAAAGCTGACCCAGACGGCGCGAATCTCCTGCGCGGCAGCAGGGGACGGAGTGGGTGCAGCGGAAAGCACCGGGCTTGCGGATGGCTGCGGCGTGGTAGACGGCCCCCATACGGCGGGCATTATGAAAAGAAATGACATAAGGAAAAACACCCCCAAGGTTGATAAGAATATGCGCATGATACCACCCCTTTGCCGGTTTGCCATACACCCCAGCATATGCGCCGAAAACGAAAATAAGTGTTGGCAAGCGGGTAAAATTGTGATATACTAAACAGGTATCTGACATCATGAGGGCCATTAGCTCAGTTGGTCAGAGCTGGCGGCTCATAACCGCTTGGTCCCGGGTTCAAGTCCTGGATGGCCCACCACAAAGCACGAAGGTTTCGGCCTTCGTGCTTCTTTTTTGCTCATTCGTACAGTTCCTTGCTCATCTGGTTGCGAATCTCATCACGCCGCCTATCGTAGACCTGCGTGTAGATCGCAAGGGTCGTGCTGGGCTGCGCGTGTCCGGCTTCTACCAGCTTGCATCTATCAGCTTTTTTCCGGATTTCCACTGTCCGTGATATGATGCTTGCGACTGTGATGACATTGCCTTAGCGTAACCGCAGTATCAATCATTTTTTGCCATTTTTCGCATTGCAATCAAAGCTGCCAACATAATTAAAGGAAATGTGCATCCCGTCAACAAACCTACCTGAAGATTATCTCCTGCCTGCTGTGAAAAATATCCTACCATGCTCGGACCAAAAGCACCACCCATATCTCCAGCTACAGCCAACAGTGCAAACAAGGCTGTACCTCCTTTTGGAATCCTCGGAACAGTAATGCTGATACTTCCGGGCCACATAATACCAACTGAGAAGCCACATAGGATACATCCAATCAACCCCAAAATCGGCATTGCAGATAGACCAGCCAAAAGATAGCTCAATACACAAAGAACTCCCGATACCAGCATAAACTTTGTCAAATCTATCTTTTCACCAAATTTGCCGTACAGCACACGGGCGATGCCCATTGTGATTGCAAACAAGCACGGACCCGCCAAATCGCCAACGGATTTGGTTAATCCTAATGCGGATTCTGCAAAAGCTGATGCCCACTGCGCCATTGCCATTTCAGAAGCTCCAGCGCAAATCATTAGGATAATTGCAACTCCAAAAATAGGCATCTTCAGCAATTGACGCAACGACATTCTCTGACCGTCCTCTACCAAATGCTCAATAGGGCAGGTGGCAAAATTGTAAATATTGTACAAAGGAATCATTGCCCACAAATAGGCTAAAATCCTCCATTTGTCAATACCAAAAACGGAAAAGAAAATTGTAGAAAGTAAAATCACGCCCACACTGCCCCAGCAGTAAAAGGAATGAAGTAGGCTCATCACTTTTTCCTTATGGTCAAAGGGACAGGCTTCCACAATAGGGCTGCACAACACCTCAACAAGACCACTTCCGAGTGCATAAAAAAACACTCCGATCAGTATTCCGACATATGGAGATATTATATTGGGCAAAACCGCAAGTCCGATCAACCCCAGACCTGCAAACAGCTGAGAAGCCACGATGGATTTTCGGTATCCAATAGAATCCACATATTTTGCACAAATTAAATCTACGCTTAATTGTGTTACATAGAATACTGCGGGAATTAAGGCAATCTGTCCCAGTGAGATGTTGAAATCTGAATGAAACGCCAAAAAAAGCAATGGTGCAAAATTAGCTGCGATTGCCTGTGTGATAAATCCGAGATAACAGGCTCTTAATGTTTTTTTATAGTTCTTCATAGCACAAAGCCCTCCTTTCAAACTACATCGAATGATATCATGCTTTTGTTTGGACAGCAATGGACTTTACCACGTTTTTATTGTATAATATCACAATACAAAGGAGGGTGGCATCATTGGCAGACACCAGCGAATTAAAAATCATTACAGATGAAACTCTCATGGAAAAAAGAACCCACGGACAATCGGTATTTCCGTTTCAATACTATCTAGAAGATATCTGGGACTTCGACTTCCATACAATCGGTTGGCATTGGCATCAGGAAATTGAATTTATATATGTGCAAAGCGGTGAAGTGCAATGTTATATCGGAAAAGATAATTTCTCGTTACCAGCAGGCAGTGGTTTATTTATCAACACGAAAATCATTCATCAATTAACAGCAAAACAAACCACATTGATTCCAAATATTGTTTTTTCCCCTTTGCTGTTGGCTTCAGAGGAGAGTTTGATATACCAGCAATATATTAAGCCAGTGCTTACTTCAGATATTGACTTTTTGGTTTTTGAGCCGTATACCCTGTGGCATAAAGAGATACTTTCTTTACTAAATCAGATATTTGAGACGCAGAAACAAGCAAATTTTAGGGAGCTGACAACCATGCGATTGTTGGCAACCATTTGGGAGTTGCTGTACGGAAATATGGAATCCATGTTTCTACAAAGACAAACCGTTAAAAGAAACAGCGATACGTCTCGCCTTCAAATGATGATGAGTTTTATTCATAGTCATTATGCCGACCAGATCCAACTTGATGACATCGCAGATTTTGCCCATGTAAGTAAGAACACTTGTATGCAAATATTCAAGAATGGTATCCGTCAATCTCCTATTTCTTATTTGATACAATACAGGCTGAAAAAAGCCGCAAAACTACTGGCAGCCACGGAAATGAAGGTTATAACCATATCAGAACAATGCGGCTTTCACGATGCGCCTTATTTTTGCCGTAAATTTAAAGAGGTTTACGGGATTTCTCCTATTGAATACAGAAAAAACAACCTCTAAATTTACATATCAACAGCAAGTTTTATCGCTCCCCCAATTATGCTTGTCATACTCATTCTGCGATACTGTTATAAATAAACCATCACATGCAAATCAATTTCTTCTGCCCGGTTATGGATGTTATTATATCGTTGTACCCATTCCATTTGACAGGTACACTTTAATTCCGCTGTCGCGCCCTCGGTAGCTTTCATCTGTTCCATGATAGGAGAACAGCTCGCCCGACTGCCCGTAGAAGTAGTCCAGCGTCATTTGGTGTGACCTCGGATTTTCAACTGTGAGTGCTTGTTCATGTGGAAAACCTCCCTTCCGATTTTTACAAAAGAAAAAGCTCACCTCCTTTTTTTGAAAGTGAGCCATGTAAAAGCAAAATAGTAACAGTAAGTGTCGAGTTTCGTACCCAAAAATTCTTGGGTACGGTTCTGGGTACAAAGAGCCATTTTAGACACGAAAAGACACCAAAAGTTACGTCAAAGTACACAAAGATGTTTTTTCGGAATTATGAGATAGTCACAAGATTCCACAAGAAAAATGAAATTTCAAAATTAGCGACGTTCTCATAACCGCTTGGTCCCGGGTTCAAGTCCTGGATGGCCCATCAAAGAAATGCTTCTGCCGTAAGGTAGAAGCTTTTTTATAGAATGGCAGACAGGGATATAAAAGCAACGACTTTGCCCCTCCCTATGAAAGCGATTGTTTGTGGCGTAGATTGCAGTTTTTTGGCGGTTATGTTACACTAAAATAATAGTGTGAAAATGGTAAGGAGAAAAAATAAATGGAAAAACAACACAGCGGCCAGAGCTCATTTTCCGGCAAACTTGGCTTTGTCCTGTCGGCAGCCGGCGCCTCGGTTGGCTTGGGCAATATCTGGCGGTTCCCATACCTGGCGGCAAAATATGGCGGTGGAATTTTTCTGCTGATTTACATTCTGCTGGCGGTCACCTTTGGCTATACAATGATTATGGCAGAGACAGCGCTGGGACGGATGACCCGGAAAAGTCCGGTTGGGGCCTTTGCAGCTTCTGGAAAGGGACGCTGGCGTGCATTTGGAGGATGGATCAACGCGGTAATTCCCATTTTGATTGTGCCGTATTATTCGGTTATTGGCGGTTGGGTTATCAAGTATCTGGTGGGGTATATTACCGGTCATGGCAGTGAGCTGGCACAGGATGGGTATTTTTCCTCTTTCATCGCCAATGGCGCTTCGGTGGAAATCGTATTCCTGCTCTTTACCCTGCTTACACTGGGCATCATTTTTGCCGGTGTCCGCAATGGTGTGGAGCGTGTTTCCCGGATGATGATGCCGGTACTGGTGGTGTTATCAGTAATTATTGCAGCTTATTCAGTAACACGGCCCGGTGCGCTGGAAGGAGTGAAGTACTTTTTGGTACCGAATCCGGCCAATTTTTCATGGATGACAGTGGTTACAGCCATGGGCCAGATGTTCTATTCTTTGTCCATCGCAATGGGTATTTTAGTAACATTCGGCTCTTACATGAAAAAAGATGTGTCCATTGAGGGATCTACCAAGAACGTTGAGATTTTTGATACGCTGATTGCAATGATGGCCGGGTTGATGATCATTCCGGCGGTGTTTTCGTTCTCTGGTGGTGACCCGGACACCCTGCAGGCCGGTCCCGCACTGATGTTTATTACGATCCCGAAAGTTTTTGAAAGCATGGAACTTGGTTCGCTGGTGGGTGTGCTGTTCTTTGTGCTGGTGCTGTTTGCAGCGGTGACAAGCTCTATTGCATTGACAGAAAGCGCAGTATCGACTTTTGAGGATGAACTGGGATGGAGCCGCAAAAAGGCTGCGGCAGTGATTGGGATTATTATGGTGCTGCTTGGAAGCTTGTCGGCGCTTGGCTATGGCCCGCTGTCGGGCGTGACCGTTATCGGGATGCAGTTCCTTGACTTTTTCGACTTCCTGACAAACTCAGTTATGATGCCCATTGCGGCCATTGCAACCTGCCTGCTGGTGACCAGCGTGATCGGCGTGGAAAAGATTGAGGAAGAGGTGACCCAGAATGGTCAACCTTTCCGCCGAAAAAAGGTTTTCAATTTTATGATCCGCACCCTTTGCCCGGTGTTTGCTGCCATCATTCTGGTAAGTTCTGTGGCGAATGCCCTCGGGTGGATCTCGATGTAAAAGAATTTGATATTATCATAATCATATCATATGGGGAAATGGATTTACACCCCCTCAATATGATTTACAGGCGAAACCTTTGGCGGCCAGCGGTTGAAAAAGGTGTATACCAGAAAAACGCTGAACACCGCTATGCCGCTGCTGCCGCCGATGTGTACCATTTTATCCTGGATAAGATGGTCGATACCCGCCCCGGCAGCGAATGGTTCTGACAGACGGATAAATACGGCACCCCCGCCCACAAGCCCATTGTGGAGCCGTGGAAGTGCCCTTACCACAATGGCCGGATGTGCATGGAACTCATGAGAAGGAACCCCGATGTCAATGTGTAAACTGCACTCTGAATTTTACCGCCAGCAGGCAAAGCTGGACGCCCTGCTGACCCGCCGCTGCCACACCATCACCGAAGGCAAGAACGGCGAGGGCGCGACCTACATCAAGACGGCCAGGGGCTGACTGCACATTGCCCATGGCGTGCGCAACACTGCGAAGGGCCTGCGCTATGTGATCTACCTGTTTGTGACCGATTTGAAAGAGCCCTGGAAAGTGATTGCCGAACCGGCCGGATTTTTGATCGCGCCGCGTGGCTGGGAGCGCGTCAGCGATGTTTCCAACGTGGTATTTACCAATGGTGCTATTGCGGATGATGACGGTAAGGTGTATATTTATTATGCCGCCAGTGATACGCGCCTGCACGTTGCTTCCACGACCATTGGCCAGCTTTTGGACTTTGCATTCAAAAACCCCGCAGACCCGCTGCGCAGCCGTGACTGCGTGGCCCAGCGTGTGGCGCTGATCGAAAAAAAATCAGGCATATCTCAATCAGCAAGACCGGTAATATCGTGTGCCCGTGGCCCCGGCGGGGGCGTCCACCCTGGCGCAACCTGGCTGCCCATGCTGGCGCTGCTGGCTTTGCTGGTGTTGGATGTCAGCGTCGGCGCGCAGTTCCCGGTGCCGTGGGGCGAGCCGTTGACCCTGCGCGGTGCGGCTAGCTTTTGCCTGGATTTCGCCCCCCGCCCGGAAGTTGTGGACGGCATCTGGCAGCGCCCTGAATGGCCGTGGAAAACCCTGCCCGCGTCTGATTCTGCAGGGGCTGGAGGAGACTGCAGCCTATCAGGATGAGGCAGGGAAACGGTACACCGGCTTTATGCTGCAGACCCTTGGTCTGCCTCTGCCCGGCGATTACGGCCAGGTGCCCGCAAAGCTGTGGTACCTGCACAAAGTGTAATGCGCAAAAATTGTGCGTCAACCTGAAAATGATTCCGCGATATGACCCTATCATTTTATAATGTGCTGTGATATAATGAGGTAAATCGACAATGTCAATTCTAAAACTGACCCCATCCTGCAAGGATTACCTTTGGGGTGGCAGCCGCCTGCGCACTGACTTTGGCGTGCAGAGCGATTTGAACCCGCTGGCGGAAGCCTGGGTGCTTTCCTGCCATCCCGATGGCCCCAGCTATCTGCCGGACGGCACCATGTTGGCGGACTACCTGGCCGCCCACCCGGAAGCGGCGGGAACAGACTGCAAAAAGTTTGAAATGTTCCCCGTTCTGACCAAGTTCATTGACGCCAAGAATAGCATTTCCATCCAGGTACACCCCTCCAACGAGTATGCGCTGGAGCACGAACACCAGTACGGCAAGACCGAGATGTGGTATGTGCTGGACTGTGAACCGGGCGCGTTCCTGTATTACGGCTTTGACCATGAAATCAGCCGGGAAGAACTGGAAGAGCGCATCCGGAACAATACCCTGACCGAGGTGCTGAACGCCGTGCCGGTGAAAAAAGGCGATTGCTTCTTTATCCCGTCCGGCACGCTGCACGCTATCTGCAAGGGTGTTGTGGTGGCTGAAGTACAGCAGAACTCCAACGTGACCTACCGTGTGTACGATTACGGCCGCGTGGGGGCGGACGGCAAGCCGCGCGCGCTGCATGTAAAGCAGGCGCTGGAGGTAATGCGCCGTACCCCGCCGGAACAGCATGATTTCAGCCCCCATCTGGCAAAGTGCGATTACTTTACCGTGGATGTGGTGGCAGGTGGTCATACCGGCATAGCGGACGAGACGTCCTTTGTTTCGCTCCTGATTACCGAAGGGGAGGGGCGCCTGACCTGCGGCGGCGAAACGGTGCAGGCAAAAAAGGGCGACAGTTTCTTTATCACGGCGGGCAGCGGTGCCTATGCTTTAACGGGCAGCTGCAAAGCCCTGCTGACAACCGTTTGATTATTACCAAAGCAGAGTGAACAAGAACCCCGGCCTGCTGTGCAGCCGCGTATGCGGAACGCCGGCTGCGCCAAAACGGAGGCAGGGGAACCATGAACACAATAAGCTGCGTTTCTCCTTCAAATCCCTGTCCGGATGGTTCCCGGGCAGGGATTTATTGTAGTTGGAAATAAAACACAAAAAATACAGTTTGTATATTTATCGAAAAACAAAACAGAATGAGCGATACGCGCGGCGAAACGATTCGTCACAATATGCAAAAAAGCACCTGAATATTTGTCAAACATGTCAAAAATTGACCTTGCCCCCGGTGGGGGAGTCTGCTATACTTGTGAAGCATGAAAAAATGAGAACCGGGCTGTCTGTGCAGCCCGGAAAAGCAAAAAAGATAACGATAAGGCGTCTTGTTTTGCGCAGGGCGGTAGTGGGGGCACTGCCGGACAAAAGAGGAAAGTATAAATGAAACTGATATTTGAATTTGCCCGCATTGCGGCGTTCTGCTTTGCGGGGGAGGTTTGCCACCTGGTGCTGCCGCTGCCCATCCCGGCCAGCGTGTACGGGCTGATGCTGCTGCTGGCGGCGCTGCGCTTTGGGGTGGTCAAACTGGAGCAGGTGCGCACGGCGGCGCTGTTTCTGACCGGCATTTTCCCGCTGCTGTTTGTTCCGGCGGCTGCGGGCGTGATGGACCTGTGGGCGGATTTACAGGCCATGCTGGTGCCGGTGCTGCTGGCCTTGATCCCCATTACCATTTTGGTCATGACGGTGTCCGGCTGCGTGACCCAGCGCCTGGCAGAGCGGAAGGAGAAAAAGCAATGATCACACAAGTTCTGGAATCTTCCGCCGTATGGGGCGTGCTGCTCACGCTGGCTGCGTTCGGCCTGGGGGTGCTCATCAACAAGCGCACCGGTAAGGCAATTCTCAACCCGCTGCTGTTGGGCACGGCGTTTGTCATCGTGGTGCTCAGCGTGTTGAAAATCCCCTATGATACATACGCTGCCAGCGCTTCGCCCGTCAGCTACCTGCTGCTGCCCGCAACGGTCAGCCTGGCAGTGCCGCTGTATGAAAAATGGGATCTGCTGTGCAAAAATCTGGTAGCCATTGTGGCCGGTGTGCTGGCCGGAGTTATGGCAAGTCTGTTCAGCGTGCTGGCACTGGCCCTGCTGCTGGACCTGAACCATGAGCAGTACATCACCCTGCTGCCCAAGTCCGTTACCACTGCCATCAGCATGGATGTTTCCCGCGAGCTGGGCGGCATTGCCACCCTGACGGGCGCCATTGTGATTTTGACCGGCATTGTGGGCGCGCTGGCGGCGGAAACCGTCTGCAAGGTGTTCCGCATTACCAACCCCATTGCCAAAGGCATCGGCATTGGTACGGCGTCCCATGCCGTGGGCACCAGCAAGGCGCTGGAAATCGGCGAAGTGGAAGGCGCAATGAGCGGCCTTTCCGTTGCTGTGGCCGGTATCATGACCGCCGTGCTTTGCCCGCTGTTCTCGGAATTGATTCACTAAGGCAACACCGCACAATTCCCGCCTTGCGGCTTAAGCACCGCTCCGGCAGCTGCGGCACGGCATCTGCGTTGCCAAAATGCTCGATAATGTCGGGTTGCGGTACCCGCATCGTGCTTCGGTTCGCTGTTTCCGCCACTGGCGGCGCTCACCTTTGCA
>UMGZ01033533.1_pt1 | contig 10203 bp, 6 predicted proteins | sample 1965421 | NCBI WGS metagenome assembly UMGZ01 (sample SAMEA4836087, study PRJEB28245) | human gut metagenome | biome: gut microbiome; material: fecal sample | place: Denmark | collected 2008
GTGACCTTATACCGATAGTAAGCTGGTGCATACTTCGTGGAAAGTGTCGAAGCTGCGGTGCAAAGATATCGGCAAGATACACTATAGTTGAAACGCTGAATGCACTGCTCTACTTATGGGTATTCTACCATTTTAATGGGATTTTCAATCCGCTTCGTGCAGCACTTGTCTGTCTGTTATTCTCTGCTCTTATCGTTGTATTCTTCATGGACTGGGACACTCAGCTTATCAACACATATGTTGTGATATTCATAGGTTTGCTTGGTGTTGCGGAATACATCTTCTGCAAAGATCAGACGGAACTTACGCTTAAATCACACTTGATCGGATTTTTCATTGTGAGCGTGCCTTTGCTTATTATTTGTCTTATCACACATGAGAAAGCAATGGGCATGGGAGATGTATATCTCATGGCAGCCGCAGGGCTGTTTCTCGGAATGCAGGGTGCTTTGGTAGCGCTTCTTATCGGACTGATAACAGGTTCGATCGGCGGACTTATCCAGAAGCACCGCAGCGGTGATTCAGTATTTGCATTTGGTCCATATCTCTCCATAGGAATTGCTGTTGCAGCTTTGTACTCAGAGCAGATCGGTTCATGGTACATGGATTTTACTGGTCTTAACGAGATGATGAACGAAGCAATGCTGATAATAAGATAATTGCACAAATTCCGCAGTTTGATACTGCGGAATTTTTTTTGCTCAAAAAATCCTCTTAATAGAAGTTTTCTGTTAAGGGGATTTTTTCAGCAATCAGACCCGTGGAGGGTCTGATTGAGAAAAGGGGTTAACTCATTGTTACGCTGACAAATTTCAAGAAATCTTTTGAATCTGATTCTGACATTAGATTTTTAGTATATTTTATCTCAAAATAAAATTGTTTGTTACCATTGTTCTTGCCGAGTTCACATGGATATGTACAAATGACAGAGTCATCCACAATTTTATATGAACAGCCGTCTGCTTTAATTTCATAATCACTACTGTTTATAGTCCTATTAAACTTTATTGTAACTGTTACATCACCATTAAAGTCAGAACCACTGTTGCCTGTTCCATTAACAAAAGTATAATACATTCCAATTTTAGGCTTTACATAGTTACACTTCTTGTCATCTTGATAAGTATGATCACAAGCCTGATACTGCTGTTGACCAACTGAAAAGCTTAATATTGAAGGATCACTAGTTATACCTTCGGCAGGTGTAGTAGAAACTTCCTTAAACACGGCTACAAAAATTGTATCGGAAACAATAGGAGTAACAGTCATATCATTATTAGTTCCCTCAACTACCCATTTGTCAAATACCTTATTAGAGTCACTTGATACAGGTAATGTTGTGTTAGGATAAGATGCAAATTTACCATCTGATACATAAACGGTTGATCCACTTTCAACTGAGCCATTTACTTTAAACTCAACCTTGTGTTTATCTTGAACTACTGGGACAAAGACAGTTGTATTATCTGTTATAGAAACATCAGCAAGACCCATGCTATTATCATTTTTATATACCCATTTAACAAAGTCTTGTTTTACAGGATCAAAATCACTTGGAACACCAGGATCATTTGCAGTGTCACCGTCATAAACCTCTGAAGTCGTATAAATAGAATGGTCAATATTCTCAAAAGTTACTGTAAACTTATCTTTTGATGTAGATGGCGGATAAACGCAGGAGAATACCATATCCTTGTTTATTATTACGCCTGTCGTAAAGTCAGCAACATTATTCTTGCTGTCTACCCAATAAGGCGTGCCATAACCTGTTCTTGATGGCATAGAAGGTGGAGTTTGATAAACTGTACCCGCCTTGACCGACTTAGTATCTATCTGTTTACCACGAAGCGTTGAATCAGGGTCGCTTGCAGAGTAGATAAACTTTACACTGTATGTTTTTGAACTTGAAACTGTTGTCTTATCATAGAAAATATAAGTATATGTGTTTGAAGCGTCAAGGCTGTAATACTTTTCCTGCTGAGCTGTGCAACCTGCAGGAGCAGTAGTTGCCTGAGGATATGTGACATAATCAGGAGCTACAGAGAAATCTTTATAGTCATTAACATTGTATGAATCGCCTTCATCTATGTTAATATTTGTGAGATTTACTGCTGCATCCTTTTTATACTTTGTTTTCGTAAAAGTATAGCTTCCGTTCTCATATGTTGGCTGATAGGCTGTAAGAGAAACGTCGAGAGTATACATTTCCTCAATTTTGCTGATACTTGCACCGATATCAAACTTATAATTGTCGTAAAAATCAACGCCTCTTGCAACAGCAGAATTATTAAAGTTTAAGCCCTCTGTATTTACCTTACCTACATTGAGGATACAGCCTTTTGCACCCATTCTCTTTGCGGCTGTATCCGTGTCATTGCCTGAATAGTTTTTCAGACTATAGCCACGAAGATTATTATTGTCAATAACGATACAGTTTGAATAGGTCACACCGCTTGCACCGATAGTACCAGAGTTTGAAACATCAGGCACACCAATATAATCTTTAAGCACAAGAACATTGGTCGAATATCTAAGCTCATCATCAAGATAGTCTATAAGACCTGAACCTATGATATTGCTTTCCATTGTTGCATCAGCGTCATGATAAACATTATTTGCAGGTTTGATCATATTAAGGATAGCTCCGAGGATCACGCCGAAAATCGTTACCACAACGATAAGCTCAACAAGGGTAAAACCCTTGCGGTTTTTATTCATTTTCAAGATCCTCCCTCCTTATGGTGTTGATTGTGCATCGTCATATTCAGCCTGGTTTTTGTAATCAGAGCCACCCATATAATGGATAACTACATAACCTGTAGCTTTACCTGACGCATCTTTTTCAAGATAATGGTCAAAGGTCGCATCTGTGATCTTAAATGCAGCTGCATCGGCTGTTGGAGTGCTGCTGTAAAGATCAGATGACTGTGAGAAGCCGAAATAATCGCTTCCTGTTACGCCTGAAAGCACAACGCCAAACTGCTGATTTCCACCGTCACCGATAGGGATAAGAAGTGAATTTCCTGATGAGTTATTATTTACATCAAAGAACTTTCCGCCTGTAAGCTCAGGCGTAAGAGCATAGAAATTCATATCTGCCCCTGAATTGTTATAAAACTTTACCCAGTAAACGCTCTTTTCAGGATTAGGCGTAATGTTTATGTCCTTACCCTGAAGAAATTTGAGCTGATAGCCTGCGTCTTCATCAATATTATTAAGCTTTGCTTTAAAGCCATAGGCTGTAGTATTGAACTTTATACCGCTTCCAAAGTCTGCCTCAAGGGCAAACTCATTTGTAGTTTTGCCACTTGAAGAGAACTTGTTTACCTTCAACTCGTTCATATTGACGGTCTTGTTATCATTATACTGCTCGGCATTTACTGCCTGAGTATACATTTCATTGTTGCGGTAGTAGTTTTCAAGATTCTGTTTTTTTGCCGCTACAGCAACTGTAACAAGCATAGCTGACATACCTGACAAAAGTGCCATTGCTATGATGACCTCTACAAGAGTCATACCCTTTTTATTTTTGCTGTTCTTTTTCATGAGTATACTCCTTTCAATTAATAGTGATCATATCTGTCAAGAGTATATCCGAACGCTGAATCGTCCTTACCGCCCTTCGCATTCTGCATTACAGAAGTAGTTGAAGGCTTAGTGTATACATAGAACGCTGTATTGGCGTTACCAAAGCTGTTTGCGATAACTACGCCGACCGCACAGCACTGAACGGTCATTTTTCCGCCTGCTGAGTCTGTTACCACAAGTCCGCCAAGACCGCTTGTTGCGATATTAACGATAGCCTGTGGTGAATAGAATGAGCCCTGGAAGAAGCTTTGATCTGTAGCGTTAAGTGTTGTGTTCTCACCAAACAGGAAGATGATGCTGCTGTTTTTCGGTCTGTAAGAGCCTGCAACATCTACAGATGTAGGGTTGAGAACAAAGCCGCTCTGTGGTAAGCCAGGGTTACCCTTTGTATTATTGAGAACAGAAGAATCAAACATACGAACGTAAGTATCATAATCAAATACCTTAAGTCCCTTAAAGCTATAGTTACAAGCACTAGAGCCTGAATGCTGTGACTTGCCTGTTACTGAGTCGATACCATTAAGTGTAATAGCACTGCCTGAGTCTGAAACAAAATAGCAGTTGTATTTTCTGTCACCTGTAGTCGTATCAATTATAGTTGAACGATTTCTAACAACTATTACAGGTGACCATTCTGCTCCAAGATTAAGACCATTCTGAAGTCTTATAACGATATCACCCGAAGAATCAGAAACATCAACGAGGATCCTTGAACCATTGCCATAATCATTGAACGAAAGATCAGATGCCCATGTACAGCTTGATGTTATTCTCAATTTGTAGCGGCTTGTAACTGGAGTCTTAGCTCCTGTTCCTGTAAGGTCTATTAGCTCAGTAAGCGTGTAGTCAACATTTGTCCAATCGCTTGCAAAGGTATTGAAAGTTTTAGTGTTTGAGCCATCATAGAAAGCCTGATATTGATCAGAGATCGTTGTCACATTAGTATCACTGCTCATGAAGAAATCTTCCGGATAATATACATAGGCATCAGCAGATACAGGTATCTGTGGCTTTGCGTCACGACCTGCTTTGCTAAGAACAGCTCCTTCATGAATATTTGAAGCCTGGCAGACGATCTTATCTTTACCCGTGATAGTGCCGGTAACATATACAGAGCCTGTTACCTTAAGTGACTTTGTGACATTAAGATCACCCTCGACATAGAGAGAGCCATTGATCGTCTGACCAGCTGCACCAAATGTTGCATCGCCATTATAAGCACCTGCGCCCTTATAAACGTAGAAGTTACCATACTGTGTATAGTCATTTCCGCCGATGTTAGCTTCACAACAGAACAAATCGACATCAAAACCTGAAGAACCAACGTCCATATGGTTTGAAGTGGAAAGCTTCTGACCGATATTAACATAGTTATATCCGTCTGCTCTTGCCATTGTGGAGTTGATGCGGAATTCATTTGAAACATCAAGGTTTTCAGAAATTGTAACAGTTGAACCCTGCTTTTCATCTACAAGACTAGGCTTGAGCATGATAAGAGGCTGAGTTGAAACCTCCAAAGAACCATACATAAGATAAGAACCATAGATACTGGTATTGTTTGTAAATCTATAGACCTTACCAGTGGTATTATTGATACCAGCCATATCACCGATAACGTTAAGGTTATCGTAACCTGCGCCACCGTTACCAACAAGCTCGATAGTATTTGTATACTCGGCAGGCTTTGTAACTGACTGCGTGGAAATATGAGCTGCTACCTTTTCAGTTTTTCCCAGATAAGTAGTTTCACAGGTAACAACGATATTTGCAACACTTGTACCCTCCTGTGCTACAGTTATCTTTGTGGTACCGATATTATCGCTTTTACCATTTGATCCATTATAGCTGACATTAGTAGTTGTACCATTTCCGCTATTAGCACTTGCTAGCTTTTTAAGGTTATCTATGGCCTTTTTCTGCTGAGCCTTTGCAGTAGGGTGATTGGTTGGAGCAGTATCAGTCTGTATCTGATTAATAAAGCTTTCAAGAGTAGATGAAGCTGTCAGATAAGCCTGTTTGCTCTTATAGTTATCATTTGTTTTTGTCCTGTTTACCGAAACATAAGAAACAGTTGCAGTCAAAAGTATTGACAGCATGAGCATGACAGCAACCGCTGTGAAAAGCACGACTCCGGGTTTGTTTCTTTGTTTCCTCTTCGGAGTATTCTTCATATTAACCACCTTTCTTAGTTTTATTATCACTTATGCTATACTTTTTTCATTTTACACAAGTTGATTACTTATATAAAATTTTTAATCATTATATAGCACTAATTGGCAGGATAAGAAATATTCCTTATCCTACCAAATAGTTTTCTCTTAGCTGGCAGAAGGATCAGCAAGCTTCTTCAAAACGTACATATTGAGTGTCATTGTACCGGAGATCTCGCTTTCGTTGACATTCTCAATGTTAACATTCTGGATAACCATGCTCTTTTCGTTGTTTGTTGTCAGGTTGTCAGCAAAATTCTTGAAACCTGAAAGCGAGCTTTTGAACTGAATGTCAAGGCTATAGTAACCTATTGTCTGTGCAGCTGTTTCATTGGTATCAGCTGCATTTTCATCTGTGTTTGCGTCTGCAGCTGATGAATCAGTTTTGCTTGCATTATTGTATTCATCTACCTTAGTGTCAAAATCAGTAGCTGTTGCTGTTGACTCATAAGCAAAAGGTGAAAGAACTGTGCTGCCGTATGATGAAATAGTCATATTGGAGTTTTTGATCTTTACATCATCAACATTAAAAAGCTCACGAACCTTATCAGTAGCCTTGTATGCTACCTGATAATCATAGAAGTTAGCTGCGACCTGTGAGGTGCTTGTATAAAGTGTCTGAATCTCAGCGGCAAGGTTCTTATCCTTGTCTACCTGATCTTCAAGCTCGCTGAGCTGTACCTTTGCTGATTCCAGATCACTGCTTGCCTGACTACACTCATCAATGGCAGGCTTAATAAAGAGCATAAAACCTGCAACAATTATAAGCAGTACGAATACTACTATCAAAATCATTTTATCACGATAATTCAACTTCATAATTATTCACCCTCGCCCTCTTCTTTAAGATAAAGTGTCAGCGAATCAAGCGTTACGCCTGAGCTGCCGTCTTCACCGATCGAATATCCGTTGTATCCTACATCTTCCTGGAAGAGTCCTGTACCTACAAGGGCATCGATTGCTGTTTTTACATCTGACTGATCATCAAGCTCAACCTTAGTAAGTGTTACTGTACCAGCTTCAAGGTTATATGTAAAGCCTTCATACTTGAAAGAACCAAGAGCTTCCTTGATGTCGTCAAACATCTCACTTGACACGACCGGAAGTGTTTCAAGAGCTGCATTTGCTGATGTAACATAGTTTGAATAATCCTGCATGATCTTCATCTTATTGTGAAGTATCTGGTTCTGGGCGATCTTCTCATTGCAAACAGCTATCTTATCATTAGTCTTGTCTATATCTTTCTCGATAGAACTCTTCCTGAGATTAATAACAAGTGTTGCACCTGCGATAAGCACTGCGGCTGCCGCAGCGAAGATACCGCCTGTCATGAGCAGCGAACCCATTCCGCTGTTGCCGCCCTTACCTGTGGACTGATCGACTTCGAGGAGGTTGATCTTCTCTGTTGCCTTGTTTCTCTTATAGAGAGCACCGATAGCATTAGCGAATACTGTAAACTCGAAGTTCTCGAAACCTGTGATCTGAGCAGGCACACCGAGAACGGAAGCCTTTATATCAAGACCGTCAAGAGCGTCAACGAGTTTGATGTAGTCCTCGATAAAGCCATAGAGAATAACATTTTCAAGTCCTGAACCGCCTCTTGCCTTATTGAACTGCTCCATTCTGAAGATGTTCTCGTTAAGAGCTTCAGTGATATAATCGTCAGAATCATAATCTTCTTCTGAGATAGGAACGTATCTGGCGAATGCCATCTGTCCATTCTCAAAAAGTGTAAGACCAAGGAAATTCTTATCGATCTGGCAAACCAACAGTGGCATTTTCTCCATGTTGGACTTGTCAGCAAGAACGATTCTTGCGATAGAGTTACATCCGATGTTAACAGATCTGAGGTTCATGCCCATAATGTTATAAAGCTTTCTGTAGCTTTCAACTATCGTACTAGGGCAAGCTGTTGCAAGTACCTTCACTGCACCAGGATTATCCTCGCCTGCTTCACCTACTACTGTATATGAGATAGAATACTCATCTGTGATACCCATTTCCTGGCTCATATGGTTCTGTACCATAAGCAGGAACTCATTACCCTTTGCCTTTGGAACTACAAGCTCCTTGAATACGATGTTGCTCGATGAAAAAGTAACGATAGCGTCCTTATCCATCATATCCTCAGCCTTGATCTGAGTGAGCAGTAACTCAGACAGACCTGAAAGGTTGATGACCTCACCATTAAGGATCATATCCTCAGGAACGTCTACCTGCAAAGATCTTTCGATCCTTATCTTGTTAGAGGAGTTATCACCTTTAACAATGTTGATTTGTCTATCAGAAATATCAAATGATAGCATTTATTCCTTCACCTCTTAAATTATTTTTCAAAACAAATATCTTCCCTCTCCATTTTAAAGGAGAGGAGATATTTAAAATTAACGAACATAAAATGCAGACCCTTAGTTTTCCAGACCTGACAATGAACCGTAGAGCAGTGGGAAGATACCCGCAAGGCAAAGACCGATCGCAACACCCATGAATACGATGAGCAATGGTTCCATAAGTCCTACAAGTCTTGTAACGGCTGCGTCTGCTTCTTCCTCATAGTAGTCAGCAGTTTTCTCAAGGATCTCATCGAGAGCACCTGATTCCTCACCGACATAGATGATGGAAGTAAACATTCCTTCAAATATCTCTGTTTTTGCAAGTGACGCTGAAAGCGGTGCGCCCTGCTTAACTTCATCAACTACCTGAATGAACATCTTATCAACATAAGCATTTCCAAGTATTCTTGACGAACGTTCAAGACACTCTACCATTGGGATACCGCTTGAATAAAGTGATGAAAGAGTTCTTGCGAAACGACCCTCGTAGATCTTTACCATAAGCTTTCCGGCGGCAGGCATCTTTATCTTTATGTAGTCAAATTTAAGTCTGACTGACGGTACTTTCAAGGCGTATATCCAACCGAATATCAAAACAACGACCACGATAAGAATGATATACCATTTTGCCTTGAAAAAGTCACTGAATGAGAAGAGAGCCTTAGAAAGTGCAGGCATCTGATCCTCTGGCATAAGACCTGCAAATATAGGCATGATGAACGTAAACATACCGATTACCATGACGATACAAAGAACGCCAAGTATGATAGGATAAGTCATCGCACTCTTTACCTTATTGTTCAACTTGTTTGAGTTTGCATAGTAATCGCTCAGACGCTGCATTGTCATATCGAGCGTACCTGAGGTCTCACCTGCGTCTACCATTGAGATGAAAAAGTCCGGAAAGCTTCCTCTTCTTGTATCGAGGGCCTCGGTAAAGCTCTGACCTTTCTGAACATCGTCATAAACGCTTCTCCAAACATCCTTTGCACCCTTATTCTCCTCTTCCTTATAGAGAATGTCGAGCGCTTTAACAATGGTAAGACCCGATGTCATCATTGCCGCAAGCTGACGGCAGCAGAAAGCAAGTTCCTTAGTATTGAACTTGTGCACAGATTGTTTGCCTGCACCGCCCAATGCTTCTGAATAACTTATACAGAAAAGACCTTGTTCGTGGATCTTGTCCAGTACTTCCTGTGCATCCTCAGCCTCATAGATACCCTTTATGGTTTTTCCCGAGGTATCCTTAGCAACATAGGAAAATTTCTTCATAATATGTAGATACACCTCCACTTATTTATACATTTTGTGCATTCATAACAAAAAACTTTAAAAATACACAAAACGCATTTTTATAATTATAACATTATTTTCATCTTTTCGCAAGTGATTGAGTGCTTTTTAAGCGTTAATTTATTTACAAAATAATCTTCACAAATTTATCGAATTTGTACAAATAGAATAATTAAACTAACATTTTAAATTATATTTAACATTCAAAGCGAGTTCATACAGATTTCCGATAGTAAATACTCTTATTTATGTTCAAATAATACAATTTATACTTTATTATCTGTCTTGCCCGCACTAAAAGATTTCATACTTTTGAGAATGACAGGATGTTTATGAACATACACTTTATAGGCTATCAGATAGAAACAATAGGACGCTGCAAGAAGAAGTCCTATGCCGAGGATCACACTTACAAGGTAGTTCATGCCCACGCCTTCATTCAGCCATATACACGGATAATAAAGCACCTTATAGAAGATATCTCCCTTGCCCTCCTGACTGAATGAATCCCTGAATATTGCAGGAATAAAATACACTAGAAGCATAAGAAGATACACTATTGTAATATTGACCCAGCTCCAATTTTCATATGCAGCATGGCGTTTGCCGTCGTCATAAAAAAGTCTCAGGAAAAATATAAGAATGACAGCAAAGCCTATAAATGAGTCTACATTACTATTTGTCATAAAGCTTTTGAAAGCAGATGTGCTTGACGGAAAGACCGTAACCAGAGCCGGTATCAGCACAATGCCTGCAAAGGCTGAAAACAGCGTAAGAAC
>UMGZ01074842.1_pt1 | contig 10155 bp, 6 predicted proteins | sample 1965421 | NCBI WGS metagenome assembly UMGZ01 (sample SAMEA4836087, study PRJEB28245) | human gut metagenome | biome: gut microbiome; material: fecal sample | place: Denmark | collected 2008
CTGGCCGGAATCATCCTGTTGCCGGGACTTTTATTCGGCGTATTGATCATGCTTGTAGCTGTCTTTGCTTTACTGGTCGGCGGATCGAGTGTCCTTTACCATCTTTCACCGTTTGGCATGGATTGGTATTTAGGTGCGCCCAGTTCGTTAGTCATTATGGGATGTATCGGTTGCGTCTTATTGTTTGGAGTTCCTTTATTCTATATCGGAAGTGCGATAGCGACCTCGTTGTTCCACACCAAACCACTGCCCGATACTGGTAAATGGACGTTGGTCATTCTGTGGGTTATCTCATTTATCCTGTTGGGAATATACTTCTATCAGACAGGAATCAACGGATGGAACTCATTGGATTGGTCGAATACCTCTTATTATATTCTATAACGGAGAGAAGGGTTGCGAAGAAGAATCAGACAACAAATGGCTTTAACAGCGGATTGTTGGTAACATCAAGCCTTTTGTCGTGTTCTGTTGGCGCGGCAAAAGGCAATCTTTTTCTCGAACATGACGGATTAGTTTGAGGAAATAGGGAACAGCTGAAGGAATAAAAAAAGAGGCCGATCTTCTCAGAGAGGCCTCTTCCCTTTTTAAGGTCAACAAATTTATGAGTAAAAACCACTAATGAATTTTAATTTGTAGTGCAAATATACACAATATATTTGTATTTACCTAATAAATTCGATCATTTATACACAAAACGCACTTTTTTTGCCACAACAGCCAATTCTTCTTGTGTCATTTCTTTTTTCTTTCCGAAAAAGTTCATGTCCGACTCTTTTGTAATCGGAATTAAATGAATGTGCGCATGAGGAACTTCAAGTCCCATAACGGCCAAACCAACCCGTTTGCACTCGATAGCTGTTTCCAGAGCCCGAGCGACACGTTTGGCAAAAGCCATCATTCGTCCTAACATCGGATCATCGATGTCGAAGATATAATCCACTTCTTTCTTGGGAATAACCAAGGTATGTCCCACTGCGACTGGATTGATATCCAGAAAGGCGAAGAATTCGTCGTCTTCCGCAATTTTATGGCAAGGAATTTCACCTGCCACAATTCTACTGAATATTGTTGCCATACTCTAAAATATTAAATAGAAATATCCATGATTTCGAAGTTCATGATACCAGAAGGAACTTTGATTTCGACGATATCACCCACTTTCTTACCCAGCAGTCCTTGAGCGATCGGTGTACTGATAGCGATCTTGCCTTCTTTCAGGTTCGCTTCTGAATCAGAAACCAACATATAAGTCATGACTGCATTGTTTTTCGTATTCTTAATCTTTACTTTATTCAAGATCTGTACTTCGTCTGTTTGTACATGCGATTCGTCGATCAGGCGGGCATTGGCAATCAAACCTTTCAGTTGAGCCAGTTTGGCTTCCATAATGCCTTGAGCTTCCTTGGCTGCATCGTATTCTGCATTTTCAGACAAGTCACCTTTATCACGAGCTTCAGCAATCTGGGCTGAGATTTCCGGACGTTTCACGGTTTCCAGATAATTAATTTCGGCTAAAATCTTATTATAACCTTCTTCTGTCATATAGCTAACCGCCATAATAATTCCTCCTTAAATGTTTATTTGTTTTGTTTATATTCGATTTACTAACCACACAATAAAAAAAAGAATCCCGGCCAATCACTTTTGACCGGAACTCTTATTTTATAATGTAAAGACTTCGCAAATGTAAGTGAAGTTTTTGAATTGCACCAATTAAACCGACTGCTTTATAACATATCGTTACTTGCCTTAATTGGCACGTTTTCTGTATATAAGAGCTTACAAAGCTGCTTCAAGATCTTTTTCCAACTGCTTGATATTGTCTGAACGTTTGATGATATTTCCTTTCTTGTCGAGAATGAAAATAGCCGGCAGCTGCTTGACATTATACAAAGATGCCACCTGCGAATAAACGGTTTGCGGATCGCGTACACACGTCCAAGGAAGGTTTGAAGCGGCATTCATCCAGAAGTGTTTGTCGGCATCCAGCGAAATCTGGTAAATCAGCAGTCCGTTGTCTTTGTATTTTGTGTATAAACGATTCAATTCCATGTTCAGAGCAGGCGACCATTCTGCCTGATAAGCCGTAAAGTTTACAATGACCGGACGTCCTTTGGATATTTCCGACAGCTTGATTGGCGTGCTGTGTAAGTCCGGCAATTCAATATCCAGGAATGTGATCTCAGTTGTCTTTACATCCGACAGATCCAGCTTCCGTTGTGCACGGATAAACTTGATGGATTGAAGAGCCAGATTATGCAATTGTTTCGAACGCGGATTCTCCGGATAAAAATGATCATAGCTTGTGGCTACGGCTCCGTAAGCCTGAGAATCTTTCTTGTCATACAAGTCGAAGAATAACAATCCGTCTACTTGCTGGAACAAGGCATAATAGGCAACCGTCGACATCGGTGCGCCAAAAATGTACTTTAAAGCCACTTCTTTGTAAGCAGAAGATGCCTCCAATACTTTACGCCGGTAAACGGAATCTTCCATGTGTTTATGCTCGTATTCCTTACGTAACTTCTGGATAGCTTGGTTCGCATCCAACTGAGCCAGCGTAATTGTCTTGATTGCCTTACAGTTTTCCGAACCTTCTACTTTATACGAGGTTGCAAATGTACCGGCATCAGCCAGGATCTTGATTGTCTCGGTAGAGTCAACAGCAAAGTTGATCAACTGATTCTTCAGACGCAACCGGTAAAAGTCCGGATATTCCGGACGAGGTTGGGTGAATTCAAATGTTCCTGCTGCATTCAATTTCACAGAATCCAGCATACTTACGGATGATACACCGACATTCTCCAAATACATGATTTGTCCTTCTGTTCCTGACACGACACCTTCAACCGTAAAATTATTATCCTTCTTACAAGAAGTAACAGCCAAAAGCGCTAAGAACAAATAAATATAACGAGTTACTGCTTTCATATGCTCTAATAATTAATCTATTTCTCGTTGCAAATATACATTATTTTACACTTTCACACTATGAATTCGGAAATTATCCTTTATTTTTGTATGAAAAGAATCGTAAAGGTAAGTGGCTCGCAGAGCAATTAGGCAGAAACGAGGCCACAATCTCCCGATGGTGCTCAAATACTGCACAACCCTCATTGGAAATGTTGGTTAAGATAGCATATGTATTGGGAGTTAATCCGAGAAGTTTGATATATGACGGCAATGACGATTGATTATGGCAAAATTCGCGACAGGTGATACAGTTATAAATCTGCAAACAAACCAAAAGGGAGTTGTTTGTGAGGTTTGCCCTCCTGCACGGGGAAGGCAGTTATATCGTGTGCGATTCAATGATTCCGTTGAATCTTGTTTGGAACAATTTCTTGACGGGTTCTTTGAGATTGAGAATCCTTTTGAACGTGTGCGCAAGGGTATATATGGCAATCGTGACCAATTCGTATTGGTTAATACAACTTACAAGATAAATAACTCCAACAACAATACCATCTCATCCTTAAAAGCGTCAAAAACTTTATTTAAGGCATATCAGTTCAAGCCATTGCTGAAGTTCCTTAATTCTCAGACAAGAAGGATTTTAATTGCCGATGAAGTCGGACTCGGAAAAACAATTGAAGCGGGGCATGTTTTGCTGGAATTAAAGGCAAGAGGTGAGTTCAAAACGGCACTTATCGTATGTCCTAATTCTCTTAAAATCAAATGGCAAACAGAGTTAAGTGAAAAATTTGGGTTAGACTTCAAGATATACGAATCGCTTAACGATGCTGTTGAGGATATGAAAGCCCATCCGCAGAATGCAAGAGGCATCCTCAACTACGAAAAAATCAGAGCAAAACGGAAAGACGATAATAAGGAGTCAAAGAAAAACGCGGAAGACACTCCTACTAATATATTGATAGATTATCTTCACACGGGACAAAGAAAATATTCTATAGTTCTATGTGATGAAGCACATAAAATGAGGAATAATGAGACACAGACATACAGGGGAATGTCGGAGATTCTTCAATATGCCGATGCCGCAGTATTTTTGACGGCAACCCCAATTATGCTCGGTGAGGATGACCTATACAATTTGCTTCATCTTCTTGAACCAATCTATTATGACAATCGGGAGGTTTTTAGAAATCTTATAAATTCCAATAGGCCTTTTATTAAGGCTATCTCAATGCTTAACGCAAATGACTCCCTCCAAGACATTAAAGAATTGTTGTCCAATGGTGAAATTATAAAGGTTCATACGATTGGCGACAATTATTCTTATCAATCCTCTGAAAAGGTTTCCGTTGTCTATAAGGGGATTCCCCTATACGAAAAGATATTACGATTTTTGGATGAACAGGATTCTCCGGAGTTGAGAGCTCAACTTCAGAATGATATTTCTGGAATGAGTTCCATAAACAATGTCTTTTCAAGAACGCGAAAGCGAGAGGTGTCAACCGATGATAGACAGCAAACAGAACGTAATGCACATAAGTGTGTCGTATCTCTGGAGTCAGAAGAGAGAGAAATCTATGATGAAGTAATAGATGACTACATCGAGAGTAAGGGGGGCATTGATTTTGATGAATATGGAGATGAGGTTCTGCCACGCGGAGCAATACTTGGATTGATTCAACGTAAGAGAATGGTTGCAAGTAGTGTCCATGGATACCGCCTATATACAGAGTCCAATTATGATGTGGACACATATTGCCGTATGGTAGAAGGAGAAAGTGCTCTTAAAGATGCCAAAATTGATAAACTGATAGATATTGTCAATGGTGTAAGGAAAGCCGGGGGAACTAAACTGATCCTTTTCTCCATATTCAAATTCACTGTCAGGTATCTTGACATAAGGCTAAAAAAACTCGGTTATACTGTCTTCGCTATACATGGCGACATTAAAGAGCGGGAGGTGGTAATCAAGCAATTCCAAAACTGCGAAAAGTTTGCGATACTTTTGTCAACAGAGGTGGGTTCGGAAGGTCTTGATATGCAATTTTGTTCGCATCTGGTCAATTATGATTTACCATGGAATCCTATGGTTGTTGAGCAACGAATCGGACGTATTGACAGATTTGGACAGAAATCACCTAAAGTACACATCTACAATCTTGTTGTGGCCAACTCTATTCAAGAAGTAATTTATACTCGTCTTCTTGAGCGCATTGGTGTTTTTCAGGGAGTTATTGGAGACTTAGAAATGATTCTTGAAGAAAATGGAGAGGCCATACGCCAGTTGGAGAGGGACATCTATGGAATGAAGCTTTCAATGGCGGAGCAAGAGAAGAAAGTTATAGACTTGGCTAAAGCATTTGAGACGCAGAAGATTCAACTCAATCAGGTTGAAGAAGGAATGACGAATGCGTTGACAAATGATGTATATTTTCAGAATGAAATCCGAAAGATTCGTTCCCTTAGACTTTATGTAACTGAGGAGGAACTCAAAAACTATATTAGAATGCTTATAAACGAGCATCTAAAAACGTGCGTTTTTGAAAGAGTTGATGATAGAAGATTTTCAATCGCTGTTCCCAAGAGTTCTCCAAAAATCATTAACAATTTCCTTACCGCAAAGCAACCCATAGGGGATGACTTTGAGGATTTGTTTAGAACATACAAGCAACGTATCAGTGAGGATTTTTTAGAACACGGCAATCGTCTGTTTACATTCGACCAAGATTACGCTTTTGAAAATAAGGATGTTGACTATGTAAATATTTATAATCCCATCGTAATTGCAGCTTCTGTATATTTCAAAGAGGCTATTTCTTCAATCGGCAATACATTTCAATTAAAATATAAATTGCCGGAGGGAATGGCGTTAAATCGTGGAGAATATTTCATGGCCATTTATACAGTTAAGACTCAAAGAGAGATTCTTGGGAAAAAAGTGTGTTCTGAAACACTCGTCCCGGTGTTATATGATGTAACTGGAGATTACACAATAACAGATGCCGACTTAAATTTGAAGGTGTTTGGTGAGATACAAGACAATGCCTTTAATGTTACAGCTGACGACGGGCAACTAAACATGGCAGACGAAAGATATTCCAATATGGAAAGTGATTTTACGTTATATATATCCGAATACATAACTGATATGAAAGAGGATATGGCTATTAGAGATGAGTCTCAAAAGGAACTTTTTATACGTCAGTTAAATGAATATTTTGCGGCGCGTATAGATAAGGAAAAGAAAAATATTACTGATGCCGAATTTAATATTGAATGGATATCGGATAATATGAAAAAGGAAAAGAATCAGGCAAAGAACATTCTTAGGCTCGCAGAAAACCGTCTGAGGATGCTTGAAAAAGCTAAAGAAGAGGCTATATCAAAAGCAAATGCTACTGTTGCACCTGAAATATCAAGTAATTTAGTATCATTGAATCGTATCATAATCTATTGAGGCATGGCTATAACAGTTGGACTTGATTTTGGGACTCATCAGACTAAAGTCTGTATTGAGAACTCGGATGACCCTAATCGCAAGACATATGAATTTATGGATTGGGGCAGTCATAATTATGTATTGCCATCTACCATTCAAATTAACAAGGACCGCACTCTATGTTATGGCAGCATTGATATGGGTAATGTCTTAGTTGGTAAAAAGAAAAAGTATCGTGAAAATCCCGGTACTTTAATTCTACCCAATGAACCGACAATGCCTGTGTTGGTGGAAATTGAAGAGCCTGTGATGCCACCTATGCCTATATATGAGTATATTACAGAGCGCGGACTTAAATTTACATTCCCAATGACTGATTTATATGGAATTGGAAAGCCTCTTCCTAAACGAGAAGATTCTAAGAATCAAGTGAAGGCATGGAAGAAGAAATGTAAAAAAATAAATCAGGAATATCAGAAACGATTGACCAAATGGAAACAAATTGGTCCTTCGTTTGGACTACCCAAACCTCAACGTCCGGTTTTGCCTCCTATACCCGAATTCTCAGACCAGCAAAATGAAGGGATAGATGATATTAATCCCAATATGATTGCGACTAAAGAGCAGATTGCTGAATATAACAGGTGGAAGGTGAAATGTGACTTATTGCGTTCATCCCACAAAAAAGCCATAGCCCGTAATAACGATGAATTGAAACGTTATAATCACAAGCATCAATTATGGGTAGATGAATGTCGTCGCTTACAGAGTGTACATGATATACGTGTTAAACAGTATCAAGAATCTCTTGTTGAATATCCAATGGTGTTTCGATATTTCAAGCAGGCCACATTCTCTTCATATAATTGGGATTATCAAATTGAGGCAAAAGATTTGTCAGTCTTATACCTCGCCTACATTATTTTCAAATTGAAAGAACGATTTGGAAAGAATTTCGCTATTCAGATGGGTATTCCCGCGAGTGAGAATACGTTTAGAAAATTAAAATCATTCGCGTCCGGATTGCTGATTCAAGCTATCCGGCTTGTTGAAGAAGTATTTGAGAATAATTTCGATAGATTCATAAGTACGCCTTATGATGAGCTTATTGAATTAATCCCGACCTTTGAATATTCAGATAGTTTGAAATATGATTATGGCATTATGATTCTACCTGAAGCATATGCCTCGTTGCGTTCCATAACTTCCAATGGACGTATTCCGCGGGGAATGAGTCTGATGCTTGACATAGGAGGAGGTACATCTGACATATCTTTCTTTGTGATTGAAGAAAATGGGGAACCTCATGTGTATCACTTTGAATCTATACCCAAGGGTCTTAATTACTTTTTGGAATATGGAGAAAATAAGATTGCGGATTTTTCAGTCAAGAAAGAAGTGAAGGATTTAACCCCTGCCATATTCTCAAAGGCCTATAAAGATTATAAAACACTGATAGATCGAATTGTAAAGAGTCTGACTAATTTTTTGCACGATGACACAATCTCACGTGGATTCAGCAAACATTCATTCACTTATGCTATCCAGAATCGGCCTGTGATTTATACCGGTGGAGGTTGTTCTGATATTCGGATGCGAAAACCAGTCTTGGATTTTACGGATGTAATCCATCTTGACAAAAGCATTCTTAGGATCCCCAATGTAATCAAAGAACAGTTTGTAAATATCCCGTATTCAATTATGGCAACATCATTCGGTTTGTCTATATCTCTCATGTCAGATGATATTCAGGTTTCTAAAAAAGAGGAACTCTTTGCAAACTATACCAAGGAAGAAAATAACCGATGGGATGCTTATCAGGAACATGGGATGTATGAAGATTAAACGTATGAAGCAATCATGACTATCGAGGATATACGGGCATTGGTGGCCGCGGATGAGTCGCGGACGCTGGAACTGAAGAAGAGTACCGGCGAGTTGAAGGATGGGATGCACTCGGCGTGCGCGTTCCTTAATTCGGATGGCGGCTGGCTGATTTTCGGCGTGGCACCGAAGTCGCTGAAGATTGTCGGGCAGGAAGTGACCGACAAGACGCAGCAGGAGATTGCGCAGGCTCTATCCGGACTGGAACCGGCAGTGGATATGCATGTCGAGTATGTCGATGTGCCGGAATATCCGGGGCATAAGGTCATCGCCATGCACTTCGACGGCTGGGTGTGGGGCGAGCGTCCGCATACTTTCCACGGTTGTCCGTACTACAAAGTTGAGAGCACAACGAAAGTTATGCCGCATGATATGTATGACGAGCGCATCCGGGCGCATGAACCGAAGGCATACGCTTGGGAGAATATGACAGGCGAAGGTGTGACACTTGCCGATATGGATGAGGGTAAGATCCGCAATGGCATCCGTCGAGGTATTGATGGCGGTCGTATACCGGAGATTGCGTTGACCGAACCTATCCGTGACATTCTTGCTAAGTGGAAGTTGCTGAAGAATGGTATTCCGACTAATGGAGCTGTGCTTCTTTTTTCAAAGAATATTGATGAGTACCCCAACTTCCGGCTGAGGATGGCACGGTTTGTAGGCACGGATAAGAATATGTTTCGCGACAATCAACGCGCTGAGGGTAATTTCTTCGAACTTCTGCAAGCCGGCATTGATTTCTGTTTCAAGCACCTTTCCCTTAGTGGCCGAATAACAAGCAAAAGCCTTGAACGCGAGGAGCAGCTTGAGGTACCGATTGATGCGTTGAGGGAGGCACTTATCAACGCACTTTGCCATCGTTGGTGGGAACAACATAATCTCACCATCAGTCTCGCCATTTACGACGACCGCATTGAGATTGCGAGTCCGGGGCAGTTCCCCCGACAGATAACGCCGGAAAATATCAAGCAGCCGCATGAGTCCTTTCCCCACAACCTGAATGTGGCAGAGGCCCTTTTCCGCATGACCTATCTGGAAAACTGGGGCAGCGGAGCCAAACGCATCATTGATGCCTGCCGCACCCAGAATGTCGAAGATCCGACATGGAGCGACCACGGCGGCTTCATCACCGTCACCTTCAAGCGACCGACAAAACAAAGTCTGAGTACACCAGAAAAAGAAATAAATACACCAGAATCGCGAGACAGTTCACCAAAAAGTACTACAGAAATTGGCATTAGTGCTATAGAAAGTGCCATAGAAAAGATGTTGCGTTCTACAGATTTCGCAAATAGTTCTACAGAACAGAAAATCATTGGACTATTACAAATAGACCCATCCTTAACACTCGATAAACTTTTTCCACTCCTAAACATGTCTCGGAAAGGGGTTCAGAAAGCAATCGAGCGACTAAAAGAAAATGGTAAACTTTCCAGAGAGGGTTCCACCAAAGCCGGAAAATGGATTGTCAATGAGGATTCTTAACATGCATCGTGTACGAAATTATATAGAAATCCGTTATATTTGCAGCGACAAGATGAGAGCATCGTGTGACGACAGCGGAATTGATGTCGGAGTCGAGCGCAATTTGCGGAAGAACGCGTAAGGCGATACAAGGCTCAAATGTTGGACTTTGCGAAGGTGACTGTTGCAAATCATTGATATAAAGGATATTCCCAGAATGGATTTTTCCAAGTGAGACCACTTCTATTTATTGAATCACTTGCGAGTTTTTCGTAAGTGATTTTTTTGTTTATATATATTCTCAAATCTATTAGGCATGAAAAGACTGTTTTTATCTTTCTGCATCGGGCTGCCCGTCCCGGATTATATTATGAAGGGAAAACCGGAGAAGCTTTATTCGAATATATTGCTGTCCGGTAAAACACCAAAGAGCATAAATACCCTCC
>UMGZ01040004.1_pt1 | contig 10124 bp, 6 predicted proteins | sample 1965421 | NCBI WGS metagenome assembly UMGZ01 (sample SAMEA4836087, study PRJEB28245) | human gut metagenome | biome: gut microbiome; material: fecal sample | place: Denmark | collected 2008
GTCTGCCAACTGCCAAATTTGCATTCGTTATAGCATCCTGACACACACCTCCCTAGGAGAAAATTCAAGCTTTTTTGCCCTTCTGAAAGCTATTTTTCATACCTTTGCAGCCAGAAAAAGAGACAGAAGACCGGTCTGTCGCCGCCGGCTATGCCGGAGGAGGAAAGTCCGGGCAACGCAGAGCATCCCACTTCCTAACAGAAAGCTGTCCGTGAGGGTGGAGACAATGCAGAAGAAAAGAACCGCCTCTTCACAAGGGGTAAGGGTGAGAAGGTGAGGTAAGAGCTCACCAGCCGTATGGTGACATGCGGGCTGTGCATCTTGGGAGTTGTAAGATCATGTATACCGGCGTTAAGAGAGTTGCTCGCTCCAGTCGGAGGGTGGATTGCTAGAGCCCGGCGGTGACGACGGGCGTAGATAAATGACAGACGCCTGACAAAGGTACAGAACCCGGCTTACAGGTCTTCTGCCTCTTTTTCTTTTTCCCCTCATACTGGAACACACAATCCTCTGAAACCTCAAAATCAAGAAAACAACATGCTACGCCTCAAGACCCGAATACGCCTGATGAAACGATTCCTCACCGAGGAAATCTGGCGAGTGACTGAAAACGAAGTGAGCCGTGTCAAATACATCTTCTACAACATCCTCAAGGTCATACTCCTCTCCATCCAGCGGTTCAATGACGACCGCATCGTCAACAAGGCATCGGCGCTGACCTACAACACCCTGCTCTCCATCGTGCCGATTCTTGCCATCCTCTTTGCCGTGGCACGCGGACTGGGATTCTCCGACATGATGGAGGAACAGGTCCGTCGCGGACTGGAGGGGCAATCGATGACCGTCGACGTCATCATCAGCCTGACAGACTCCTATCTCGCCCATGCACAGAGCGGCATCTTCATCGGGGTGGGCCTGCTCGTCCTGCTTTGGGCGGTCCTCACACTGACGGGGAACATCGAGCGTACCTTCAACCAGATATGGCAGGTGAAGAAGCAGCGCAGCCCCTTCCGCAAGATTACCGACTACTTCTCCATCCTCCTGCTCCTGCCCATCGTGCTGGTCGTCTCGGGCGGTCTGTCCATCTTCATGACCACCGCGCTCAAGAGCCTCGACAGCTACCTCATCCTCTCGTCGTTCGCCAAGTTCATCGTCGGCTGTATACCTTATATATTTACGGGCTTCATCTTTACGGGGCTTTACATCTTCATGCCCAACACGCGGGTACGCTTCCGCTATGCCATCGTCCCGGGATTCATTGCCGGAGCCGCCTTTCAGGTGTTGCAGTTCTTCTACATCAACAGCCAGATATGGGTGTCCAACTACAACGCCATCTACGGTAGCTTCGCCGCCATCCCGCTCTTCCTCCTCTGGACACAGATTTCCTGGAGCATCTGCCTCTTCGGTGCCGAACTGAGCTACTGCAACCAGAACTTCGAGAACTATAACTTTGCCAACGAGACGCGCAACATCAGCCGGCGCTACCACGACTTCCTCTGCATGCTCATCCTCTCCTTCATCTGCAAACGCTTCGCACGGGGAGAGCGACCCTACACCGTGCTCAGCCTGGCACACCGGCACAACATCCCCATCCGCATGACGCGGCAAATCATCTACGAGCTGGTGGACCTGCGGCTCATCTACGAGTGCAACCCGGACGCCGACGGCAAGGGCTCGCAACCCTTCTACCTCCCGGCTGAGGACACCGACAACCTCAACGTCGCCACCCTCCTCACCCGGCTCGACGTGGCAGGCAGCGAAAGCTTCAAGATTGACAAGGACAACAAGTACAGCACCGCGTGGGAGACGCTCGAACGTGCCCGCGACGAATACTACAAGAAGTTGGGCAACGTGCTGCTCAAGGAACTCTAACGACCGACTTTAACTCTACCATCATGATGGACAACGCTTCTGAACTCTTCGTCTACAAGGCATCGGCGGGCTCGGGAAAGACGTTCACGCTCGCCGTGGAATACATCAAGCTCCTCATTGCCAACCCCACCGCCTACCGCAACATCCTCGCGGTGACCTTTACCAACAAGGCGACCACGGAAATGAAGGAACGCATCCTGGGACAGCTCTTCGGCATCGCCATCGGGGATGCGGCATCGGATGCCTACCTGAACGTGGTCAGCAACGGACTGGGACTGTCCCCTGAGGAGGTGCGCGACAAGGCACGGCGCGCCCTCTCCCTGCTGATTCATGACTACAGCCGCTTCCGCGTGGAAACCATCGACTCGTTCTTCCAGTCGGTGATGCGCAACCTGGCGCGGGAACTGGAACTGGGTGCCAACATGAACATCGCGCTCAACAACGCCGAGGTGCTCTCAGACGCCGTCGATATCCTCATCGAGAAGCTCGACCGACGCTCGCCCGTGCTGGGATGGCTCCTGGAGTTCATCCGCGAACGCATCGCCTCGGACAAACGCTGGAACGTGTCGGGCGAAATCAAAAGCTTCGGCCTGAACATCTTCGACGAGACCTACATCGAGAAGGGCGACGGACTGCGCGCCAAGCTGGCGGACCCGCAGACCATCCCCGCCTACCGCAAGCTGCTCGAGGCACTGCGCGACGAGGCGACGGACGTGATGCACAGCATCGCCGACCAGTTCTTCGGCATTCTCGAGGCGGAAGGACTGCGCCCCGACGACCTTGCCGGGAAGAGCCGCAGCATCGCCTCCTACTTCAAGAAGCTGCGCGACGGAAAGTGGGGCGACGACATCCGCAACAGCACCGTGGAGAAGTGCCTCGACTCCGCCGATAACTGGGCGGCGAAGACATCCCCCCGACGTTCGGAAATCATCGCCCTGGCGTCGGCCCAACTGCAACCCCTGCTCGTCGAGGCGGAAAAGCAACGCCCCGAACAGGGACGGACACTCAACTCCTGCGAACTGTCCCTGCGTTACCTCAACCAGCTGCGTCTGCTCGCCAACATCGACGAGGAAGTCCGCGCACTCAACCGACGGGAGAACCGCTTCCTCCTCTCCGACACCAATGCGCTGCTCCGCCGGCTGATGCAGGAGGGAGACTCCTCGTTCGTCTTCGAAAAGATTGGCACCACGCTGCGCCATGTCATGATCGACGAGTTCCAGGACACCTCGCGCATGCAGTGGAACAACTTCAAGATGCTGCTCCTCGAAGGACTGTCGCAGGGAGCCGGAAGCCTCATCGTCGGCGACGTGAAACAGTCCATCTACCGCTGGCGCAACGGCGACTGGAGCATCCTCAACAACCTGCGCGGCAAGATGGAGGGCATCTACCCCATCCGCGAGATGAAACTGACCACCAACCGACGCAGCGAGAGCAACATCATCCGCTTCAACAACGACATCTTCACCGCCGGGAGCGCCTGGCTCAACGAAATCTACCGCGACACCTACGGCACGGACTGCACCGAGCTGCAACAGGCATACAGCGACGTCTGCCAGGACTCGCCGCGCAAGGAGGAGAAAGGCTACGTCCACGTGGACTTCCTCATCCCCGAAGACAACGAAGACTACGTCGAGATGACCCTGGAGTGCCTCGCCGAACAGGTGGAAAAGCTCGTGAGCGAAGGCGTGCGGCTGGAAGACATCACTATCCTCGTGCGCAAGAACAAGAACATCCCCGTGATTGCCGACTACTTCAGCGCCAACCTCCCCTACCGCATCGTGTCCGACGAAGCCTTCCGCCTCGACGCCTCGTCGTGCGTCTGCGCACTCATCGACTGCCTGCGCTGGCTCGCCGACGAGACCGACACCATCGCCCTCGCCCGCCTCGCAGCCATGTACCAGCGGGAGATTGTCTGCAGCGACACCGACTGGAACACCCTCCTGCTGCAGGGGGCGGAACACTACATCCCGCAGGACTTCATCACCCGACGGGAGGAGTTGCGCCTCATGCCGCTCTACGAACTGCTCGAACACCTCTTCACCCTCTTCGGCATGGCGGAACGCGAGGACCAGGACGCCTATCTCTTCGCCTTCTTCGATGCCGTCATCGAATACCTGCAGGAGAACTCCTCCGACCTCGACTCCTTCCTCGCCTGGTGGGACGACAAGCTCTGCGCCAAGACCATCCCGTCCGGCGAACTGGAGGGCATACGCATCTACTCCATCCACAAGTCAAAGGGACTGGAGTTCCACACCGTTCTCATCCCCTTCTGCGACTGGAGCCTGGAAAACGAGATACGCACGCAGATGATCTGGTGCACGCCGCAGGACAGCCCCTACAACGAGCTGGACCTCGTCCCCGTGAACTACGGAGCGAACATGGCAAACTCCACCTACGAGCAGGACTACCGCCACGAACGGGTCCAGCTGTGGGTCGACAACCTGAATCTGCTCTACGTCGCCTTCACACGCGCCGGGAAGAACCTCTTCGTCTGGGCAAAGGACGGGCAGAGCAACTCCATCTCCACCCTGCTCTACCACAGCCTCTGCCGCATCGACCCGGCATTCGAGGGAATGGGGGAGTTCGAGACCGGCACCCTCTGTCCGTCGGTTGAAAAGGAAGAACGGCAGGCAGGCAACAACCGGCTCACCGCGCAACCCGGCACACGGCTCGTCAAGATGGCATCCTTCGACAACCGCATCGACTTCCGCCAGTCAAACCGCTCGGCAGACTTCATCCGCGGAGAAGAGGACGAGGACGACAGCCAGCGGTACATCCGCCAGGGAAGGCTGCTGCACTACGTCTTCGCCACCATCCGGACACGCGACGACGTGGAGCCGACCCTCGCACAGATGGAGAGCGAAGGACTCTTCGACTCCGCCGGCGACGTCGGACACGCACGCTCGCTCATCCAACGTGCCCTCGCACGCCCCGAGGCAAGGAAGTGGTTCGACGGAAGCTGCGAACTCTTCAACGAGTGCTCCATCGTCTACATGGCGGACGGCGAACTGCAGACCCGGCGCCCCGACCGCGTGATGATTGACGGCGGACAGGTCGTCGTCGTCGACTTCAAGTTCGGAAAGCAAAGCCCCGCCTACCACGAACAGGTGCGCGGCTACATGCAGCTCCTCCGACAGATGGGATACACCGACGTCCGCGGATACCTCTGGTACATCTATAAGAACGAACTCATCACTGTGGAATAAACCGTAAACAAGCCACCCATGAACCCATTCCTGAAACTCGTCGCCGAAGACCTCCATGACAAGCTCCAAGGCGACTTCACACATACCGCCGTCGTGTTCCCCAACAAACGTGCGGGCCTCTTCTTCAACGAATACCTCGCCACGCGCGCCGGGCAACCCGTCTGGTCCCCCGCCTACCTGACCATCAGCGAACTCTTCCGCTCACTGACCGACCGTCGCGTGGGCGACCCCATCGAACTCGTGTGCCGCCTCTACGAGGTCTTCCGCGATGCCACCCGGAGCCACGAGACACTCGACGAATTCTACTTCTGGGGCGAGCTGCTCATCAGCGACTTCGATGACATCGACAAGAACCGCGTCGACGCCGACCGGCTCTTCGCCAACCTCCAGGACCTCAAGGCATACGACACACTCGACTTCCTCAACGACGAGCAGGCGGACGCCATCCGTCAGTTCTTCCGCAACTTCTCCGTCAGCAAGACTACCGAGCTCAAACAACGCTTCATCGCCCTGTGGAACGTCCTGGGCGACATCTACCACCGCTTCCGCGACGACCTCGCCACACAGAACATCGCCTACGAGGGCATGCTCTACCGCGAAGCCTGCGAAGCGCTCGACGCCTCCACCCTGCCCTACGAGCACTACGTCTTCGTCGGTTTCAACGTCCTCAACCGCGTGGAGCACCTCCTCTTCGAGAAACTCCAGGCTGCCGGGAAGGCGCTCTTCTACTGGGACTACGACGTCAGCTACCTCGACACCCCCAACCACGAGGCGGGCGAGTTCATCCGACGCAACCTCCGCGACTTCCCCTCCGAGCTGCCCGAATCCCACTTCCACGCCTTCGCCGGACACAAGGAAATCGAGTACGTCGCCGCCTCGACGGAGAACGCACAGGCACGCTTCCTCCCCGACTGGCTGCGCGCCCACCTGGGCAAGAAGGAGTCCGAGACCGCCGTCGTCCTCTGCAACGAGGCGCTCCTCCAGCCCGTCTTCCACTCCCTGCCCTCCGACACCGTGCAGCACGTCAACATCACCATGGGTTTCCCCCTCGCCCAGACGCCCGTCTACAGCCTCATCAACGCCCTCGTCAGCCTTCAGACCGAGGGCTATCACGCCGACACGGGACGCTATGACTACGCCGCCGTCATCGCCGTGCTGAAGCACCCCTACGTCCGCAGCCTCTCGCCCGAAGCAGAGCCACTCGGACGCTCCCTCACCGCGCGCAACCGCTTCTACCCCCTTCCCTCCGAGCTGCAGACGGACGAGCTGCTGACGCACCTCTTCACACCCGTCAGCGGGAACGCAGCCCTCTGCACCTACCTGGAGGCGGCACTCGAACGCACCGCCTCGCTCTACCGTCAGGAGACAGCCGCCCCGAACCCCTTCGACCAGCTCTACCGTGAGTCGCTCTTCCAGGCATACACCACCGTGAACCGCTTCCGTCGCCTCATCGAGGGCGGCACCCTCCGCGTGCAGACCCCGACCCTCGCCCGCCTCATGAACAAGGTCTTCTCGACCGCCTCCATCCCCTTCCACGGCGAACCCGCCATCGGGCTGCAGGTCATGGGCGTGCTCGAGACCCGCAACCTCGACTTCAAGAACGTCGTGATGCTCTCGCTCAACGAAGGCAAGCTCCCCAAGGGCAGCAGCGACTCGTCGTTCATCCCCTACAACCTGCGGAAGGCCTTCGGCATGACCCTGCTCGAACACAAGAACGCCGTCTATGCCTACTACTTCTACCGCCTCATGCAACGCGCCGAGCACGTCGCCCTGCTCTACAACACCTCGTCCGACGGACTCAACCGCGGCGAGATGTCGCGCTTCATGCTCCAGCTCCTCACCGAGAGCAACCACGACATCCGCAAGTCCTCCGTCACCGCCGGACAGATGCCCATGAGCACCGCGCCCATCCGTGTCGACAAGACTCCCGAAGTCCTCGAGCGGCTCTACCGACGCTTCCACACCGGCGAGAAGGGCTTCATCTCGCCGTCCGCCCTCAACACCTACCTCGACTGCCGCCTGAAGTTCTACTTCCACTACATCGCCGGACTCCGTTCCAAGGAGGAAGTCAATGCAGAAATTGACTCCGCCACCTTCGGCAGCATCTTCCACCGCAGCGCCGAGCTGGTCTACCGCGAGCTGACCGCGCACGGCGACACGGTGCGTCGGGAGGACCTCGAACCGCTGCTACGCGACAAGGTGCGTCTGGAGTACTTCGTCGACAGCGCCTTCAAGGAACTCTTCTTCCACGTCCGTCCCGAGGACAAGCCCGAGTACAACGGCGTCCAGCTGCTCAACTCCGAAGTCATCGTCAGCTACCTCCGCCAGCTGCTCGAGAAGGACCTCTACCACGCTCCCTTCCGCATGGTCGCCATGGAGCTGCCCGTCCACGAGGATTTCACGCTCAGCACCCCGACGGGCACGCATACGGTCCGCATCGGCGGTATCATCGACCGCCTCGACAGCAAGGACGGCACGCTGCGCATTGTCGACTACAAGACCGGTGGCGAGCCTTCCGTGGCATCCAGCATCGAGATGCTCTTCACCCCCGCCGAGCGCCGTCCGAACTACGTCCTGCAGACCTTCCTCTACGCCGCCATCATGACGCACCGCCAGCCGTTGCCCGTCGCCCCGGCATTGCTCTACATCCACAAGGCAGCCTCGGCAGACTATTCCCCCGTCATCCGCATAGGCGAACCGTACAAAGAAAAGAAGGAGGTGACCGACTTCCGTGAGTACGACGAGGAGTTCCGTGCGCGTCTGCGCGAGCTGCTGGAGGAAATCTTCCATCCCTCCGTCGCCTTCACACAGACGGACTTTGACACGCACTGTGCCTACTGCGACTTCAAGGACTTGTGCCGCCGATGAGTCTCCCCGTCGTTTCCTTGGGTCCTGGATATGCCGTTTCCAGCGTCTCGCAAAACTTTTTGGTCCTGGATACGGCATTTCCTTAACCTTTCAAAACGTTTTGAAGCTGGATATGACGTATCCTTAACCTTTTGAAATGTTTTAAAGCTGGATATGACGTATCCTTAACCTTTTGAAATGTTTTGAGGCTGGATACGACGTATCCTTAACCTTTTGAAATGTTTTGAAGCTGGATATGACGTATCCTTAACCTTTTGAAACGTTTTGAAGCTGGATACGGCGTATCCTGAGTCTTTCGAAATGTTTTGAAGCTGGATACGACGTATCTGACGTCCGGGAAATAAAAAAGACGCCGGAAACAGGGTTCTCGACGTCTTATCAAATCAGGGGGAAGAAGAAACGGGTTACAGGGGCATCCGGCTTTTCACCAGTTCAGGCATGTACCTGTTCTTGTCGTGCACATCGCCCAAACCAAGCCTGGGATAGACCATTCCGCCTATTCCCGGGATGACTCCATGCTGTTCATCCCGTTCCGTATCTACCGCGAATGTGATAAATTCAAACTTTTCGGCAAGTGCGGACGGAAATTCCTCTTTCAGGTTCCTTGCCGCATCCTTATACATCACCGGAGCCACAATATATACCTTCTGCGGCTGAATGTCGGTCATCAGCCTCGTCAGCTGGGTCTTCACGACGCATGACGTACTGACAATCGACTTCACCAGGACCAAGGTCCGGCATTCCTCGACAGGCTCCACATACGACTTGACAATCGGACTATATTCCAAGTGCGTTTTGGGGTCCAGCATCATCCGTTCATTCCAAAACACAGCCAGGGACACCTTATCGGACGACAGTACATCCAGCACGCCCCGTGCCAGCCAGTCGGCATCCTCGGATGCACATGCCAGCATGGTGTTTCCATAGTTTCCGCCCGCTTTTTCATTCAGCAGCAGTCCCAACTCCCTTCCCAAGCGGTAAAAGGCGTGCCGATAGTCCTCCACCGACACATCCGGCTCTGTCAAGAGCTGCATCAGCCGGATGGTCTCCCGGTCTTTGTCAAAAGTGATATTCTTATAGGTCCTCATATTTTCCGTATCATTTTAGCTCAGCAATTCTATTAACTCAAACTTGTCCGCAGGAACATGTTCCTTCATCCGGCATTCCAGCTCAGGTGTCCATTCCACTTCTCCCTTCAGTCGACCTCCTGCCGTAGACCAATAGAGCTTGATTCCGCTCGTATGAAACTGAAATCCGTACCGTTCCAATATCTGCCGGCATTCAGCAGAGAGTTCCACATTCGGATACGTCTTGATGTTCACATATCCTTTTCCATTCCTCCGCGCTACATCATTGATATGTCGCATGGAGATTGCGGTTTGGACGCCTCCGTTCCAAACACCCAACAAGATTCCGGCAACGCCGAACAACTCGTCGTCTTTCGCTTCTTCAGTGAGTGTAATCTGACGGATTGCCTCTCTGAATGGCTGATAAGAGACAAGCTTCCACCTGGGATGACAGGCAGACATCGTCCAAGCGTTGCATGTAACGCTCCATCAAAGAGGCGATGCAGTAGACAGCATAAAAGCTCTCATAGCTGGCTCCCTTGCTGTTATTCCGTCCGCCTTGATGCTTACGTTTCAAATAATTTCTTTCTGCTTTTGTAACAGGCATTGCATTTCCTCCTCAGAGACTTCTCTAAACCGGTCCATTGTCATTCCATCACGAGTCACCTTTCCAAAGAAAAGCTTCCGCGGACGGACCCACAACTCCCTTGCCCCATACAAAGCTTGATAAACAACCAGTTCTTCAAGCGTCTCGCTGTGGCGTGCATAACCGATCAACTGATACAGTCCGCCTTTGAAATGTACAAAATACCGCACGTTGTTCATAAATATTTCATTGAGTGCCTCAAAAGTAGTAAAATCCCTGACTGAAGGTATCTTTTGTTCCCGATATTTTCAGATAAACACTTCCTCCGGATACTCCACATCCACGAGGAAGAGGGCATGGCCGGGAGCCGACGTGCCCGCCTTGCAACGGTCCTTCTGTTCGATGATGCGGCGGAAACCCTCGACCGAGAGCTTGCCGCGACCGACCTCGAAGAGCGTACCGACGATGGCACGCACCATGTTGCGGAGGAAACGGTCGGCACGGATGGTGAAGACCCATTCGGTG
>UMGZ01081740.1_pt1 | contig 10116 bp, 8 predicted proteins | sample 1965421 | NCBI WGS metagenome assembly UMGZ01 (sample SAMEA4836087, study PRJEB28245) | human gut metagenome | biome: gut microbiome; material: fecal sample | place: Denmark | collected 2008
CATTTTCCAGCAGTGGCGGAGCGTTACGCTCGGTCATCTATTATGTGAACTTTGACAGCACAGAGGAGAAGATGAAGAGCGAACAGCTTGAAACTCTCGCAGTTGCCGTTCAGCGAAACGATAACGGCGATTATTGGGTAGTGGGCGATACCTGCTTCTACAAGCTTGACAGCAATGGTAAAATACTTATGCAGTATGAATATCCTGAGGAGCTTTCAGACTATGCCCTGACAGATACCACTGCCGCAGTAGCATTTGACGGCATACAGCGTAAAACAGGAACTCTTGCAGTGTTCCGTTCGGACTCTGACGGAGATAAGCCTGACAGCGTTGTTTATACTCAAAGCGGCAAGCCTAAGAAAATGACCGCAGAGAACAAGAAGGTGATCCTTCTCGGCGAGGATAATATAGAAGCCTATGACAGTGCAGGAAATCTACTTGCAACAGCGGCAGTGTCCTCTGAGTATCTTGACTTTGTTTACCTCAACGACAGCGTTTATTTCCTGGGTCTGCATGAGATAAACAAAATAGCTTTCGAGACCTGACGAAAGGCAGGAAAATATGGCATATTTTTTTGACGGAGCAGTTATAATGATCCTTATCGTGACCGCTCTGACAGGATACTGTAAGGGCTTTGTGAGATATGTCATCACAATGCTCGGAACAGTGGCAGCCGTTCTTGTGGCTTTTCTTATAGCCAATATGTCGGCTGAAAATGTATATAACAAATATTTCAAAACACAGCTTATAACGAGCCTTGAAAACGCTGCTGAACAGACGGATCTTTCAAAGCTTGTGAGTAATGAACTGAAAAACGAGGGCGTTGATATCGACCTTTCAGATGAGGAGATAAAAAACGTCCTGTCAGGGGCAGGCACTCTTGCGGAGAATACCGAAAAGCTGCTTGTTTCAAAGGGAACAGACCTTGATACCGCTCAGCAAAAGGGCGAGGAGCTTTCAGAGTATATCCACAGCGTTATGCCCCAAAAGCTCAGCGAAAAGCTGGAGGGCAATAAGCTTGGAAAAAGTCTGTCTAAGGCGGTGAAGTTCACTGCCGAGCAGATAGACGAAGCCGTCAAGGCTCTCTCTGAGGGTGGCAGAACTGGTGCTGAGTATCTGGAAAAGAACATTTTCCGACCGATCGCCCTGACTTTTATAAGGCTTTGCGTGTTCATGACGGTGTATGTGCTTATGGAGATAGTCATAAGGCTTATCCTGCGTCTGTCGGGAGTTTTTACCCGAATGGCAGGTCTGACAGCGGCAAACCGTTTCGCAGGCATGGCGCTTGGCCTTTGCAAAGGCGGTCTGTATCTGGTGTTGATAGCCTTTATGGTCTGCACTGTGATAAATGCTACCGAGAACAAGCTTCCCAAGTTCAACAGCACTGTTTTTGAAAATACCTATCTGTTCAGTTACTTCTTTGATATTCTGTATAAATGATTACCGAAAGGTGTATCAGTAAGGAAAGGAGCAAATAAAAATGTTAATGTGTTCAAGATGTAAAAAGCGTCCTGCTGTGGTGTTCATCTCACAGATGAACGCCAAGGACCCTCAGCACAAGAAGAATGAGGGACTTTGCCTTGTTTGTGCCAAGGAGCTTGGCATTTCGCAGGTGGACGATTATATGAAGGCAATGGGCATCTCAGACGATGACCTTGAAGCAATGTCAAATCAGCTTATGGAGGCTTCCGACGGGGACGATTTTGAGCCGGGCGGAACGAACTTCCTGAGCAATCTTTTCGGCGGTGACGCAGCCAATCTTTTCAGCAACCTCGCAGGAGGTATGCCTAAAGCCACCGATGAGGGCGGAGATAAAAACCCAAAGGATAAAAAGAAAAAGCTTAAATTTCTCAACAACTATTGCACAAATCTTACTCAGAAAGCAAGAGAGGGCAAGCTTGATAACGTTGTGGGCAGAGATAAGGAGATATCAAGAGTTATCCATATCCTGTCAAGACGTCAGAAGAACAACCCATGCCTTATAGGCGAACCTGGCGTTGGTAAAACAGCCATTGCCGAGGGTATCGCACAGAGGATAGTTGCCGGAGATGTGCCTTTCCATATCAAGGATAAGGAGCTTTACCTCCTTGACCTTACCGCACTCGTTGCAGGCACTCAGTTCAGAGGACAGTTCGAGAGCCGTTGTAAAGGACTTGTAGAGGAAGTAAAAGAGCAGGGCAATGTTATCCTCTTTATAGACGAGGTGCATACGCTCGTTGGAACAGGCGACAATGAGGGAACGATGAACGCAGCTAATATCCTGAAACCGTCCCTTTCAAGAGGCGAGATACAGGTAATAGGCGCAACGACTTTCAAGGAGTACAGAAAGTATATCGAAAAGGACTCTGCACTTGAAAGACGTTTCCAGCCTGTAACAGTTTCCGAGCCGACAGTTGAGGACACAATCACAGTCCTCAAAGGCATAAAGCAGTATTACGAGAATTTCCATAGAGTAAAGATATCAGACGATATGCTCAGAGAGTGTGCAGTGCTTTCTGAAAGATATATCAACGACAGATTTCTCCCTGACAAGGCGATAGATCTTCTTGACGAAGCCTGCGCCTGCACAAGTATCAGAACGCCTGAAATAGAGGAGTTCGACGCACTTAACGAGGAGCTTAAAAAGCATGAAAAGCTCGTTGAGGATTACGAGCAGAAGTCAGACCCTGACTATGAGATAATCGCAAAGGAAAAGGGCGAGATACTCAGGATCCAGAACAGACTCAAAGAGGTGGAAGAAACTCTTAAAAACGTTCAGGTCACAGAGGAAGACATCTCAAAGGTAATAGAGCTTTGGACAGGTATCCCTGCCAATAAAATAGCTCAGACAGAGTATGACAAGATAAAGCACCTTAAAGAAGCCCTTTCAAAGCGTGTTATCGGCCAGGACGAAGCCGTTGATAAGGTCGCAAAGGCAATAAAGCGTACAAGGGTTCAGCTTTCAAAACGTCGCAGACCGGCTTCGTTTATTTTCGTCGGCCCAACAGGCGTTGGAAAAACAGAGCTTGTGAAAGTCCTTGGAGAAGAGCTTTTTGACGCCACCGAGCCGCTTATCAGGGTTGACATGACCGAGTATATGGAGAAGCACTCAGTATCAAAGCTTATCGGCTCACCTCCGGGATATGTAGGCTTTGATGAAGCAGGTCAGCTTACCGAAAAAGTCCGCCGCAGACCATATTCAGTGGTGCTTTTTGACGAGATAGAAAAGGCTCACCCTGACGTTATGAACATACTTCTTCAGATACTTGACGAGGGACGTATCAACGATTCACAGGGCAGAAGCGTTTCCTTTGAAAATACCGTTATCGTCATGACATCAAACGCAGGTTCGACTGATAGAGATACAGGTGTGGGCTTCAATAAGACCGACAGTGATATCGCCAAGGATAAAGCAATGAAAGCACTGAGAGAGTTCCTGCGTCCCGAGTTCCTTGGAAGAATTGACGAGATAGTTGTGTTCAATCCGCTCACAGAGGAGAATTTCGCTGGCATAGCAGGCCTTATGCTGGACGAGATGAAATCACCGCTGGAGGAGAAACATATCAGCCTGAGATATACAGATAAAGCTCTGAAAACTATTGCACATAAGGCATACGGTCAGAAGCTTGGTGCAAGAGATATCCGCCGTGTCATAAGAAACGAGGTGGAGGATAAGATAGCCGAACTGCTTATAGACAAGGGCGAGGGAGCAGTGTCCGCCGTGGCAATATCCGCTGACAACGGAGAGATAAAGGTGGACGCACTTTAAAAGCCTAAAGTTATAAAATCAGGGTAAAAATTATAAAAAAATACTTGATTTTTATGACGGTATGTTATATAATAAAGGTAAGGTTGTTAGATTTTTAACAACGTGAATAAAAAAATTAAATTGAGAGGTGTCTTTAAAATGGCAGGTTTAAACAAAGTTACTGTTGATGACATTAATGTAAAGGGCAAAAAGGTACTCGTAAGAGTTGACTTTAACGTTCCTCTTAAGGACGGCGTTATTACAAACGATAACAGAATAACAGCTGCTCTCCCAACTATCAAGAAGCTGGTAGCTGACGGCGGCAAGGTAGTTCTGTGTTCACATCTTGGCAAGCCAAAGAACGGCCCAGAGGCTAAGTTCTCACTTGCTCCTGCTGCTGCAAGACTTGCAGAGCTTCTTCCTGAAACAAAGGTAACATTCGCTGCTGACGATACAGTAGTTGGCGACAACGCTAAGAAGGCAGTTGCTGAAATGGCTGACGGTGATATCGTTGTTCTTGAGAACACAAGATTCAGAGGCGCAGAGGAAACAAAGAACGGCGAAGCTTTCGCTAAGGAACTTGCTGACCTCGTTGACGACGAAGTATTTGTAATGGACGCTTTCGGTTCAGCTCACAGAGCTCATGCTTCTACAGCTGGCGTTACAAAGTTCGTTAAGGAAACAGCAGTTGGTTACCTCATGCAGAAAGAGATCAACTATCTCGGAAATGCAGTTGAAACACCTGTTAGACCATTCGTTGCTATCCTCGGCGGCGCAAAGGTAGCAGATAAGCTCAACGTTATCTCAAACCTCCTCGAGAAGTGCGATACACTTATCATCGGCGGCGGTATGGCATATACATTCCTTAAGGCACAGGGCAAGGAAGTTGGTCTTTCCCTCGTTGACGATACAAAGATCGACTACTGCAAGGAAATGATGGCAAAGGCTGAAAAGCTCGGCAAGAAGCTTCTTCTCCCTATCGACACAACAGTTGCAGCAGGTTTCCCTGATCCAATCGACGCTCCTATCGACGTAGAAGTTGTTGATTCTGACAAGATCCCAGCTGACAAGGAAGGCCTTGATATCGGCACAAAGACACAGGCTCTCTTCGGTGAGGCTGTTAAGTCTGCAAAGACAGTTGTTTGGAACGGTCCTATGGGCGTGTTCGAGAACCCAACACTTGCAAAGGGTACTATCGCAGTTGCAAAGGCACTTGCTGAAACAGACGCTACAACTATCATCGGCGGCGGCGACTCAGCAGCAGCAGTTATCCAGCTTGGCTTTGCTGATAAGATGTCACACATCTCAACAGGCGGCGGAGCTTCACTTGAATACCTCGAGGGCAAGGTACTCCCAGGTATCGACGTAATTGCTGACAAGTAATATATCTTACTAAGCTATAAGCTAGGGGCAGGCAGGTTTTGCCTGTCCCTTTTTTATGCAGAAATCGAGGTAGTAAAAATGAATGAAATAACACTACTTGCAAAAAGCGGATTAGGCTGGCAGGGGATAGGCGGAATAATTCTTCTGCTCACAGGCGTGGGACTTATCTATTTCGGTATAAAAGCCTTGCAGGGCTATCGCTTTTTCCCTGAGCAGGAATATAATATCCCTGAGGAGGATCACTACGAACCAACTCAGGCAAAAGCCTTGCAGAAGATCAAGACCACAATGCCTGACTTTAACGGCGGTGAGGATAGAGTTTTTACCGAGTGGAAAATCGGCTATACCATTGACGGCGAGAAGTATACACAAATAGTCACAGACAACGGCTATGAAAAGGGCGATATGATAGACATAAAGTATAACCCAGAAAACCCACAGGAATTTTACCTTGACGATGAAAAATCAAAGGTAGAAGTCACTGAGGAGGAAAAGGAAGCCGAGGAAAAAGAGGAGAAAACTCCTTTCGGCTATGCGGCTATTGCTATCGGTGTCCTGCTTGGCGTTTTCGGTGTCGTTATGCTTATAGACAAGCTGTAATAAACAGATAAAATAAGTCCAAGCCTTTGTTAATTAGTTGACAAATACGAGGGAATGTTGTATAATAGACTTGGAAAACTAGTAGGAGCAGTTTTTCTGTTCCCTATAAAAAATAAAGGAGTTTTTTATCATGAAAAAAGCTGTAAGAAAAGCAATTATTGCAGGAAACTGGAAAATGAACAAGACAAGACCTGAGGCTAAGGAGCTTCTCGAAGCTATCAAGCCACTTGTTGCAAACGCTGAGGGCAAGGTTGAAGTTATCGCTTGCGTTCCTTTCACAAACCTTGAAACTGCTATCAACGCAACAGCAGGTTCAAACGTAAAGATCGGTGCAGAGAACGTTCACTTTGAGAAGAGCGGCGCTTTCACAGGCGAGATCTCAGCAGATATGCTCGTTGAGCTTGGCGTTGAGTACGTTGTTATCGGTCACTCTGAGAGAAGACAGTATTTCGGTGAAACAGACGAAACAGTAAACAAGAGAACAAAGGCAGCTCTTGCAGCTGGTCTTAAGCCTATCGTTTGCGTTGGCGAGCTACTCTGGGAGCGTGAGTGCAACATCACAGAGGAAGTTATCGCAAGACAGGTAAAGCTTGATTTCTTCGGTGTATCAGCAGAGGACGTTAAGAAGTCCGTTATCGCTTACGAGCCAGTTTGGGCTATCGGCACAGGCAAGACAGCTACAGCAGATCAGGCAGAGGAAGTTTGCGCATTCATCAGAGCAACACTTGCTAAGATCTATGACGAGGCTACAGCAGAGGCAGTTACAATTCAGTACGGCGGCTCAATGAACGCTAAGAACTGTGCAGAGCTTCTTTCTAAGGAGAACGTAGACGGCGGTCTTATCGGCGGCGCTTCACTGAAGGCTGCTGACTTCAACACTATCGTTCAGGCTGCTGTTGAGGGCTAATTAACAGACGGATATCTAGGGGTAAAATATCATTCGTCACAAGAACAAACAAATAAAAAGTTCCGCAGGGGACGGCTGCGGCTGTCCTCTGCTTTTTTTTGAACAGGGGGACGCAACTGTGAAAAAAATAATATTTGCAGCATTAGTATTATCCATGTGTATGTCATTTGCAGCTTGCGGAAGCGTTGACGAAAGCAGCGCACCGGCGGCAGAAAGCTCTCAGACAACATCTGAGGCTCAGCTTGAAAATGTAACTATCAAAATGGACTCTAGTAAGCTTCTTTACGGCGTTGAGTTTACAGACAGCGAGCTGCTCGACAAGATAACAGAGTTCCGCACGAAAGTCATGGAAAACGCAGAAGAAAAAGAGCCGGATTCAAAGGAGTACGTTGTTGGCGGCGATTGGCTGGATATAAAATGTTCAGAAGGTCCAGCTATCTACTATGAAGCAGGAGAGAGCAACTATGTCCGTATCGGCGCAAAGACCTATTACACAAGCGACGATACAGCCAAGGAATTTAAGGAATATGTCCTGAGCTTCCTTGAAAATGGCGGTTATTGGGGATAATACGAATATAAATGATGTTGAAAGGACTAAGAAATATGTCAAAGAAACCCATAGCACTTATCATTATGGACGGCTTCGGCTATAATCACAAGGATTACGGCAACGCTATCAGAGCTGCCAAAACACCTAATATCGACAGACTTCTTGCCAACTATCCACACACTCTTATCGGTGCAAGCGGCATGGACGTTGGACTTCCTGAGGGACAGATGGGTAACTCAGAGGTAGGCCATACAAATATCGGTGCAGGAAGAATAGTTTATCAGGAACTTACAAGAATTACAAAGTCTATCAAGGACGGCGAATTCTTCTCAAATGAAGCTTTCACAGCAGCCGTTGAGAACTGCAAGAAGAATGACAGCGCACTCCACCTGTTCGGACTTCTTTCAAACGGCGGCGTTCACTCACATAATTCACACCTCTATGGTCTTTTGGAACTTGCTAAGAAAGCAGGTCTTACAAAGGTATACGTTCATTGCTTCATGGACGGCAGAGATGTTCCTCCTACAAGCGGAGTTGACTTCGTAGCTGAGCTTGAAGGAAAGCTCAAGGAAATTGGTGTCGGCAAGATAGCAACAGTAATGGGACGTTACTATGCAATGGACAGAGATAACCGTTGGGAGCGTGTAGGCAAGGCTTATGACGCAATGGTATACGGCGAGGGCAATAAGGCTGATAACGCAGTTGACGCTATCAAGGCTTCCTATGCCGCTGACGTTACAGACGAGTTCGTTGTTCCTACAGTTATCGATGAGAACGGCAAGATATCCGCAAGCGACAGCGTTATCTTCTTCAACTTCCGTCCTGACAGAGCAAGAGAGATCACAAGAACTCTCGTTGACGACGACTTCACAGGCTTTGAGAGAAGAAACGGCAGATTCCCACTTTACTATGTCTGCATGACACAGTATGACGCAACAATGCCAAACGTTGACGTTGCATTCAAGCCAGCAAGCCTTGAAAATACTTTCGGCGAGTATATCGCAAAGAAGGGTCTTTCACAGCTTAGAATCGCTGAAACAGAGAAGTATGCACACGTTACATTCTTCTTCAACGGTGGCGTAGAAGCTCCTTTTGAAAACGAGGACAGAGCCCTCATCAATTCACCAAAGGTAGCAACTTATGACCTCCAGCCTGAAATGAGCGCATATCTTGTTTGCGACGAAGTTCTCAAGAGAATAGAGTCTGACAAGTATGACGCAATTATCCTCAACTATGCAAACTGCGATATGGTAGGTCACACAGGCGTGTTCGACGCAGCCGTAGCAGCAGTAGAAGCAGTTGACGAGTGCGTAGGCAAAACGGTTGACGCAGTTCTTGCAAAGGGCGGCATAGCACTTATCACAGCAGACCACGGCAACGCAGATAAGATGATGGAAGAGGACGGCTCTCCATTCACAGCCCACACAACAAACCTTGTACCTCTTATTATTGCAGGCGCAGGTAATGTTCTTATCAGAGAGGGCGGCGTGCTTGCTGACCTTTCACCAACAATGCTCAAACTCATGGGTCTTGAGCAGCCAAAGGAAATGACAGGTAAGTCTATCATCAAGGACTAATTTCCATAAAATAATCAAGGCAGTACCGAGAAAATCGGCACTGCCTTTTTTTGTATCCCATCTATTCACTTGCTCTGTATATTGCCCAAACCCTATTTCAGCGGGTCAAGCCCTTTAGCCATTATGCAGTAGGTACTGCCGTATGGGTTCGGTATGGGTGGCATTCTGCTCACATGGAACTCTTTCGGCAAACCACGGCTGTCACATGGGAAACTCATGGTCACACAAGTGCCTTTGCCGATCTCGCTGCGATAACTTAGTTCACCGTCAAAATGGTCGCAAAAGCATTTTGCCAGTGCAAGCCCCAACGCCTCGCTGCTACTGTATTTCTGGAATGTGCCAAATGGCGTGATAGCCGCCTGCCATACATCGTCTGTCATGCCGTTGCCGTTATCACTTACTGACAGTATTATCCTGTCGTCCTCAGTTTTTAGGATAAGCTCCACCTGCCGTTGTTCCTTGTCATTGTACATATATGCGTTCACAAGCAGATTTACAAGCACATTTTTAATAAGGCTTTTGTTTGTTTCAAAATAAATGCACGGGTCAATGGAGTATCTGAAAATACAGCCGTCCTCCTCCAGCAAATTACCTTCTTCGTCGCATACCTCACCGCATATGTCTGATAGGCTTTGATATTCAGTTGTGAAATTGCCGCTGAAATATTTTGCAAGTTCTGTCATGTTCACTGTTGCGGAAAATGTCTTCAGTATACGAAGCCTTGCCTCATGGTCAAAATGCTCATATTCAGTGCCGGCTTTTGAAGAGAAGGATTTCTTTTGGCTGTCAAGCATCGCTAACATTTTAGAAAGCTCCATCCTTATGTTGCCGAGAAAATTCGATTTGAAGCGTAAATATCCAGACTTGTCCGAAAGACGTTCTATGTCCATGCATGAGTAATAGTGTATGAGATAATTCGTTATAATGCCATTATCTCTCAGTGGTTCAAACCGCATTGCCGCCGAGTCTGCAAACCTGCCCTTATATTCAAAGGTAGCTGTCTTTTCAACAGGCAGAATGAAAGCGTTTTCCGGAGTATCGCATAAAGCAGAAATATCTATAGCATCAGGCAGATCGCCATGATTTTTCCAAATGACATTAAGCTCAGCGTCAGTGAGGATAATGTTTTCCTCAGACTGAGCGTATATCTCTTTCACAGAAGATGTCAGTTCCACTTTGTTAGCCTGCCTTTCATAAAGATCTCATGTAAATATTATAACCTAAACTGTCGGGGTAGTCAATAAAAAATCATCAATATTTGATCATATTTTAAAGAATTTAGCAGTGCTTTGACGGATCAAGACTAAGATGGCTTTACGGTGAAGTCTTAAGGCAACACCGCACAAAGCCCGCCTGACGGCTTTGCACGCCA
>UMGZ01074979.1_pt1 | contig 10110 bp, 9 predicted proteins | sample 1965421 | NCBI WGS metagenome assembly UMGZ01 (sample SAMEA4836087, study PRJEB28245) | human gut metagenome | biome: gut microbiome; material: fecal sample | place: Denmark | collected 2008
CCGGAGAGCCTGATTTGTCCGGAGTTTGTTTTTAAAATTTCATTTTTTCCACCAAGAAAACCAATGGCGCGTTTCTCAAGGCTTCGAAAAAGCTTTACCGCGCCGGCGCGTACCTAGAAAGGAATTTTCATGCTAGATCTCATCCTCTCCACAGTCGGTCAGGGCCTGCAGTGGTCCGTTATGGCGCTCGGCGTCTTTCTGACCTTCCGCATTCTCGACATTGCCGACCTCTCGGTCGAAGGCACCTTTCCGCTCGGCGCTGCGGTTGCCGCGACTGCGATCACCTCGGGGCTCGGCCTCCCGGCGGCCTTCCTCCTTGCGCTCATCGCGGGTTCGCTTGCCGGCGCCGTTACCGGGTGGCTCACGACAAAGCTCAGAATCCCGGCGCTCCTCGCGGGCATTCTCACGATGATCGGGCTCTATTCGGTGAACCTTCACGTGATGGGAAAGTCCAACATCGGGCTTCTGCAGGATGAGACGGTCTTCACGATTCTTGAAAACGGCCTCGGACTCTCCGTTTCGCTCTCGGGCCTCATCGTCGGCGCCATCTTCGCCGTCATCGTTTCCGTCATCATCTACTGGTTCTTCGGGACTGAACTCGGCACCGCCATCCGCGCGACGGGCTTCAACCAGCAGATGGCGCGCGCTCAGGGCATCAGCACCAACACGATGATCGTCTTGGGCCTCGTGATCTCGAACGCCCTCGTGGCGCTCTCGGGCGCTACGGTCGCTCAGGCGAACGGCTTTGCCGACGTCGGCATGGGCGTGGGCACGATCGTGATCGGCCTGGCCTCGGTCATCATCGGTGAAGTTCTCTTTGCGCCCAAATCCTTCAAGACGAGCCTCATTGCCGTCATTATGGGCTCGATCATCTATCGTCTCGTCATCGCCTTCGTCCTTGAGATGGGCATGCCTCCCAACGACCTCAAGCTCTTTACGGCCGTGCTCGTCGCCTTCGCGCTTGCGCTCCCGCTCATCAAGGGCAATCTCGCGGGGATGAAGCGCCGCGCCTGATGCAGGGTCTCTCAGAAACGAATTCAAAGGACGAAACGAAAAATGCTCGAAGTCAAAAACGTACACAAGACTTTCTTTGCCGGCACGGCCAATGAGAAGAAGGCCCTCCGCGGCGTCACCTTCACGCTCGATGACGGCGACTTCTGCACGGTGATCGGCTCGAACGGCGCGGGTAAGTCGACCACCCTCAATGCGATTGCCGGGGTCTTTCCGATCGACAGCGGCAATATCGTGATCGACGGCACGGACATCACGAAGATGCCTGAATACAAGCGCGCCGCCTTCATCGGCCGCGTCTTCCAGGACCCGATGAAGGGCACCGCCGCCGGCATGATGATTGAGGAGAACCTCGCCATCGCCGACCGCCGCGGCCAGCGCCCGACCCTTCACTGGAGCGCGAGACCCGAGCGCACTGAATACTTTACGAAGCTCGTGGCGAGCCTCGGCCTCGGGCTCGAAAACCGCATGACGGCGCACGTGGGCCTGCTTTCAGGCGGCCAGCGCCAGGCGCTGACGCTTTTGATGGCGACGCTCGTGCGCCCGAAGCTTCTGCTTCTCGACGAACACACGGCGGCCCTTGACCCCAAGACCGCCGCCAAGGTGCTCGACATTACCGAGCGCATCGTGAACGAGCAGAAGCTCACGACCCTCATGATCACGCACAACATGAGGGACGCGCTCCGCTACGGCAACCGCCTCATCATGATGCATGACGGCCGCCCCATCCTCGACGTGAGAGATGAGGAAAAGGCAAAGTTGACGCCCGTGGATCTCCTCAAGTTCTTTGAAAAGGCAGGGGACGGCGTGTCGGACAAGATGCTTCTTGCGAGCTGACCGCACGCAGTAGAGCGCTGAAGAATAAGCGGAAGATTTTCCATGACGGAGTCTTCCGCTTTTTCATGAAAATGCACGATTGTTACTTAACAATCCGAGCGAACTTGTTCGTTTTCATCATTCGGGGTGACAACTTGCTGTCATAGATGTTTTTTTTGCTCCCGTTTGACTCAGAGTGCGCTGGTGAAGGCGTGGACGCGCACCGTCATGGACCCATTGGATCTGCCTTTCCCGCCGCGATTCGAGCGGCTCTCGCAGGTGGTCGACTATATGCTCGCCGTCGGCAAAACGCGCCCGATCAACATCTGCATCGACGAGTGTCAGGGAATAAATGTCTGCGAACCTTCCTTCTAGTCGGAATTCGAGCGTGCGTGGAACGTTCACCGAATTCTTCAGGCGCTTGCATCGGGCAAAACGAAGCGCGAAGAACTGCAGGAAGAGTTTGGTTCCGTTGCTGCGAGCAGCTTCCTTTCCCGGTTGGAAAAGAACTGCGGGTTGATTGCGCCGCTGCGTCCGGTGCTCTCGCCCGACTATCGCCGGGTTCGTTAGGAGCTTTCGGACCGGTATCTGGCGTGGTGGCTTGCCTTCATTCAGGGCGCAGAGTTCGAGCTTTCGCAAAGCCGATACGCAGAAATGCGCGATGCGTTCCTTGCGGGCTATGACGCCTTCTCCCGGCGTGCCCTCAGGGAGTGCTTTACGTCCATACTTCTTGAAATAATCCTGAGTGCGGCAAACACGCTTTCCAGCACTTCCGGTGCCATAACTTTGCGCCGGTATTCTTTGCGCCGGTATTTCGTTGTGAAGCTCAAATGCACGTGGAGCTTCGTCACGCTGTGACGCGCTCTTTCATAGTCGTCGGACATCGGAATCTCATTGACCGCCACATGCTCGCGCGCCGCGAAATTCCGCATCTACCCGACTGCCGCACAGGAAGCTTTTCTCTGGGCGCAGTGGGGTGCTGTCCGCAAGTGCTGGATCATGGCGCCGTTTCTCAAGAAGCATTACTACCGTACGCGGGGCGTATCGCTTGACCTCATTCACGAGATCAAGCCGCTCATCGCCTGAGCCAAGAAGTCGAAAAAGTACGCATGGCTCAGGGAATACGATTCCATGGCGCTTCAGGAATCGGTGCGGAATCTCAGGGCTACCGCGCTTTCTTTGAGAGAAGAGCGGGCTTTCCTCACTACAAATCCCGCAGAGGTCCGCAGTCGAGTTATCACTGCACCAACGTCTCCGTCGGGCCAACTACGTGCGGGTGCCGAAAATGGAGCCGATCAAGGCCCGCATCCACCGCGAGGTCGCAGGCAAGGCGAAGAGCATCACGCTTGAAGCCGATGCCGCCGGCGACTATTACGCCGTCGTGCTCTGGGAGGATGGTCTTGCTGAAAAGGAACCTCTGAAGGAGATCTATGAGGATCAGGTCATCGGCATTGATGTCGGCATCAAGGATCTTCTTACGGTATCAAACGGCCGTAAGGAACCGAACCCGAAGCATCTGAAACATGCCCGCAAGACGCTGCGCCGCAGAAGCCGGCAGTTTTCAAGAACAAAGAAGGGCAACCGCCGGCGCGAGAAGGCGCGCCGCAGGCTCGCACGCGCGCATAAGCGCGTGGCGAATGCCCGCAACGACAACCTTCACAAGGTCTCTTCGCGACGCGTGAACGAAAGCCAAGCGCTGGCTGCGGAGAGTTTAAGAATCATCAACATGATGAAGAACCACCACCTGGCGGAATCGATTGCTGATGCCGCCTGGGGCGAGCTCTTACGAATGATTGCCTACAAAATGAAGCGGGAAGGAAAGTACTTCATACAGATCGATACTTTCTATCCCTCTTCAAAGACGTGCTCCTGCTGCGGCTTCAAGCTTGAGAAGCTTGATCTTGCTACGCGCGAATGGACGTGCCCGCACTGCGGCGCTCACCATGACCGCGACGGCAACGCTGCAGCCAACATCCGGGTTGAAGGCATCAGAATACTGAGGGCGCAGGGGCTACCCGTCCTGCGGAGAGAAACATCCTCTCCCAATGCGCGCTGAGGTCGTGTAAATCCCGGTGAGATCCGGGTTGTGACCGAAGAAGCGAGAAGCCTCGCCCAATTCAAAGAATTGGACGGGGAGTAGTCACGTTTCCCATATGAGCCTCGATAAGACGGGTGCGCAGGCAGTCCCGGCAGAGGAAATGGATTCCGTCTGCCGGGTGAGGTTTCGTCAAAGGGATTGAAGCTCCCCCGTTTAAAAACGGAGGATTCACTATGACACTCTCAAGGCTTTTTCAGGGGGCAATGCCGCCTGAACGTCACCTATTGAACAAAGTGTTTGCGGCAGACCTCTTTCCCGTTCCTCCTTGCTCGCGCAATTCGGCTTCGTGAGTCTCGAAGAACCTTGCGGCTCTCCTTGATCGCTACGAGGTTGTTGACGACACAGACCGCTGCCGCGCAACAGTGCTTCCGCAGTCGTCCACTTCTGCAAGAGAAGGGCTCGGTCGTGTCCTTTTTTAGTTGCATGACATGCGAGGAATGCACTCATGACATCTCGTTGCACGAGCGTGTCTGAGTTCCCCCAGCGATGCCACCTTTCCTTCAGCGGCTTTTTTCGGTACGAATCCGTTGCCGGGTCGTACTGCGACATCTTCAGCTTGTATGCGTCGAGTTCAATGACCTCGCAGCCGGCGCTTTCAGCCTTGCGCTTGAGGTGTGCAACAAACTCGCCCATACCGGTCCGATTGGTCGATCTTCCGAAATTGCGTTGATAGGATCGGTAACTGTTTTTCTCTATCTTGATCGTGCCGCCGATTTGGAGCAGATCGTTCACCAGCTTGCCGTGGTCGCGCTTTCTGGTCGCTGCCAACCGCCTGTGGTGTTCAGCAAGTTTTGCCAACAGCTTGCGTCCGCGATTGCTTGTGATCCATTTGAGGGAACCTTTTATGACGGTTCCGTCAGGATTGAAGTTGTCGGGATTGTTCGCCCTTTTGGATCGGTCGATCCTGCGCTGAAGCAGTCGAATCTTCGATTCCTGCAAATCGACGTTTGGAGCTACTTCAACAATGGCCGCATGGTGCTCATGAAAGTACGCAATGCGGCTCGGACCCGGGTCAATGCCGACCACTTCGCATTTGGGCGCATAGACCTTGCGAACGGGAGGCACACCCTCGACAACGAGCTGAACAAACCAGCGTTTTTTGCCGTTGAGCGTTCGACGCACTATGCGGCAATATTTCACGCGACGGTCCGAGGCAAGCGCCTCCTTCATGTAGTCCGTGTCGGGCTTCATGTACTTATTAAGGCAATCATCCATTAGTTACGTATGGATCAATGAAAATTCAAGTTAATCAATAATGTTATCTGAGTTGCATCAACTAAATGATGGCTTCGTTAATAATGCCGTTCCTGCGCCAGACAATGGCTTTCTGCTCGGGCTTGTACATGATTTCGTGATTGTCTGTACCTTCAATGGAGTTCAGTCCGCGCTTGAAGGACTTGAATCGCGGCTTGCCGCCTTGCTGGAACATGTAGCGCTTCAAAGCCCGCCAGACGGTCTTGCCGATGCTTTGGGCTTCATGTGAGCCAATGTCGTTTCGACCGCTGGCCTTGCGATGATCGTTGGCAATAGTTACCAAGCCGAATTCATTCAAGCCGAAAGCATTGTGAACCGCAGTAAAGGCCTTGGTGCGGGCTCTGCCTTTCGGCATGTCCCGTGCTTCCCGCCACTCCTTCGTTTCACGCATGCGCTGAAGACGCCCGAGAGCCGTCCCGAGCGTCGCGTTGTAGAGCATGCGGCCGAACTCGAATGCCTTTTCGAGAAAACGATTTTGCTGATCGTTTACACGAAGCGGGAGTTCGACGATGTAGGAAGAAGTAGTAGATCGCATATGGCTATGTTACTTCACGTTCCAAAAATGGGTACGCCTTGTCCCCTCTTTGAAAAGAGAGGTTTGCGGCGTACTGTTTCTATCAATCAATCCCGGTCACCTTGAAGCCGGCGCCTTCAACGGTGGCTTTAAGCATTTCATCGGTCACGAAGAGATCGGCCTCAACGACGGCGCTCTTCTTCTCAAGACTCACTTCAACTGCGTCGATGCCGGGAAGCGCGCGAAGCGCTTTTTCAACGGCCGAGGTGCAGTGGCTGCAGTGCATGCCTTCGATATGAATGGTCTTCTGAGACATTTTCTTTTCCTTTGCCGCAGGCGCGGCGGACTGGGGTTCTGAAAGGAGAGCAGCATCGCTGCCCGCAAGCTTCGGCCGGAAGAAGCGCAGCCTCAGCGCATTCGTGACGACCGAGAAGGAGGAGAGGCTCATCGCGAGGGCGCCGAGCATCGGGGAGAGGGTCAGGCCCTGAGAGGCGAAGACCCCGGCTGCGATCGGGATGCCGACGGCGTTGTAGATGAATGCCCAGAAGAGATTCTCGCGGATATTGCGCAAGGTTGCGCGCGAGAGCTCAATGGCTTCCACAACGTCGGAGAGCCGGCTCTTCATGAGAACGACGCCCGCGGAAGCAATCGCAACATCGGTGCCCGCGCCGATCGCGGCGCCCACATCGGCCGCGGCAAGTGCCGGCGCGTCGTTGACGCCGTCGCCCACCATAAGGACGCGCGCGCCGGTATTTTTGAGCTTTTCGACTTCCTCGGCCTTACCGGCAGGCAGAACGCCGGCAATCACGTTCTCAATCCCGGTGCGTGCGGCAATGGCCTTTGCCGTCACAGGGTTGTCGCCGGTGAGCATCGTAACGGCGACGCCCAGCTGCTTCAGGGCCTTGACGGCTGCCGCAGAGTCGGGCTTCACCTGGTCGGCAACGCGGATGAGGCCGAGAAGCGCCCCGGACGCGTCGGCCGTCGGTTCAGAACCGATAAAGAGCGGGGTTTCGCCGTCTTCGGCAGCTTTTTTCGCGGCGGCTTCGAGCGTACCAGGGAGCGTGAAGCCGAAGGCCTCCGTCATGCGGGCGTTTCCGGCAAACCAGCGGCGCTTGCCGATCCGGGCGGAGATGCCCTGACCCGCGGTCTGACGGAAGTCGTCGACGGGCTGCACGGGAAGGCTCCTTTCTTTGGCTGCCCGCACGATGGCGGCGCCCAACGGATGTTCTGAAGCCGACTCGAGCGACGCTGCGGTGATGAGGAGCGGCGTTTCAAGACCGGGAGCTGTGGGCAAAATCCCCGTGACCTCGGGCTTCCCCGTCGTAACGGTGCCCGTTTTGTCGAGCACTGCGGCGTTGACGCGGCCGAGAAGTTCAAGTGCGGATGCGGATTTGAAGAGAATGCCGCGCTTCGCGCCCTGGCCCGTGCCCACCATGATGGCGGTCGGCGTCGCAAGGCCGAGCGCGCAGGGGCAGGAAATGACGAGAACGGAAATGGCGGACGTGAGCGCGAATCCGAAGGATTCTCCGAGAAGGAGCCAGACGATGAGCGTGAGAAGTGCGATGCCGATGACGACGGGAACGAAGATCCCGGCCACGCGGTCAGCAAGCCTCGCGACCGGGGCCTTGCTCGAAGTCGCCTCGTCGACGAGCCGGATGATCTGCGCGAGCGCGGTGTCTTCCCCCACGCGCTCGGCGCGCATGACGAAGCGTCCGGAGGAAACAAGAGTGGCGCCCATCAGGGTGTCTCCCGTCTTCTTTTCGACCGGAATGCTTTCGCCCGTCATGGCGGATTCGTCTACGGTTCCCGAACCCTCGAGCACCGTGCCGTCGACCGGAATTGTGCTTCCCGTGAGGAGAATCACCGTGTCGCCCTTCTGAACGCTCTCCGCAGGAATGGTGGATTCCTTCCCGTCGCGGAGCACCACCGCGGTCTTGGGGGCGAGCGCGGCAAGACGTACGATGGCGTCCGTGGTCTTCCCCTTCGCGCGGGCTTCGAGCCACTTCCCGACCGTGATGAGCGTCACGATCATGGCGGCGGATTCAAAGTAAAGACCGTGCGCGAGGTGAAGCGCGTGATCGGTTCCCCCCAGCCCGGCATAGTAGGCGGCTTCAAGCAGCACCCAGGCGCCGTATAGAAATGCCGCCCCTGCACCCACAGCGATCAGGGAATCCATGTTGGGCGCGCGCATCACGAGGGCCTTGAGGCCCCTCGTAAAGAACACCCGGTTGAGGAAGAGGGGCGGGAGCGACAGAAGAAGCTGCAGAATGCCGCGCATCAAGCCCGAAGCATCGGACCCCAGCCAATCGGGGGCGGGGAGCCCCATCATGGTTCCCATGCTCACATACATGAGAAGAACGAGGGAGACGATCGACCAGGTGAGGCGAGTGCGGATGGCGCGGGCCTCGGCTTCAGCTTCGGCCGAGCGGCTCGCGCGCTCTTTTTCGGGAGAAGCCTTCCGGCCGTCCGTGCGCTCGGCGCCGTAGCCCGCCTCGGATACGGCGGCTTCGATGAGGTTCGTGAGCGCATCCTTTTCTTCGGGCGACGCGCAGTGCGAGGTCACCTCCATCGAGTTCTTAAGCAGGTTGACGGCAACCGAATCGACGCCATCGACCTTGGAGACAACTTTTTCAACCCTCGCCTGGCACGCAGCGCAGCTCATGCCCGTGACGGCAAAGCGCAGACGGCAGGAGGGTGTATTACGGGGAGAATCTGGCATTCCTGGGAATGAGAATGAATTACGGGTAGCGCAACTATAGACTATGCAATCGATACAGGGTCAATACGCCTCCCGAGCGATCCTGAAAGAGAAGCCGGGAGGGGAGTGACGCGGGAAGAGCGGTGCGATCCCCGGGTTGAGGTTCCCGGGCATCGCGCCGGGAACTATCCGTTCGTTATTCTCACGGAGAGGCGGCAGCAGCGCTCTTTGCGGCAATGCGCCCGTAGACGATGCAGTCCGTAATGGCGCAGGAGCCGAGACGAACGGCGCCGTGCACGCCGCCCGTGGCTTCGCCGGCGGCGAAGAGCCCGGGGATCGGTTCGTTCGCGGTGCAGTCCATCGGCCGGGCGGCCATGTCGGTCAAAATTCCGCCCATGCAGTGGTGGACCTTGGGGACCATCTGCGACACGTACCAGGGACCCTGCGACATGGGCTTCGCGAGCTTGTTGACGTAGCGTCCGTAGTGCGCGTCCTTTCCTTCTTCCACGGCCTTGTTCCACTCGGCAATGCTTGCCCTGAGGCCTTCGAGATTGATTGTTTCGCCGTCAGCGAGCGCCTCGAGCGTCTCGTACTTCCTCACGCACCCGCGCTCGAGCATCTTTGCGAGACTTCCATCGGCGCGGTGCCGAGCGAATCCGCCACGGCATAGCACTTCGTGCCTTTGTTGAGAAGCGTCATGATGGCGTCGGCGCGGACCTTGCGGTTGGCGAGTTCATTGATGAAGCGCGTGCCGCCTTTGTCCTCAACCCAGACGCCGAACATCGCTGCCGCGCCCTGAGCAAAGAAGAGCACAATGCCCATGCCTTTTTCGGTGGGCGAGGTCTACGGCGCGCACTGAATCCAGTCGGTCTGAATCATCTGGCAGCCGATGCGGTCCGCTTCGCGCCAGGCTTCGGAGGTTGCCCCCGGCTGGCAGGTCGTGCCGATCTCGGCCGTGAGCTTCGGGTCGAAGATCGTGCGGTAGGGAATGTCGGCGCCGAAGCCGCCGTGCGCGAGAACGAGTCCGCGCTTAGCCTTGAGGAATTTAGTCTTCCCGGAATCCTTATTGGGGAACCGGTAGCCTTCCCGGACCATGACGCCTTTGACGCGGCCGTCCGCGTCGCGGATGATGCGCTCCATCAGGACGCGGGTGCGGATCGGGACGCCAAGCGTTTTGAGCTTTTCGATTTCCTTCAGAACAATGCCAGAACCCGAACCATTTTTGATGATCGAGCAGCGCGGCACCGAGTGGCCGCCTCCCTGGGAGACGCGGTCTCTGTTCCATTCGACGCCGAGCTCGTCGATCGTCCACTGCCACGTGGGAAGCGCCTCTTCGCAGAGCTTTCGCACCTTGTCCGGGTGGTTGAGGCCGAGTCCCTCGCGGAGCATGTCTTCCATCATGAGTTCGGGAGAGTCGTCGATCCCTTCCTTCTTCTGCATGGGTGTGCCGGGAACGCCCGGGATGCCGCCGTTGATGATGGAGTTTCCTCCCGGGTTGCGCATCTTTTCAAAGACGGCAACGCTTTTGCCGGCAAGCTTCGCTTCAATCGCAGCGGCAAGCCCGACAAATCCAGAGCCGATCACGACGACATCAAATTCCTCGTCCCATTTTTCCGGCATCGGTTCTATGGGTTGGGTTGCGGCATTAGATGTCATACTAACTTTCGCCACCCTTTCAACCTTTCATGGAGTGGCAAAACATGCGATATTCGCAGGAGT
>UMGZ01047009.1_pt1 | contig 10101 bp, 10 predicted proteins | sample 1965421 | NCBI WGS metagenome assembly UMGZ01 (sample SAMEA4836087, study PRJEB28245) | human gut metagenome | biome: gut microbiome; material: fecal sample | place: Denmark | collected 2008
CCCCAGCGCTTCGCTGAGTCGCAGCCCAAACAGAACAGCGAGCAGCACCACGGTCTCAAGTGCATTACCATGTACAAACGCCAAAAGCTGCTGCACCTGTTCCACGGTGTACTTGTCATATTTGCGCCCGGCGTTCTTACTAAACCGTGTCATAATGTTCTTGGCTGGGTTGTTTGGAATGTAGCCATACTTTACCGCCGAGGACAGCGCAGAGCTTAAAATTCGATGGCAATAACGCACTGAATTCTCCGCCAGTCCCTTCTCACGCAGTTGCGCAATCATATCGTCAATCATTTGGGGTGTCAGTTTATTCAGAGGTACTTCGCCCAGCATGGGAATTAGATGTATGTTTATGCCGCTCCAATAGCTGTATCGCGTACTTTTTGCAAGGTTATGGTGGTAGCTTTCGTACCACTTGGGCAAATACTCTTTTAGCTTTTGCTTGCTTTCCGGTCCGTAGCCGACCATAGCGGCGCTGCCGGTCTGCAGTTCCAGTTTGATTTGAGCCTCGTATAATTCCGCTTCCCTGCGCGTTGCAAAGCCACGCTTAGCAATGCTTTTCTGCCTGCCGTTCTCGTAGACTTTCACATTGACATCGTAGACGATGCCCGATCTGCCTGTTAAAATTCCTTGGCTGTTTCGCTTGTTTTTGACTTTTCTCTCGCGGATCGCCATATCAGCACCCACCACTTACAGACCTTGCTGGGGTCTTGGCACGGTTGTAATAATCCCAAATCGCCTGTTCGGAAATCAGGCGGCGGTTGCCGTTCTGGATGAACTCCAACTCGCCGTTGTCCATCAACTGGCGCAGTCGATTTTCTCCGATGCCGGAAACAACTGCCATTTGTTCCACAGTTTTCAGCATCGGTTCAAACGGATTTCGCACAGCTTGCGGTGTTTTTTGCTTTGCATATCTTGCCATAACTATCCCTCCTGCGGTATAATTTATAAAACAAATTGTTTGTGGTACTTGTGCACAGCACAGGAACACGATCATTTGTAAGGCTTGAAGATTTGGTATATTCAGTTTTCAAGGTACTTGTAAGCAACACATACATTTTGTATTTCCTGCTTACAAGTATATTATATGACACACTTTTTGTATGTCAACTGTTTTCGGTATAAATTCTTATTTTTTTAACATTTGGGAGACTTGTTATGGATACCCAAGGAAGAAGAATAAAAAAATTGCGTTTGGCTAAAGGTCTTTCGCAAAAGCGCCTGTCCGATATGGTTGGAATTGTACCTACCCACTTACAGGCCTACGAATACGGAACACGCCACCCAAAAGAAGAAATTCTCAATCGGCTGGCAAAAGCATTAGATGTCACACCAAGTATGCTTCAACCGTTAGATGTTGATACCGTAAATGGTCTACTTGGCATTATCTATGAAATGCACACCAGCTACCATGGCTTGGAAATTGTAGAAGAAGATGGACAGGTTTCTATCCGCTTGCCAAACACTTTACAAGCAATGCCTGCAAAAAAATCGTTGCTTAGGATCAAGAAAATTCTGGACGACTATACATACCAGCCTTATCCAGAATACCAGTCAGCGAAAGACATCGAAGACGAAAATCAAATTCTACCGGATACGGGCGTTACTGTTGCGCAGGAGAAACGCTGGGTCAAAGAGCAAGAAGGTCTGTTGCTGCGGGCAACAGATTTATATAGCCCAGATGTGAATTACAATCAAATCGAGGCCGATCGAAAGGCGCTTCGTAAGCAATATCCGGATGACAGCGAAGATGAGGATTAACCTTTATGGATACTTATCAACTGAATGAACAGCAACAGCGATTAGCAGAAACTTTTTATAACGATTATTCTCTTATCAAATTTGGGGCTTATGGGGAAGAATACCTTTATACTGTTTGCGATGTAGATACAAGAAAATATCATGCCCTGAGAGAAAGACCAGATTATAGACAGTTTATTGCCGATAAGGACAAATACTATCGCCAGATGCTAAGTAACCTAATGGCGCTGCGATGCAATTTTTCAGCCGATTCGTTTATTGAAGACAAAGAAAAGCGCCCATATATGTGGAACCATGTGACAGATAGATTATTGCGAGAATGTGAGCCTATCGTAAAATCGCAAATATTGGAAGATGTGAAGAAGGAAAAGTAGAAAATTTATATTTAGATTATTTAAGTATTACCCTGGGGGAAAAGAATGGCTAAAATTCAATCTGTTGAACCGAACGTTGCTGATTTAGCAAATGGTTGGATGCGATCTTACAAACTTGATTACAAGCTCGAACAGGAGTCGCTCAATACAGAAATTGATCGGGCGCTAGACGAATACTTCTCGAAAAATGGCGGCGTTGGCGGAAATCGTCCGGATGCCAAGCTGCTTTTGCGGGACAAAAACATGGTGAATTATCCCGTCCTGATCGAGTACAAGGGCTATAAGAATAAACTCGTTGCCCTTGATTCCGAGGGTAAAGTTGCAAATAAAACCGCCAAGAACCAACCCGATTTTAAGCATATCAATTCTTATGCGGTAAACGGTGCCGTTCACTATGCAAACGCACTTCTGCATTATACGAGCTATACTGACATAATCGCCATAGGAATGACCGGTTACAAAACAGAAGCCGGAAATCTGGAACATGAAATCGGCGTATATTATGTATCTAAAAGCAACTTCGGTATCGGGCAGAAGATCGATAATTACACAGATTTTTCATTCCTCAAGAAATCAAATTTTGATAAGTTCATCGAAAAAGTAAAGCGCCTCAAGCTTACACCGGACGAAATCGAGAAACTAAAAGAGCAGCGAGAGCGGGAAATCAACGCAAGCCTTGTAAAGCTGAATAATGATATTTATCAGAACGAAAAAGGCTTGAGCGAGCGCGATCGCGTATATCTTGTGGCTGCGTCCATCATTGCGACGCTCGGCGTTCCCGGCAGAGTGGCTGCTCTTGAAAAATCCGAGTTGAAATCTTCAACCGAAACCGGAAACCGTGATGGTGATATTATCCTCCGCAAAATCAAGGCTTTTCTGGACGAAAAGAATCTTCCGCAGGAAAAGCGTGATATGATTGTCCGCACATTACAGAATACACTGACAACGGATAATATTAACAAGGTCGAAAACGGAGAAAGTCAGCTCAAACGTGTCTTTGCAAAAATTGTTGATGACCTTGGTATATACTATAAAATCGGTCTTACCACGGATTTTACCGGTAAGTTATTCAATGAGATGTATAGCTGGCTGGGCTTTTCTCAAGACAAGTTAAACGATGTCGTTCTAACGCCCGCCTATGTTGCAACTCTTTTAGCAAGGCTCGCTAGAGTAAATATGGATTCCTATGTATGGGATTTTGCAACTGGCTCTGCAGGTCTTCTCGTTGCGGCTATGAACGAAATGCTCAACGATGCAAAAAACAAAATTAAATCTCCCGACGAATTTGCGCGTAAATCTGCCGCAATAAAGGCCAATCAGCTTCTTGGACTCGAGATTCTGTCAGAAGTGTATATGCTTGCCATCCTCAACATGATTTTGATGGGTGACGGCAGTTCTAATATTTTGAACAAAGACTCTCTGAAAGAGTTTAACGGCAACTATGGCTTTGGCAAAACGAATGAAAAATTCCCGGCTGATGCGTTTGTTCTGAATCCACCGTATTCCGCACCGGGCAATGGAATGGTTTTCGTTGAAAAAGCCCTCTCAATGATGAGCAAAGGCTACGCCGCCATCATCATACAAAATTCCGCGGGCAGCGGCAAGGCAACGGAATATAACAAGCGAATTTTGAAACACAGCACGCTGCTTGCAAGCATCAAAATGCCGATAGACCTTTTCATTGGCAAGTCCAGCGTTCAGACAAATATATATGTTTTCCGCGTCGGGGAAACTCACCAAAAAGATGATACCGTTAAGTTCATAGATTTCTCTGTAGATGGATATACGAGAACGAACCGTAAAAAAGCAAGCTGCAATCTACGTGATACCGACCACGCCAAGGAGCGCTATCAGGAGCTGGTTGACCTTGTTCGCTTCGGAAAAGCCAAATTAAATATCCTTACGGAAAAGGAATATTACGAGGGAACGATCGACCCTGAAAATGGTGCAGACTGGAATCAGACGGCTCCCATCGACACAAAGCCGACACTGGAAGATTTCAAGAAAACCGTGAGCGATTATCTGGCATGGGAAGTATCAAATCTTTTGAAAAATCAGAACCTGGAGGATGACCGCCTGGGAAAATGAATGCCTCACTTAGCGAAAAGCTAAGCGCCGTTAAGTGGGGCGAATTTCGGCTTACAGACATATTTGTGGTAAAAAACACATCGAATCTTTTGGCATCTGACATTATTGCTGGCAGCGGAGAAACGCCATATTTATGTGCAAGTTCTGAAAACAACGCAGTAAGCTCTTATATTAAATATGATAAAGAACATCTCGAAAAGGGCAATTGTATCTTCATCGGAGGAAAAACCTTTGTCGTAACTTATCAGAGTAAAGATTTCTATTCCAACGACAGTCATAATTTAGCCCTGTATTTGAAAAAAGGAACTCCATCAAAAGCAGCATTTCTTTATATGGCTTCGTGTGTTTATAAAAGCCTTCACAGAAAATATTCTTGGGGAAATAGTATAAGCAAAGCAAAAATCCAAGAAGATATTATTACACTTCCAGTTAGCAATGGCAAAATCGATTTTGCTTTTATGGATTCTTTTATAGCGGAGCTGGAAGCGGAGCGTGTAGCGGAGCTGGAAGCGGAGCGTGTAGCGGAGCTGTCCGCTTACTTAACAGTAAGCGGACTGGATAATTATGAATTATCCGGTGATGAAGTGCAGGCACTTCAAAATTACAGCCTTTTAACGTGGAAGTCCTTCAATCTCGAATGCTTGTTCGGAAAATCGACTCGTGGAAAACGATTAAAGGGAGATGACCGAGTTTCCGGCACTCTTCCGTTCGTCACGGCCGGAGAAGCCTCTGAGGGGATTTCTGCCTATATCAGCAATGATGTGGAGATATTTGAGAAGAATACCACCACCATTGATATGTTTGGCTCGGCAAAATATCGCAATTACAAATATGGTGCCGATGACCATATTGCGGTAGTTCATACAGAAACTGTCCCCATGAAGGCGGCCATCTTTTTGACCTCTGCAATCCATAAAGCGGCTCATACAGGGAAATTTGATTATGGTCATAACTTCTATGCCAAAGATGCCGATGCACTCGATATCATGCTGCCTGCAAAAGATGGAAAACCGGATTATACCACCATGGAAACATTGATTTCCGCTGTTCAGAAACTGGTCATTAAAGAAGTTGTTCTTTATGCAAACCAAAAGATTGAAACGACAAAAGCGGTAACGAAAAGGTACTGATAGTACATGCTCGTTACTTTTAGGGAAATTGCCATTATCACCGATAAAGCCATCTCTGGATTTATAAAAAGGGGGCGTTTTTGTGCCTGGAAAATTTTCACTTCGCAAGTTCAGTGAAATCAATCTTGATGATCCATTTTTCGCAACCCTGAAAAACGATTATCCGGGAAGTGCGTCCTCGCCGTCGTTTTCTGTCTGGTTTAAGAACAAAGCGCAGGAAGGTCGTACCGCATTGGTGTTTTCCGATGATCAGGGACTTGGTGCTTTTATCTGCATAAAGAACGAAAATGAGCCAATCGAGTTGAAGGGCTGCACGCTTGCCGCTTGTAATCGAGTAAAAATTAGCACAATGAAGATTGCCGAGCGCTTTCGTGGTCAGCGACTGGGTGAAGGTGCAATCGGATTAGTTCTGTGGAAATGGCAAAAATCCGGAACAGATGAAATTTATGTTACAGCATTTGATAAGCAGGATCTGTTGATTTCACAGCTTGAAAAGTTTGGCTTTCATAAAGCCGGATACAATTTAAATGGAGAAGGCGTGTACATAAAGAGCCGTCATAACATTGATTATAGTGACCCGTATAAGTCTTTTCCCTTTATCAATCCGAACTTTCATTCTTCAGGGTATCTTATTATCAATGATACCTACCATGATACAATGTTCCCTTATTCGGAACTCAAAAATAACACTTTACAAAATGCTGTAGCTATGAATGTAAGTAACGGCCTTAGCAAAGTATATGTCGGTGCTCAGTATTCTAAGTTGCCATATGATGTAGGAGATCCCATTCTTATCTATCGCAGATATACAACAGGATACGGAAAGAGATACCGTTCGTGCATCACTTCCTTCTGTGTGGTAACTAAAATCATCCAAGCAAAAGAGAACTGGAATCATCTGATGTCCTTCGAAACATTGTTGCATAAAATTGGTAACAAATCGGTATTTAACCAAGAAGAATTACGACAACGGTATTCCCATGACCGAAATCTTCTTGTTATTGAGATGCTCTACTACGGATATTTTGGCGAGGGAAATAATGTGAATATGGATTGGCTTGATCGAAATGGCTATTGGGGAAACACATATCCTGCATTGATTCCACTGAATTCAACCGCATTTAAGAGTATTTTGGAAAAGGGAAATATTGATGTCAGCAATGTTATTATCGATTAAGCCTCAATATGCAGAAATGATTATCGAAGGCACAAAAAAGTATGAGTTTCGTACTCGAAAATGCCGTGATGATATAAAAAAAATCATATTTTATGCCACTGCCCCCAAAAGTCAAGTGGTAGGTGAAGCTGAAATAGAATGTGTTTTGGTTGGAAAACCCACTGAAATTTGGAAGAAAACCAGATGTGGTTCAGGCATCCCGGTGTCTTTTTTTAAGGAGTACTACAAAAACAGAGAAGTGGCCGTTGCGTATAAGCTTACAAATGTTCGAGCTTATGAAACGCCAAAAGCATTAAAAGATTATGGTGTTACACATGTGCCACAGTCTTTTATTTACCTGAAACAGCAAAACGATTGACAATTATTACATTTTCGATTTCCAAAAACGTCAATCAGGAATATTATCAAGCAAGAAATCGACCTCGTTAACGCCAGAAATAGTAGAGTAGCACAAAGTAATTCATAATAGTGTCACAAAATATGCCAGTAGGTGATTGTATGCAAACAAATGATCGACCTCTTACAGATTTAATGAAAGCAATAGCTGAGGGGAAAGCGCAGTTACCAGATTTTCAACGTGGCTGGGTATGGGATGATAATAGAATTAAAGCCCTGATTCTCAGTGTCATTCACAATTATCCCGTCGGAGCTGCCATGTTTCTGTCCTATGGAAACGAAAGTATCCACTTTAAGCATAAACCGATAGAAGGGTCACCTAACCAAAACAAAGATGTGGCTCCTGACGAACTGATTTTAGACGGACAGCAACGCCTTACTTCTCTCTATAATGCTCTATATAGCAAGAACGCTGTTCACACCAAAACCGACAAGGGAAAACTCATAAATCGTTTCTACTATCTGTCTATTGACAAAGCACTGGATCTCTCTGCCGATGATGAAGAAATCGTAATTTCTGTTCCAGAGTCGCGGCAGATTACCTCCGATTTTGGCAGGCATATTGATTTGGATTTGTCTGCCAGAAATTATGAATTTGAGCACAAAATGTTCCCGTTGAATATTATTCTGGATACAAACGAACAGCAGAAATGGCAAAATGAATACTATGAATTTCACAAGTATGATCCAGCAGTAATACAGCAATTCACAAAGTTATTTTCAACCATTATCAGCCCAACTCAGCGGTATAAGATGCCAGTTATTCTGCTCGATAAGGACACCCCAAAAGAAGCCGTTTGTCAGGTGTTCGAGAATGTCAATACAGGTGGCGTTTCTCTCACTGTGTTTGAACTGGTAACCGCTATATTTGCCATGGATAATTTTCAACTGCGGCAGGATTGGGAAGACAGGCAACGCAGGTATTTTTCCGGGGATATATTAAATATTGTGACAGCTACGGATTTTCTTACGGCGCTCACATTGTTGTCATCGTTCAAATCGGGCGGAACCGTAAGCTGCAAAAAGAAAGATGTCCTTGCTTTACCCCTTCAGGCTTATAAGCAGTATGCAGATGATCTTTGCAAAGGGTTTGTTATAGCCGAAGAACTTTTGATGGAGGAACGTATTTTTTCCAGCCGAGACTTGCCTTATAGTACACAACTGATTCCTCTTTCGGCAATTTGTACCGTACTGATGACAAATAATAAAATCAACACCACAAATGTCAAGAACAAAGTAAAACAGTGGTATTGGTGTGGCGTATTTGGTGAATTGTACGGATCTGCAAACGAAACACGATATGCAAATGATATTGCGCAGGTGATTTGCTGGATTACTAATGAAGGTGACATACCTAAAACGGTAACTGACTTTTTCTTCAATCCCACAAGATTGCTCAGCCTCCAGTCCAGACAATCCGCTGCCTATAAGGGAATAATGGCCATGATCCTGAAGAACCACGCCATGGATTTTATTTCTGGTGCCGAGATGGACTTTTCTACTTATTCTAATGAAAAAATAGATATCCACCATATATTCCCAAAGGATTACTGTGTAGGGCAGCATTACGATAAAATCAAGTGGAATAGCATCATAAACAAAACCCCAATTGCTGCGGCCAGCAACCGTGAAATAGGCGGTGTGGCACCTTCTGCTTATTTGAAGAAACTCGAAAAGAAGGGCTCTGTATCAGCAGATGCTCTTGACAAATACGTGGAATCACATTGGATTAATCATGTACTTTTGCGGCAAGATGCCTTCCAAGATTTTATTATAGATCGAGCAAAGAGGCTCTTGAATGCAATTGAAAAGGCTACGGGAAGAACGATTTCCGGCAAGGATTCTGATGAAGTAATTCAGCAATTTGGCGCTTCACTTACATAAAAAGATAAGCACTTACCTTACTCCACGCGGGTCAAGGCAAGTGCTTATTTAGGTTAAATAGATGCCAGTACTCTGCGACGATATGATTTTCCGTCATGCAAGCGCGCCGCAAATTGTAGGCAAGTTAAAGGCATATAGCATCCCTTTGAAAATTTTCAAATTTTATCGAATTGACGATGCTTTTTTAGGATGGCATTTCGGCGACTTCAAACATTAGGCACTTCAAGCAAGTTACCAGCAAGTTAAATCAAGCCCAAATAGGAATATACTTCATATAGCGCGGTGCTGTTGACGAATCAAGGGGTTTAATAAGTTTCATTGAAACGGCTTCTTTGATAAGTCTTGAAATGCTTCCTGCCGAGGAATCTTTCAACCCGAATCGCTCTCTTAAAGAACTATTTGTAAGCTGCTCCCCCTCAACTTGCCGAATACAAGCATGAAGATAGCATGCCCAAAGCTTATCCTCGATGGATATTGCAGAAAACGGAATCTCTGAAAATAACACTACACGAGTGCTATCCTCGTACAGTTCAATTTTCGGGGCGGGCAATTGTGCAAATTCACAGCTACTGACGATTTTATCCCATCCAGAGCCCAGTTCCTCGCACATTCTCAGGCGGCGCATCAAAGAAGCCAATTTTTCGTTTCTTGATTTCGGAGGATTGTCGATAATGCGTCTTACATCAACGAGCGGTGTTCCGGAATTCGTAATCTCTATTCTCTTTTCAAAAATTTCGATAACAGGGCCTGTACCAGAAATTGAGAAGTCCTGATGAATTAACGCATTCGCAACGGCTTCACGAATCGCTAAGATGGGATATGCAGAGTGATTCTCTCTCAGAGCCCCTATAATTGGCTCCTGCGTGGGAATCAACGCCTCAATAAATTTCATCAATCCCTCAAAGCAACCGCGTATCCCTTGTTTCCGATATCCTCCTTAAGCATTGAGAGTCGATTGTTTCCCTGATATTGAACTACCCGAACAGCTTTTCTTGATAGTCTTGGAAACTCTGACAGGCGTTTTGCAAAAAGAATTGCACCAAGATTCGTGATTGCATAAAGACCATTGTCTTGCCTTACAACAATTTCATCTTGTTGCATATAATGCGCCACACCAGCAAAATCCGTCGGTTGAATAATTCCACAGTTATCAAAATAAACTGAATAATCCAACATTCGTAGAGCGTCTTCCAACTTCATATCTTGCTTTGCGTAACGCTCTTCAAATCGAGAATTCCGAATTTTATCCCACAATTGAGCTTGCATTGCAGGATATTCACTCAATCGTTTT
>UMGZ01039047.1_pt1 | contig 10061 bp, 9 predicted proteins | sample 1965421 | NCBI WGS metagenome assembly UMGZ01 (sample SAMEA4836087, study PRJEB28245) | human gut metagenome | biome: gut microbiome; material: fecal sample | place: Denmark | collected 2008
GAAATATCTTGCTTTTATTTTCCCTACATGTAATTCATTGTCAACATGTATGTCTGTAATTGCATTTGTGTCAGAAAATAGGTTAGAGTATCCTGATATATAGTTTTTCAAATCTTCTCCTTTAATGGGAGCAATCCGTGTGTCTCTCAGATTCTTAATAATGCTGACACAGTTATTTATCGCTTCAAGGAAATCAGATAACTTCTCAAGATCTTCTTTATGCAAATTTTCTTTATATGCCAAAGGCGACGAAATATATGCTTTGTCCAACGAGTTGAGTCCTGTCAGAACAAAGTGAATGATGCACAAGTGCTGTATGTATAGCCGACCCTCAAAATGTTTGGCATCTGCTATATCAAGAAATGACCAATTCAGCGGTACTGCATGATAATTTTTCCTTAGATAAAGGTCCTGTTTGTGTACAAAACATCCGTCCGGAAGAAACTTGAAGGCTTCTTTCATGAGACTGTTCCTTTGGTCTATATCCTCACGTGAAAGCGAATAGCATTCAGGTTCTTCTAATTGATAGGATATACAGATATTTCCACCTTTGGTAAGTATCACCCCATTCTCCTCATTAATAATGTCTAAGATACTATATGCTTCTTCTGTTCTCATTTTTTCTGATAGTGTGGCTTAATTGGAAATTACTAATTGTATATTCTTTCTTTATTTCATCGAACTTCTTACTTTTTGCGTTCTTCCTGAATTTCCGAATCAGGATGGGAAATAGAACGATGCTGCATATAATAGTCATAATGCATGTGCTCCAGTTTCCGACCATTATCCCAGAACGTAAGCCCAAGATGAAAAGTATAAATGCTCCTGATAATGCTGCTACCAGTATCCAGTAGTCTGTTGAAAGGAAGCCCCTGATTTTACAGGGACTTTCCAAACCTTTTCGGAAACTGTGTTTCATACTTCTAATGATATTCCGGATATAGCCGACTTAACAGCTGTGACAACTATTGCGGCTACAAGGGCATAACCAACATACCAGGCAAGCGCAAAGAGCCCATCCTTACGTGTTCCTCTATTATCCTTGTCTATAATATTGTCCCATTGCTGAGCCAATCCTAAGACAATTCCGCCAAGCATAAATGCAACAAAAATAGGTAAGGTATAACCATCAAGTATTTGATTCATTGCGCTTCGAGCATCCTGCGCGAATGCACCTGTTGATGTTGCTAAGGCAAATACTAATAATGAAATTTTTTTCTTCATGTTTATTTTTCGTTTACTGTTCCTTCATAATCACCGGCTTGTTCCCAGTCTGTAATTGTCACATCTCCATTAATGACTAATTCCTTGCTATCACTGATAGTAAGGTCATAGCCGTATTCCTTACCTGCTTCATAAGTTTTAGAGGCTGCAGTATAGTCATATTCCTTTCCGTTGTAGGTGATATTCATCTTCAAGACCTGAGAGGATGCCGGACAAATCAGAACACTTGATGAACTGGTCGTTATATTACCACTTCCGCCAACGGTCAGTTTATCGTTTTTTAAATTGTACGTCGCAGCGTTTGGAACATTCAGCAGCTTGACTTGACATGAACTTGACCCGTCAATTGTTACATTAATCTTACTGAGTATATGCTTCATTGTAATGCTTATTGAGGGATTAGACTTACTGGCAGATATTGCTGCAGAAGCAAGATAATCAGTCTGATTATTAAGATTAATATTCAGTGCACTGCAATCAGTTGTTTCCGTATAGGGAGAAAAAGAATAAATCTGGGCATCTTCACTCAGAAGGATGGGAGAGAAGTTCCAGCCTGGTGACTGATAGGTAACGTGCACTGGGTTACTTACTCCCGGGTAAGCCGTTCCTGATGAGGTCAAGACATACATGCCGAAGTCTTCTACTACTTTTTTCTCGTTCGCAGAACGTGAATAGCATTCTACTTGTAATGCTTCATTATGTTCCGGAGAATCATTGGCACAGCTCGCAAGAGCTGCACCAATGAATGCTGTTATTATTACGTTTCTTATCATGTTAATCTTCAATATCTACGGAGTTTTTCTTTTTCTGTCTCACAGTTATTGTTACTTGTTTTCCACTTCCTTCCTGAGTAAGGGTGATAATGGCGGCACGTTGTGTCGTATTTGGGTTATCTACTATAATCAGTGTACCATCGTTACCCAGTGAACCGAATGATGAAGTATTCCATGATGAGCTCCAGTTTGCTTGAACCGTTGTCGAATTGCCATCGATTACAATGGTTTTTTGGCTGACAATGGTATATTTTGCTGTACCACCGCTTGATTCGAATGTTCCATTAACTGAAGTACCGCCATCAATGGTAAATACATAGGTTTCCTTTCTACCTGGTTGGGTTAAAGTAACAGAATTGGTTACCCCTCCACAGCTTGCTGTAATGTTGGCAGAACGCGTGCTGGTTGTTGTGTTTTCACTCACCCTGACGGTCGTGCCGGTGATAACAAATGCCGGATTGTCGCTGCTCAGTGATACGGTTCCGGTAGCAGTACCCTGTAACTCACCATTGATGTACACATTACGTACCGCAGATGCTGTGATAGCCGAACTACCTCCTGCTGTCTTAATCTGGGTTGGATTTGCCGATATATTAACAGTCCAGCTTGAATAATTACGATACTTCGGTACCAAAGTACGGTCTGACAATACCTTAAATGTATATGACTGGTTAGAACTTAGTAACTGATTGTTCTCATACCATCCGACAAATTCGTATCCGGGATTGGGTGATGATGTTACGGTAGCCGTACTTCCCAGACTGTACTCTCCGGCTCCGCCCGTTGTGCCGCCCGGAGCGTAATCCTTGATGCTTACCGTCTTTTTGTAGGTGATGTTGAACTGATGGATATTTCCCGCTACAAGAGGCATGGATGATGTCCCCTGTAGGGTCAGATTGCTTCCTCCGGAAAGCTGTATATGGTTGGTATTGGTTGACAAGGTCTGTTCTGGCAGAGTCACACGGAACAGGGTATTCCGGTTTTCGTCCGGCTTATAGCTGTACATGCTTAAATCCGTTACGGTATCATCTACCTTAGTTTCTCCGGTAAGAAGATTATACGAACTTCTGTACTTCACGTTCTTGATAACGGCTCCGGTCACTTCTCCGTCATTCTTATTGATGTGTACCTCCACGGTTGAGTTCCTGTGCTGGAAGTTCAGGGGAACGCAGAAGTCAATGATTTTTTCCGTGTACGAGCCACTCAGAAAGTCACTCGACAGCCAGCCCGAAAGGGCATCCTGATTGACACTGGTGTGGGTGATATTCGTTATATCCCTCTGAGTCTCATCATAGGGATAATATACATAAAAGTCAAAATCCGATCCCTTGGTGATAACTATGTCATCCGCCTCTGTTGCCGGATTGAATTTCTTACCGTCATATACATATTTGCTGTTTGTCGCAAAGTCTGCTCCGGAGTTTCTGACAAACACACCGATGGCATCACCCTTCTCAAAGGTGCTTCCTTGGGTGTTGCGGCTCTCTCCCGATACGGTAAAGGTAATATGCCCTTTCGCTTCCGGAATATTTGCCTGTTCCTTGCTGCAGGCAGCGCAGAAAAGGGTCAATAATAAGGATGGAATAATAGTTTTTAATCTCATAAAATTTTAGCAAGGGACTTGCGCCTTGCAATCGCTTTCGTTAATATTTTCAGTTATATATACCCATAGGCTAAAACCTATGGGTATGATGTTTGTCAGTTCATTATTTAACGGGTGACAGTTCGATGTCTGTTACAGAATCAGTCCACGGCTCGATAGTTACCGATGTTCCGTCCTCACCGCCGATTTGTGCTCCATTCGAAGATAAGCTAACAGAATAGATGTAGCGTTTTCCGGCTACCCATTCAATTGCCGGGATTTTATATTCATATTTGACATTGTCAATAGTCACGTTGATGGTTGCTTCATCCTTCTGATAGGAAATCGGGAATACAGCAGCAGCGAAGTCAACAGGAGTAGAGCCTACTGTAGGGATGGTTGTGTTAGGCTGCCAAGAGAGTTCGGTCTTAGCCGGAGTGAAGGTAATCTTACCGTTGTCATTCAGGTTCATCGTTCCTTCGGTAGCGAACTTGTTCTGTCCTGCTTTCAAGCTGGCTGCACTCAGAACGCCTTCGTTCTTATAATCCGGAGATACTTTTAAGCGCAAAACGAACTGAGAAAGCGCATGTTTCATAACGATGTTGGCAACAGGATTTGCAACAGAGATTTCATTACTTTTTCCCACATGTAATCCGTTGTTGCTGCTTGTACGGCAACCTTAGTTCCGTCTGTTGCAGTAGCTGAATAGGGATAATAAGCATAGACATGGGCTTTGTCAGCAGTCAGATACATATCTGCTGCAAGGCTCCATCCACCTGCATTTTTGGTAGCCTCGTTGTTCTGGCTGGAGAATTTCGGATACGCATCGCCCCATCCTGTTGCCTTGTACATGAACAGACCCAACTTGTCGTTGTCTTGCCATTGAGTCTTTGACTCAAATCCTGCTCTGGATTCAGAACCTTCGATTACTGCATTGATGCTTGCTTTGCCTGCTTCATTGCTCTGTACACCTTCCAGCTCATTGTTGTTGCATGAGCTGAATACTCCGGCAGCGAGTGCTGCCATTAAAATCACTTTTTTCATTTTTTATAAAGATTTAAATTAATAAATTGTAGCACTTGGCTACTGTAATTCTGTTTCAGGACAATCTATCCAGTCAGTGATTGTTACCGTTTCCACTTTCATGCCCTTGCCCACCTCGAAGTCTATCTCCAGCGTAATTTCGTCATCGTTCAGGGGACGGAGATGTTGGGACAGGTCTATGGTTCGGATTTCGTTGAAAATCTCGTTGTCATTGTCCATTTCTACCTTCACTGTAAGTATGTTGTCCGTGTCCGGATATACTCCGAACAGGTAGAAACTGCTGTTCCATGTACTGCCTTCTTTCTTGAACTCTCCCGGCAGGATGGCAGAACCGCTCTTCTCCCGTGATACGAGATAGCGCGATGTACTCAGACCGTCCAGCTCGTAGCTGATGCGGGATAACGGCTGCACGTTCCCGGTGACATTCAGCTTTAGGTTTACCTTGCTCACGAAATTCCAAGGCGTGATTTTGTGTGTCTTGCTTTCCTGGTACTCCAGCTTTTCGTTGAATGCCGATGAGCAGCAGTATTTCTGCACAGCTGTGATATAGGCTTTGCCGTTGACCGTGTCTGTGGGAACAGACAGGTTGCACTCATAATAATCATCCAAACGGTTCACTTGGTAATCACCTGTGTAGAAGACAAAGCGGTAATCCCCTCTCGGAAGCTGCCAGCGCAAGGTGTCTTGCGTGAATGTCTTTGCTTCTTGAATTGATGCATTCCCTTGGAAAGGGATTACATGGCGCAGCGGAGGAAGCGGTGCTTTTTCCGTGATGTTTTCCCAGTCGCAGTAGGCTATCAGCTCACCGTATCTGGTACAGAAATCCTCATTGAAGTCACATGACGGAAGCAGGAGGCATGATGCTAAGGCTATTGCAGCAGGAATTTTTTTATTCAAGTTCATCTTTGTATAAGTTATAGGTTTTTATCAGTGTGTTAATCTCAGGGTCAAGCTTGCCTCTCCATATCTTTGTCTCATCCTGTTCACAGGCTTTGACAAAATGCTTGACTGCCTCAGTCTCATCTTTCAGGCGGTAGTAGAGTATCGCAAGTATATAGTTGCGGTTGGACGTATCTGCCTGTCTGTTCATGATTTCCAAAGCCCGGCGGTCGTAGCCCAGTGACATCAGACATATCGCAGTGTTGTAATCATCCGGATACTGGTCGTCAAGAACGACAAGTGCCTTCTTGTACTGTCTGTTCTCGATCATCCTGATGGCATCCTGATAAGTCGAGTCTATTACAGGCATGATGATGGTGTCCTGAATCATGCCCCGGCGGTGCAGATGGAACTTAAATTCCACGGCACGAAGAAGCGGATAGTATTTATCTCGCATGCGCTTGTATCCTTCCGGATAAGTGCGCAGTGCTTCTTCCCTTCTGTCCGGATTGTTGACATTCTCACACATGATTATCATTTCTGCCCGGTTGGGGAGGCTGTCGTCTGCTGCTATGAGTTTCCGGAGTTTGCCCCAGTCCTCTCCTATCCATTGCGGACGGAACAGGCTGTCAACTCCTTCCCTGTCGTCCGATTCACGAAGCAGGTACTGTTTCAGATTCAGTGCGCGTCCCTTGGACAACTGCATATTCAGAGAGGCTGAACCTTCCGGTGAGGAAGTGGCTGTCATATAGATACTGTCAATAAGGAACTCTCCAGTGTAATTGATATTCCTGATAGTTTCAAATACACGCTCCAGCTCTTCCTTGTTTTTCCCTATCCGCTCATCGAAAGTGGTGGAAGCAGTCTGGTAGTTGATGTATGCTGTCACGTTCACTTCATCCTTGCGTGTAATGATTTTCTTCTTGTACCGCGGTTCCCGGTCAAGGAACTGAACCATTGAGCTGATGAAATAGCTGATGGTATCAGACGGAGGAAGCGGTGTTATGCTTTCGTCCTTGGCAAGTATTACTCCGTTAAGTGTCAGGTCTATGCGTTTCAGCTGTTCTGTTACAGGCAGTTCCTGCTTGTAATAGTACACAAATTTGGACCCTTCCTTGATAATGGTATCGAGACGTGCAGCCTGTAGCGGGAAGCGGACATACTTGTCGTACATTTCGTCCTTCATTTCCTTTTTGCGCTGGTTTTCGGCTATCTTTTTATAGTTGGTAAACCGTTTGGTTATCTCTACTGAATCTTCGGGAGTGAGCTGCTTGGTGCGGATGGTATGATTTCCGTCCACGAACATCTTCCACTTGCTCGGAACATTGGTTGCATCAAGCTGGCGGTGCATGCTGTAAGCCGGGAAATATTCGAGTATCGAATTATATCCCTGTATGGCTGCACGGTTCTGGTCGACCTTGAAGTTGAAATGCCGGAAACGGGCATTCAGTCTGTCTGACCAGTCTATCCAGCGTTCCTTTTGGATTACTTCGTTCTTCCATGCTTGGAAATACTCATTCTCCAGCTCAGCCATTGCCTTCTTGTAACCTTTTTGGTTGAACATTTCCTGCAGATAGAGGCTGTCAGGAATGATGGAGGCAAGGAAAGCCTGATACTGGAGGTATCCTTTTTTCTGCATCTTCGCGAAATCCGCTCCGGACAGAAAAATCTTGTCGAGATAAAGGGTGTCGTTTGGCTTATACGCTACGGGAGTAAGCTGTAGCTGCCACTTGTTGTTTATTAGCGAGCCGGGTACGGTCACGAGGAAGTCAAGATTTATTTTACCGTTACGTTCCGCTATTTGTTTACTACGAGCTGTTACAGTAATTTCTGCGAGCTGTACCGTGGTGATGTCCTCTCCGCTTATGCTGTCATGTTCGGAGCGGGTGATGATTCTGGTTTTGCCTTTATCATCTGTCCATTTGATTGTTTGCGGCACAGAAGCCGTATCTATCCGGTTAGCTCTCTTTTCCATGTTCGGATTAGAAATCCGGACTCTTTCGAGAGGTTTCTTTGTGCCGCACGATACGATGATTCCGGTAAGCAATAAAGGTATGATTGTGCGTTTCTTCATGTCCGATGGCTTAAAATAGATATACGATGTTAAGTGCAGCCCTGGTAGGAAGGAAAGCCCATTCATGCTTGCGGGAAACTAAGTCACCGCATCTTTTACATAAATATTTATCATAATCCATCCAAAGCGCTCCAGCACCTATTTCCCATTCGAAATTCCAGCTTTTACTTAGTTGGTATGCCCTCCCTATTGATATTGATACGCCATAACTCTCGCCTTCATATCGGTACTTACTTCCAAAAAGATTCCCTACGCTGTAGGTACCGGCTGTTCCATATACACCAACGAATCCACCGATATAGCTTTGCAAAAGCCAATATCTGACACCTGGTGCTACATAGAAATTTCGAAATTGGCGGTTTTCAGAGAATTTAAAGGGGTTGTACTGTACCGGAAGATGGAAAGACCATTTCCTTGATAAGGTCATAGACGCCTCGACATTGAGATTCGTTGTTGCAAGACCCAATACATTAGTTCTCAACGAATAAGACTGAGCTGAAACTGTGACTCCAGCGCAGCAGAGTAGGGCTAATAATAGATTTTTTTTCTTTTTCATGACTCTCAAAAAATGTTCGTTTTTTGAGAAAAGAATAAATTGATTTAACTTTGCCGATTATGAAGAAAATCGGTTATGCTCGTGTAAGTACGAAAGACCAGAACCTTGAGATGCAGATTGAGGCAATGAAACATGCTGGTTGTGATAAAATCTATATGGAGAAGAAGAGCGGAAGGAAGTTAAAAAATAGACCAGTTCTGAGAAGATTATTAAAGCAATCTACTGCTGGTGATATATTAATTGTCTGGAAGATTGACAGACTTGGTCGGTCTGCAAGAGAATTGTTAGAGGTTCTTGACATTGTAAGAGGTAAATGTATGATTATTATATCCCTTAAAGAAGGTATAGATACATCAACAATGATTGGGGAATTGTTTTTTATGATGGCTGGAGTCTTTGCTGAAATGGAAATAAATGGACGAAGTGAAAGAACTAGGGAAGGAATTGAGTTAGCCAGACAGAAAGGTAAGAGAATAGGCCGTCCACCAGGTATTAGTCTTAGCACAAAAAAATTAAAAACAATAATAGACTTGAGAAATAATGGGAACACCATCAATGAAATATCTTTGAAAACTGGAGTTCCCATTTCGTCTGTATATAGATATATTAAGTTAAATAAAACAAATATATGATTAATTGCCTTTTGTATTTATTCAATTCTTTTTAGCTTCGCATCGTAACCAAAAAACGAACATTTTCTTGTAATTTCCTTTTTTTTCCCTAAAATTATCACATTTTGTTCATTATTACAAAGTAGTTGACAAGTATAAGTTTATTTGTTTTATAACCGATTTTACCTTATCTTCAAGCGCAAAAAAAGCTGACCATGTTTATATGGCCAGCCTAAATGTTCAAAGTTCTTTGATGGGGAAAATGGTTAATTTACCACCATAGTCACTAACGGCATATGACAGCTTTTTGAGATTCGGGAAGAACTTGAATGTGCTATCTTTTATTGCTTGATGGAGGCCATCATATAATGGCGAAAATGGTTGGGCAACGTAGTTCTTGTAAATATTGGGTTCAATTTGTATTCGGAGTTCCTCTCCGTCATATTGAGGTGAAAATTTATCTTTCTCATTGAACATATACGACAATGTTTTTTTCTCGACCTCGTTTATCTCCCTATCGCCAACTCTGTAATTGCTAATTATATCGTTGATTGTATCACTCCAGTACGACCACCATGAAGGTTTATCGTCTTCAAATGGAAGTGTAGCTTGTGTGTATTGTTCTTCTTTTGAAGCGGCATCATCTTGAGATTTTGCATGAATTTCTTCGCTGATTTTTTTAAATTTTGGATATTCATTTTGGGGATTCTTCTTGAGCCTTTCAGCTCCATTGGGGTTTATATTGTATCTGTTTCTTAGCTTGAACCACAATATCCCTCGAGCATCCTTGATTTTATTTTCTCGCAGCTCATTTTTGAAAATAGACATTTCGCTGCATAAGTCCTTCAGTTCCGTTCTTGACAACTCTTTTAATTGTCTGAATATATCATCTGAAACCAAAGAAGGAACTGTGCTTTTTATCGTCTCTATAATGAATGTTCTCATGTGGGCTTGCTCCTGATAATCTTTTTCAGTCCCTGGCAAACAATCCTGAATCCTGAAGATGAACTTGTCGAGTTTTCCACCTCGACCCTTGCCGGAACGGAGTTCATAAGTGTCGAAATAGAAGTCTATCAATCCTTCCTGGAATAACTTTTTCATTTCCCTATCAGCTGATAAGATATATCTTGTTTTTAAGAGGTTGGTAATAGGACTGACATTAATAGCTTCTGCTAATTCCAGAGGTGTGTATGAAAAAATACCGGCAGAACGCCATTTACAGCATTTGTCATAGAAAAATTGTGTGGCTTTATCCTGAATACTCATCGTTACGGCAAAGTCAAGCATTGTAAAATGCTTGTTCACCACGTAATATAAT
>UMGZ01045605.1_pt1 | contig 10055 bp, 9 predicted proteins | sample 1965421 | NCBI WGS metagenome assembly UMGZ01 (sample SAMEA4836087, study PRJEB28245) | human gut metagenome | biome: gut microbiome; material: fecal sample | place: Denmark | collected 2008
ACAGGGAGATACTTTGCAAAGAGTAGAAACTAAATTTAAGAAAAATCTGGTGTATATCGGACAGTTGGGAGATGCCTTGATTAGTAGTTATGATATTGATATATCTAAAGTTGGTAATATTACATGCTCTCCTTTAATAAACCCTTTGCTCGTAAGTTATAGTCATCGCAATGGAATTTCGTATCGTCAGGAGTTTAAATATAATAAACTTTTCCACGATGGGAGATTATTGCACATCGTACCTCAGATCGGTTATAATTTTACGAAGAAAGAGCTTTATGCTAAAATGGATGCAGAATATGTTTACAACCCTATGAAACATGGATCTGTTTCTGTGAATGTAGGAAACGGTAACAGTATCTATAGTAGTTTGGTGCTCGACCAACTGAAAGAAATGCCGGACAGTCTGTTTAGCTTTGATGGGCTTGAACTGGATTACTTTAAGGATGTATATCTGAATATTTCTCATAATATTGAGATTATAAACGGACTGACTTTATGGACAGGGGTGGCCATGCACTGGCGTTATGCAGCAGAAAGTACTCCGGAAGTGGCAAGCCGGGTACGTTTGAAGTATAACAGTTTTGCTCCTCGATTGCGTGTTGAATGGACACCGGGTATGCACTATTATATAAACGGAAATCGAAAGGTGAATGTTGGCTCGAGTTATCCTACTTTCCTTATAGATTATGAACGTGGAATAAAGATAATGAAGAATTCAGGGGAATATGAACGTTTTGAATTCTCAGCGGAGCAAAAGATACGTGTTCGTGACCTGCATACGATTGCTTATCATCTGGGTGGAGGTTTTTTTACAAATCAGAATGATATGTATTTTGTGGATTATGTGAATTTTGCCAATCGCAATTTGCCTCAAGGATGGAATGATGATATCGGAGGTACATTTCAGATGCTGGATGGGCGCTGGTATAATGCCTCACGTCATTATTTCCGTGGAAATATGACATATGAAACTCCTTTTTTATTATTATATCCTGTAAGTCGGTTGCTGTCGTTTATTCAAAAGGAAAGAGTTTATGCAGGTATCTTGTTCATGCCTCATTTGAATCCCTATCTGGAATTAGGTTATGGAATAGGTACACATCTGTTTGATTTTGGGGTATTCGTGGAAAATGAAAAAGGTAAATTCACATCTGTGGGATGTAAATTTACCTTCGAGCTGTTCAATAGATGATAATCTAATTCTTTATGTATTCTTTCTTTATTTTCTTAGGAAGTCTTTCTTTTTGCGTAGCAGATATTGCATTTGCCGTACCAGACTCCATAATGGACGAAGAATGTCAAACAATGGGAAAATACAACATAGGTTTTCATTCAGATCGCGGCTCGTATGGTGAAAGACAGTCATTGTCGAAATAAAACGGATTAGCCAAAACAAGACAATGAGGCCCATACCGATCCATTGTTGCTCTATAATACTGAATGCCAAAGCCGAAATTGTAGCTAGATGAAATAGTCCGCAGGTCCATGTGTCGATAGCATTGATAAACCTTGCCATGCCCTGATAATAGTGTCCGGTAACCATCGCATTCATTTTTTCTTCAAACCAGATACGCTTGTAAGGAGGAACCGGCATGCGGACAATGCTGTCTTCTCCTGAAGCTACACGAGTATTGTATTTGTTTGCAACTGCATTGATGAATAAGTCATCTTCTCCTCGTTGCAGTTGCAGATGATCTGCAAAACCCTTATGCTTTTCATACAAACTTTTTCGGTAAGCCAGATTACGTCCTATACCCATATACGGATTGCCTGCTAAAGCCATACCTAAATACCGGAGTGAATGGAAAAATGAGTCGGTTGTGATTCGTCGGGCAAACCATCCTTTTTTGGGTAGATAATTGCTGTATCCTAGTACGATATCTGTATTTGGAGTCATTTGTTCGGCCAGTCTTCTCAGCCAGTTCCGGCTGACAGGACAGCAATAAGGTTCTGTAACTACAAGCCATTCATAACGGCTGGCACGTATTCCCATTGCGATGCCCAGCTTTTTCCGACTGACGTAGCGGGCAGTTTCCGGAATGAAGGTGTGATACAGATTATTGTATTTGTCGGATAATAACTTCAGGATGTTTTCATCTTCTCCAGCCGACTTGTCATTGATGACAACTACCTCAAATTCCGGATAATCTTGTTCGAGAATGGCAGGAAGGTTTTTGGTTAATGCACTTCCGGAGTCTTTGGTCACGATAATAACTGATAGTGGTGGAAGTTCTGTTCCGGCAGCTTCATTCTTTTTTTTGAAATGCCGATGTATGCGGTTGTAGATTCCAAAAACGTAACATAACTGAATCGCACAAAGTATGCCACAGACTGCAACCAGCAAAAAAGTGGTAGATGCCAAATCGAGTGTAATCATATTGTGAGTCTTATAATAAAAATCGGTGCAAAAATAGAGTAATTTTTCGAGATTGCGCTCAATCTGTCTTCTAATAAAGGATGATTTTTTGTGCCTTATTCAATTTTCGCTATCTTTGCATGGCGTAAAATAATGTTACGCTGCCGGAAGAATCAGAAAATAATAAAAGTAAGAAATGAAGAATATACGTAATTTTTGTATTATTGCCCATATCGACCACGGAAAGTCTACACTGGCAGACCGCCTTCTGGAGTATACTCAGACAGTGAAGGTCACAGAAGGACAGATGTTGGACGACATGGATTTGGAGCGCGAGCGTGGTATAACTATCAAAAGTCATGCTATTCAGATGGAGTATACCTATAAAGGTGAAAAATATATACTGAATCTGATTGATACTCCGGGGCACGTCGATTTTTCTTACGAGGTATCTCGTTCTATCGCTGCATGTGAAGGAGCTTTATTGGTAGTAGATGCTTCGCAAGGAGTGCAGGCACAGACCATTTCTAATCTTTATATGGCACTGGAACATGACCTGGAGATTATTCCGGTAATGAATAAGTGTGATATGGCAAGTGCTATGCCGGAAGAAGTGGAAGATGAAATTATCGACTTGTTGGGGTGTAAGCGTGAAGATATTATCCGTGCATCTGGAAAAACCGGCATGGGCGTAGAAGAGATTCTTCAGGCGGTAGTCGAACGGATTCCATGCCCGGTGGGAGATGAAGAAGCACCTTTGCAAGCTTTGATCTTCGACTCTGTATTCAATTCGTTTAGAGGTATCATTGCGTATTTCAAGGTAGTAAACGGAGTGATTCGTGCCGGTGATAAAGTTAAATTCTTCAATACAGGAAAAGAATACGATGCTGATGAGGTTGGAGTGTTGAAAATGGATATGGTTCCTCGTAAGGAGCTTCGTACCGGTGATGTTGGTTATATCATATCCGGTATCAAAACCTCGAAGGAAGTTAAGGTCGGCGATACGATTACTCATATTTCTCGTCCTTGTGATAAAGCTATCGATGGTTTTGAAGAGGTTAAGCCTATGGTCTTTGCCGGTGTCTATCCGATAGAGGCTGAGGATTATGAGAATCTGCGTGCATCGTTGGAGAAACTTCAGCTGAATGATGCTTCACTTACTTTCCAGCCGGAATCATCATTGGCATTGGGCTTCGGCTTCCGATGCGGATTCTTGGGATTGCTCCATATGGAAATTGTTCAGGAACGTCTGGACCGTGAGTTTGATATGAATGTCATCACGACTGTTCCCAACGTGTCATATATGGTGTATGATAAGCAGGGAAATGTGCAGGAGGTACATAATCCTGGTGGCATGCCTGATCCGACTCTTATCGATCATATCGAAGAGCCTTATATCGATGCGTCCATCATTACTGCTACCGATTATATTGGCTCGATTATGACATTGTGTTTGGGTAAGCGTGGTGAGCTGGTTCGTCAGGATTATATTTCGGGTAATCGTGTAGAGCTTCACTATAAAATGCCGTTGGGTGAAATTGTGATAGATTTTTACGATAAGCTGAAGAGTATATCGAAGGGATATGCTTCTTTTGATTATCATCAGTCGGGCTTCCGTCCTTCGAAACTTGTTAAACTGGATATCCTGTTGAACGGTGAATCTGTAGATGCACTTTCTACCCTAACTCATTTTGATAATGCATACGATTTGGGACGTCGCATGTGCGAGAAACTGAAGGAGCTGATTCCCCGTCAGCAGTTTGAAATAGCCATTCAGGCAGCTATCGGTGCTAAGATTATTGCTCGTGAAACGATTAAAGCAGTACGTAAGGATGTAACAGCCAAGTGTTACGGTGGTGATGTGAGCCGTAAGCGTAAGTTGCTTGAAAAACAAAAGAAAGGAAAGAAACGTATGAAGCAGATCGGTACGGTAGAAGTGCCTCAGAAAGCTTTCCTTGCTGTGTTGAAATTGGATTAAACAGGTAATTTAGTCAGTCTATAGACTGTGCTCTTTTTAAAGACGCCCTCTGTATTTTCATGATATGTAAATGACTTGGTATTGTACCAGTCTTTGAATAATGAAAAATACAGAGGGTGTAATGTCTTAGGGTCTATGTTCTCCTTTTGTCGACCAGCTGTTCTATATGAAAATTTATTGTAGAATCTTTGTCTTTTTGTATAAATAATTTGTCTTTTCCTATAAAAGGAGGCAAAACTTTATACTCTTCTTTTTAAAAGGTTTTTTCACTTTTTCATCAAAGTCTTTAATTAATATTTTGATATTACGGAAAAAAGAGTTTCCTTTGTAACAAATCATTAAACAAATCCGTGTTTAATAGGAATTCAAAAACGCTTTCTGTTGAATATAAATTCGTTTGTGGTTTTGAGTTCTTGATTTTGAAATTGTCTGTAACACGGTATCACTCTTCTACAGTAGTTGTCTTTGGGTTTCAGAAGGAATAATTGAGCAGGGGACGCTGTGTGCGGGCAGATTGTTAAACCCTTAAAAGTCAATCCTGCTATGGAAGATAACGAAAGAATATTCCCGGATGATAAGTTGGTTTCTATGTTTCGTAATGGTGACAGTCACGCTTTCGAAATTTTGTTGTCACGTTATGATGAATGCATAATGAGAGCTATCCGAAAGAGTACCATTAATAATAATGATAGCGTAGAAGACCTGTATCAGGAAATTGTTACCCATCTCTATGAAAAACTAAAATGCGTATACAAGGCAAATGGCCATTTCGGAGCATGGCTGAATTGCGTCGTTGGGAATTTTTTATGTAGTGTGTATCGTAAGAAACATCAGGATTGCCTTCCATTGAAACTTGATATATTGAAAGATGACATTGTCTTGTCGATAATTATATTTCAGCAGAAAGAAGAGAGCGGAAATTCGAGGATCTGAAAGAGGCTGTAGAAGACCTGTCGGAAGAATTGGGCCGTTTGGTTAAAATGAAAATCTGGGAGGGGATGACCTATCAGGAAATATCAGAACAGACAGGTATTAATAGATCTACAGTTGTAAAACGCTTGAAGTCTGCTTATCAGGAGTTGGAAAAAAGGATGATTGCCAAAGGATATGACGATGCTTTGATATAAAATTTTACTTTTTTTAATGAGAAAAACATTGTTAACGTTACCAATGAAACAATTTTTATAGTACATTTGCCACGGATTTGTAAAGTACGGTTTGCAAAACATGGTAAATAGTATAAAACATCTAGGTATTGTGGAAAACATCAATGGCTCTCGCTTGAAAGTAAGAATTGTGCAGAGTTCAGCTTGCTCGTCTTGTAGTGTGAAAGGACACTGTAGTGCTTCCGAAACCAAAGAAAAAATAATTGATGTTTATAATAAGAATGGAGTTCCATGCCAGATTGGCGAACGAGTAATGATTGTTGGAACTACCTCAATGGGTATGAAAGCTGTCTTTTTAGCTTTTGTACTCCCTTTTGTCGTGTTATTGCTTGCCCTGATTTTTTCGTTGAAACTGACTGGGGGGGATGAGGTTTTGTCGGCTTTGATTTCTTTGGCTACCCTGGTTCCCTATTACCTTATTATATATATGTGCCGGCAGAAAATCAGCCGCTCGTTTATGTTTACCCTAGAATCAATATATAATTAATAAACTAACTTTATATTTTTATGAACTTAATTTTGGTTGCAGTGATTTCATTGGGGGCCATTGGCTTGATTGCCGCAGTTATTTTGTTTGTGGCTTCAAAGAAATTTGCTGTGTATGAAGATCCGCGAATTGCTCAGGTAGCCGAAGTGCTTCCACAAGCTAACTGCGGTGGATGTGGTTATCCGGGATGTTCTGGTTTTGCCGCTGCTTGCGTGAAGGCTGGTTCACTCGAAGGAAAACTGTGTCCGGTGGGCGGTCAGCCTACCATGGAAAAGGTTGCTGGTATTTTAGGACTGGAGGCTACAGCTTCAGAACCTAAAGTAGCGGTAGTGAGATGTAACGGTACATGTGCCAACCGTCCTAAACTTACTCAGTACGACGGTGTGCGTTCATGTGTAGTAGCTAATTCCACTTATGGAGGTGAAACCGGATGTACATTCGGCTGCTTGGGATGTGGCGACTGTGTGAGTGCTTGCCAGTTCGATGCCATTCACATGAATCCGGAAACCGGATTACCCGAAGTGGATGAAAGTAAATGTACTGCTTGTGGTGCTTGTAGCAAAGCATGTCCGCGCAACATTATCGAAATCCGTCCGAAAGGAAAGAACAACCGTCGTGTATACGTACAGTGTGTCAATAAAGACAAAGGTGCTGTTGCACGTAAGGCTTGTACCGCTGCATGTATCGGCTGTGGCAAGTGTGTGAAGGTTTGTCCGTTCGAAGCTATTACACTCGAAAATAATCTGGCATACATCGATCCGGCTAAGTGTAAATCTTGCCGCAAGTGCGAAACTGAATGTCCTCAGAATGCAATTGTTGCGGTAAATTTCCCTCCTCGCAAGGCTAAACCTGCTGACGCTGCTTGTAGCACAGGCTGCTTCTGCTGCATCAAAGGCTGCTCAGCCTGTAGCTGAACCTAAAAAGGAAACAGTGGAAGTTAAAGCTGCTGAGGCTCCGAAAGAAGCTCCTAAAACTGAGGCTTAATCAAAATTAGTAATTAAATTAAAAAGATATTTACAGTGAAGACATTTAGAATTGGTGGAGTTCATCCAGCAGAAAATAAATTGTCAGCAGGCAAAGCTATCGAAACGCTTGCTCTTCCTAAGCAGGCTGTTTTCCCTTTGTCACAGCATATCGGTGCTCCCGCTACTGCTATCGTAAAAAAAGGTGATGTAGTGAAGGTCGGAACCAAGATTGCTGAAGCAGGAGGCTTTGTTTCTGCCGCTATCTTCTCTTCTGTTTCTGGTAAAGTAAACAAAGTGGATAGCGTTATCGACGCCAGTGGCTATCGTAAACCGGCTATTTTTATTGATGTGGAAGGTGACGAATGGGAAGAAAGCATCGACCGCAGCAGCGAACTGGTAAAAGAATGTAACCTGACTCCTGAAGAAATTGTTGCTAAGATAAAAAATGCAGGTGTTGTTGGTATGGGTGGTGCTTGTTTCCCTACTCATGTAAAACTTACTCCTCCTCCGGGCTGTAAGGCAGACTGCGTAATTATCAATGCAGTAGAATGTGAACCATATCTGACAGCCGACCATCGTCTGATGCTGGAAAAGGCAGATGAAATATTGGTTGGCGTACAGATTCTGATGAAAGCAGCTAAGGTTACCAAAGGATATATCGGCATTGAAAATAATAAGCCGGATGCCATCAAGCTGATGACAGAGAAGGCTGCTGCTTATCCTGGTATTGAGATTGTTCCTTTGAAAGTGAAATATCCGCAAGGAGGTGAAAAACAGTTGATTGATGCTGTTATTGGCCGTCAGGTTCCTGCTCCTCCCGCAATTCCTATTAATGTAGGTGCAGTCGTTCAGAACGTAGGAACTGCTTATGCAGTATACGAGGCTGTACAGAAAAACAAGCCTTTGTTCGAACGTATCGTAACCGTTACAGGAAAATCGTTGAAGAACCCTTCAAACTTCCTGACACGTATGGGTACTCCGATGAGCCAGCTTATTGAAGCTGCCGGCGGTCTGCCCGAAGACACAGGAAAGGTAATCGGCGGTGGTCCGATGATGGGTAAGGCACTGGCCAATACCGAAGTTCCTATCTGCAAAGGTAGTTCGGGCGTATTAATCATGAACGATAAGGAAGCACGTCGTGCAGAACCTCAGCCATGTATCCGTTGCGCTAAGTGCGTTAGTGCTTGTCCGATGGGACTGGAACCGTTCTTGCTGGCTACTTGCTCGGCTCATGGCGACTGGGAACGTGTAGAACATGAAATGATTATGTCATGTATCGAGTGCGGTTCTTGTCAGTTCACATGTCCTTCTCATCGTCCGATGCTGGACTATATTCGTTTAGGTAAAGGTAAGGTGGGCGGAATTATCCGTGCACGTAACGCTAAAAAATAATTGAATTTTAATTATGGCAAACAAATTAATTGTATCATTATCACCCCACGTGCATAGCGGTGACAGCGTACAGAAGAATATGTATGGTGTAATCATCGCTTTGGTGCCTGCCTTGCTTGTATCATTCTACATGTTCGGTCTGGGGGCTGTCATTGTCACGTTGACTTCTGTCATTGCGTGTCTGTTTTTCGAATGGGCTATTACAAAGTATATCTTGAAGCGTGAACGTACTACCATTATGGATGGTTCTGCTGCGCTGACCGGTATTCTTCTTGCATTCAACTTGCCTTCTAATCTTCCTTTATGGATTATCATCATCGGTGCGCTGGTTGCTATCGGTATTGGTAAGATGACTTTCGGCGGATTGGGATGTAACCCGTTCAACCCTGCTTTGGTAGGACGTATTTTCTTGCTGATTTCTTTCCCTGTACAGATGACTTCATGGCCTGTTACCGGTCAGTGGGCAAGCTATACAGATGCTGAAACAGCTGCAACTCCACTTGCTCTGATGAAGCAGGCTGTACATGGCGATGCAAATGCATTGAGCCAGTTGCCCGATACAATGAGTCTTTTCTTGGGTAACAATCCGGGATGTATCGGTGAAATCAGTGCATTGGCTTTGCTTATCGGTCTGGTATATATGTTATGGAAAAAAATCATTTCATGGCATATTCCGGTATCTATCATCGCAACAGTGTTCGTATTCTCAGGCTTGATGCATCTGGCAAACCCTGTAGCTTATGCATCTCCGTTCGTTCACCTGTTTACCGGTGGTTTGATGTTGGGAGCAATCTTTATGGCTACCGACTATGTTACTTCACCTATGACTCATAAAGGAATGATCATTTATGGTGTAGCTATCGGATTCCTGACAGTGGTAATTCGTCTTTTCGGTGCTTATCCGGAAGGAATGTCATTCGCTATTTTCATCATGAATGCATTTACTCCGTTGATTAACACTTATTGTAAACCTAAACGATTCGGGGAGGTAGTAAAGAAATGAAAAAACTTGAATCATCTTTAAAGAATATGGCCTTGGCACTGACAGGCTTTTCTGTAGTAGCCGGAGGTTTATTGGGCTGGGTGAACGATATTACCGCTGAGCCGATTGCTCAGGCAAATGCTAAAACATTGAGTGATGCAATTGCTGTAGTGGTTCCGGGATTTGACAACAACCCTGCCGAAGCGCCCGAAACTGTAGAGGTAAACGGTGCTACTTATAAGATTTATAAAGCAACTAAAGGCGGAGAGCCGATAGGAGCTGCCGTAGAGTCGTCGGCAAACGGATTCGGTGGTGCGCTGACCGTATTGGTTGGTTTTGATAATGATGGAAATATCATCGATTATTCTCTGTTAAGTCATGCAGAAACTCCGGGATTGGGTTCGAAGGCTGCCGACTGGTTTAAAAAGGGAGCTAAAGGCGACATTACCGGAAAGAATCCGGGTGAAGCAGCCCTGACTGTAAGCAAGGATGGGGGACAGATCGATGCGATTACGGCTTCTACCATTACTTCACGCGCTTTCTTGCTGGCAGTGAACAATGCTTATGCAGCATATAAGAATCAGTATGTAGATGGTGCTAGCGGTGCAACTACCCAGACTGAAGAGGCAGATGCTGAAACAGCTGTTGCTGCTGATAGTACAAATGTTGAAAATAATTAATAGGAAGGAGCAGACTATGAATAATTTTAAAGTATTGATGAACGGG
>UMGZ01039398.1_pt1 | contig 10019 bp, 9 predicted proteins | sample 1965421 | NCBI WGS metagenome assembly UMGZ01 (sample SAMEA4836087, study PRJEB28245) | human gut metagenome | biome: gut microbiome; material: fecal sample | place: Denmark | collected 2008
AGCCTCAAACTTGGGGCTGAAGCTCAGGATGATGGCCAGGACAGCCGCAATGCGGATGACCAGCGGATCGTAGATCTTGCTCAGAGCCAGCACGCCGGTGTTCTCGCCGTAGGTGGTGTTGGCCGGGCCGCCCAGCAGGCCGGCCATGGTGGTGGCCAGACCGTCGCCCAGCAGGGTGCGGTTCAGGCCGGGGTCATTGATATAGTTGTGGCCGACGGTGGCGCTGATGGCGGCGATATCGCCCACATGCTCCATCATGGTAGCCAGTGCGATGGGGATGATGGTGAACAGAGCGCTGATGAATTCCGGGCTGCCGTCGATGGCGAACAGACCCATGGCCTCCTTGTGCAGGGGGATGCCGAACCAGGCCGCGTCGGCGATCTTCTGGAAGTCCACGGCACCGGTGACCAGAGCCACCGCGTAGGACACCAGCACACCGATCAGGATGGGCAGGATCTTGACCATGCCCTTACCCCAGATGTTACAGATAATGACCACGCCCAGCGCCACAAAGGCCAGCATCCAGTTGGCCTGGCAGTTCTTGATGGCAGAAGGTGCCAGGATCAGACCGATGGAGATGATGATGGGGCCGGTGACCACCGGCGGGAAGAACTTCATGATGCGGCGGATGCCAAAGGTGGAGATCAGCAGGCTGGCCACCAGGTACACCAGGCCGGAGAAGGCAACGGCGGCGCAGGCGTAGGGCAGCATCTTGGTGTTGACCACGGTCAGGTTGCCGTCAGCGTCTGCCAGCATGGGGGCCACGATGGAGAAACCGCCCAGGTAGGCAAAGGAGGAGCCCAGGAAGGCCGGGACCTTCTTTTTGGTGATCAGATGGAACAGCAGCGTGCCCAGACCAGCGCACAGCAGGGTGGTGGAAACGCTCAGGCCGGTGAGCAGCGGCACCAGCACGGTGGCTCCGAACATGGCGAACATGTGCTGCACGCCCAGGATGAACATCCGGCCCGCACCCAGCTGGCGCGCGTCGTAAATGCCCTTGGAGTAATCGATCTGTTTACTCATGGATTTTGTATACCTCCTGCATCGACCCAAAAAAAGAGGCATTGCCGCGGTGAACGGCAGTGCCTCCTGAATTGGGAGCAATAATGACGCCCGGAAAAATGAAAACAGAACAGCGCAGTCGATGCATATTCGGCATACCGCTCTCTCCTTTCGTCCGGGTCTTCCAAACCGCCGGAACCGTTCCGGCCAGAAGCCTGTCCGCCCGCACCCCAAACCGGGCCGCCGGGCAGGCTTTACTGGATAGTATAGCAGACTTTTGCCTGCCCCGCAACCTTTTTTGCCAATTTTCTTGCATTCCGGTCCAAAGCGCACTATAATATTACCTACTATTATAATCTGTATACCGAACAAGATCAGGAGGATCTATGATCTATCTGGACTATTCCGCCAACACGCCGGTGGACGAGGCCGTGCTGGAACGCTTCTGTGCGGTGGAGCGCAGCTGCCCCGGCAACGCGAACTCCCGCCATCAGGCCGGTGCCGCCGCCAAAACCGCCATCGACGAGGCCACGCAGAGCATTGCCCGCAGCCTTAATGTGCAGCCGGCGGAGATCATTTATACATCCGGTGCCAGCGAGGCCAACAATTTTGCGCTGAAGAGCATCGCCCGGCTGGAGCGTCACCACGGCAAACACATCATTTCCACCCCGCTGGAGCACTCCTCGGTCAGCGGCTCGCTGACTGCCCTGCAGGAGCAGGGGTACGAGATCGACCTTGTGGACATCAAACAGGACGGCACGGTAGACCTTGCCCACCTGCGGGAGCTGCTGCGGCCGGACACCATTCTGGTGGCCGTCACCGCCGTGGACAGCGAACTGGGCGTGGTGCAGCCGGTGGCCGAGATCGCCGCACTTTTAAAGGACTATCCCCACTGCCACCTGCATGTAGACGCCACCCAAGCCGTGGGCAAACTGCCGCTTCCCTCTTTTGAGGGCATCGACACCCTGAGCCTGACCGCCCACAAATTCTACGGGCTGAACGGCATCGGTGTGCTGGTCAAGCGGCGGGGCCTCGCGCTGGAACCGCTCATCCACGGCGGCGAGAGCACCACCATCTACCGCAGCGGCACCCCCACCGTGGCGCTGGCCTGCTCGCTGGCGCTTGCACTGGACAAGGCCATGACCGAGCTGCCGGAGCGGGTGGAGCGGGTGCGCAGCCTGAACGCCCGCCTGCGCACCGAACTGGCAAACTACCCCAAAGTGCGCATCAACAGCCCAGAAGCCGCCGTGCCGCAGATTTTGAACCTGAGCGTGAAGGACGTAAAGGGCACCGTGTTCCAGCGGGAGCTGGACGCGCATGGCGTGTGCGTCTCGGTCAAGTCGGCCTGCTCGTCCGACGGCCTGCCCTCCCGGGCCGTGTTCGCCGTGAGCCGCGACCGCCGCAACGCTCTTTCCTCTTGGCGCATCAGCCTGAGCCACCGGACCACCGATGAGGAGATCACCGGATTTTTACAGGCTTTCGATGCCTGCTACCGCACTCTGACCCAACCGTAAAACGAGGTAACTCATGAAAAAGACTCTGGAACCCTATCAGCTGATCGAACGCAGCATCATCAAAAAATATCGCAAAGAACTGTGGACTCCCTTCATCGTGGCGGTCAAGCGCTACGAGCTGGTGCAGGCCGGTGACCGCATTGCCGTGTGCATTTCCGGCGGCAAGGACTCCATGCTGATGGCCAAGCTCATGCAGGAGCTGCAGCGCCACAGCGACGTGCCCTTTGAGCTGGTGTTTCTGGTCATGGACCCCGGCTACAACGAGATCAATCGCCAGAAGATCGAGTCCAACGCCGAGCTGCTGCACATCCCGGTGACCATTTTCGAGAGCAACATCTTTGCCGTGGCCAACAACACTGACAAGAACCCCTGCTACCTCTGCGCCCGGATGCGCCGCGGCCACCTGTACAGCAAGGCCAAGGAGCTGGGCTGCAACAAGATCGCGCTGGGGCATCACTTCAACGATGTGATCGAGACCACCGTCATGAGCATGTTCTACGGTTCTCAGCTGCAGGCCATGCCGCCCAAGCTGCACAGCACCAGCTTCCCCGGCATGACCCTCATCCGGCCCATGTACTGCATCCATGAAGAGGACATTCTGGCCTGGAAGCGCTACAATGAGCTGGAGTTCATCCAGTGTGCCTGCCGCTTTACTGAGAACTGCACCATGTGCGACAACGGCGGCGGTGGTTCCAAGCGGCAGGAGGTCAAGACCCTGCTGCGCCGCCTCAAGCGCGACAACCCCAACATCGAGAACAGCATCTTCCGCAGCATCCATGCGGTAGCACTGGACACCATGCCCGGCTACAAATCCGAGGGTGTGGAGCACAGCTTCCTGGAGCGGTTCAACGCCATGGAAGCCGCATCCGACGAGAACGAATAAAGCTCTTTTCATAGAAAAACGGCACGGTGCATCGCTGCATCGTGCCGTTTGTTTTTTTGTTTATCTGCGCAGAACTGAGACTTCCGTCACGCCATAGCGCTGCATCAATTCCAGTGCCGCCGGGGTGATCTCTTCCCCGCTTACTGCGATGGGGATAGCCGGCGGGCAGGACACCGTGGGCATCGCACAAATGCGGCCCAGCGCCTGCTGCACCGGGATGCGCTCCTGCGGGGCAAACACTGCCTGCCGGATGGTGCAATGGGCCCGTGCCTGCTGCGCCAGTGCCATGAACTCCCCAGCCAGCTCTTCCGGCTGTGGGAGCCTGCCCGCTGCGGGCAGGCCGTGCAGACACTGCCGGAGCACTATGCGCAGGCGCGCGTAGTCCTGCGGTGGGTTGCAGGGGGTGAACATCAGCACCACATAACGCGGGTCGGCATACTCACACTCGAGCTGCCCGCCGCGCAAGGCATCCGCCAGCGCGGTGCCGGTCATGCCAAGGGCCGCAGCGTCCAGCGTCAGCTTCAGCGGTTCCCGGCCCGGACCGTCCAATGCCAGCGGCACCGGGCAGCCCGCCGCCTGCGCCGCCGCGTTCAGCTCCCCGCGCAGAGCGGCAAGCCGGGCACAGCACCGCTGCAGCCCGGCGGGATAGCTTTCCGTCAACTGCCGGTTGCAGGCGTCCAGCGACTGCAGGATCAGGTAGGACGGGCTGGTGGAGCCGAACAGTGCCAGTGCACCGCGCACTGCAGCTTCCTCCTGTACCGGGGCCTTGCTGCCCAGGTGCAGATATGCTCCGCCGGTGACCACCGGCAGGGTCTTGTGGGCCGAATCGCAGCACATGGCAGCCCCCAGTGCGATGGGGTGCAGCGGCTCTCCGGGCAGAAAGCGCAGGTAGGCTCCGTGGGCGTTGTCCACCAGCAGCGGCACCCCAAAGGTGTCGCACACAGCCGACAAGGCCCGGATGTCCTGCATGCCGCCCAGATAATCCGGGCTGGTGACGTAGACCCCAAAGGGGGTACTCCCCTGCCCGGTCAGCTCCTGCAGCGCTGTTGTCAGTATCTGTGCGGAGATGGGGCAGCTGCACAGCGCCCCGGCATTCTCTGCCGCAGGCCAGAGCCACCGGATGTCGAAGTCCAGCAGCGCGGCAGCGTACAGCAGGGCTTTGTGCGCGTTGCGGGCCGCCAGCAGTACCGGACGTTTTCCAGTCCGAGGTGCGGCCTGCAGTGCCAGACACAGCATGGCCCGGATGCACTGGGACGAGCCCTCGGTGCTGTAATAGGTATGCTGCGTGCCGAACAGCCGGGTAGCGTTTGCTTCGCTTTGGGCAATGATGCCCTCCGGCTCGTACAGCTCGTCGGCACCCCGGATCTCGGTCAGGTCCAGCGGCTCAAAGCCCAGCAGGCTCTGGCCCTTGTGGCCGGGCATGTGCAGGCGGGAGGTGCCGGACTGTGCATAGCCGCGCACAAAATCCACGATGGGTGTGTCCATGCTTATTCGCAGGCTTCGCCGTCTGCGCAGGCGTTGCAGGTGGAACCCAGCTCAATGGGCACCTCGATGCCCTGAGCAGCTAGTTCCTGATTCTCCGCCACCTTGATCATGATGGCGCACTCCATGCGCTTCTTGAACAGCTCACAGCCGTACTCGTACACACCGGTAATGCTGCCGGTGGCATGATAAGAGTTGGCAGCGCAGCCGCCGGAGCAATACAGCTTGGCCCAGCAGTCCTTGCACTCCTTGCGGGCATAGGCGTTGCAGTGCTTGAACTCATCCCGCACGGCCGTGTTGGTGACGCCCTTCCAGATGTCGCCCATCAGGTACTTGGGGTCGCCCACGAACTGGTGGCAGGGGTACAGGTCGCCCCAGGGGGTCACGGCCATGTACTCGGTGCCAGAACCGCAGCCCGAAATGCGCTTGTAGATGCAGGGGCCGCCGGTCAGGTCGATCATGTAGTGGTAGAAGGTGAAGCCACGGCCCTCGCGGTCGCGCTTGATCATCTCCTTGGCCAGGATCTCGTACTGCTCCTTCAGGATGGGCAGATCTTCTGCGGTCAGGGCGCTGGGGTCACCGGGCTTGGACACCACCGGCTCCATGCTCAGCTCGGTAAAGCCGAGGTCCGCCATGTGGAAGATGTCGTTGGTAAAGTCGGTGTTGTAGTGAGTGTAGGTGCCGCGCATGTAGTAGTTCTTGTCGCCGCGCTTCTTCACGAACTCCTGGAACTTGGGCACGATGGTGTCGTAACTGCCGCGGCCGGCATAGTCCTTGCGGAAGCGGTCGTTCACTTCCTTGCGGCCATCCAGGCTCAGCACCACGTTGTGGCACTCCTTGTTGCAGAAGTCGATGACATCGTCGTCGATCAGCACACCGTTGGTGGTCATGGTAAAGCGGAAGTTCTTGTTGTGGATCTTCTCCTGCTCGCGGCAGTAGGCCACCAGCTTTTTGACCATGTCAAAGTTCATCAGGGGTTCGCCGCCGAAGAAGTCCACTTCCAGATTGCGGCGGGTGCCGCTGTTCTCGATCAGGAAATCCATGGCGCGCTTGCCCACCTCAAAGCTCATGAGCGCACGGTCGCCGTGGTAGCGGCCCTGGGAGGCAAAGCAGTAGGAGCAGCTCAGGTTGCAGGTGTGCGCCACATGCAGGCACAGCGCCTTGACCACGGTGCTGCGGTTCTTGAAGTCGAACGCCATGTTTTCGTAGACATCCGGGCTCCACAGCTTGCCGGCTTCCTTCAGGCTGGTCACGTCGTCGATGCACTGGCGCAGATCCTCTTCGGTGACGTCCGGGCGGCTGCCGTATTTGTCCATCATAGCCGAGACGATCTGGTCGGCAGTGTGATCCTGATACATGGCAATGACGTCATAGGCCACGTCATCCACCACATGCACCGAACCGCTGCAGGTGTCCAGCACGATGTTATAACCGTTCAATTGATACTGATGTACCATGTTTTACTCCATTCCAGTTTGATACACAAAAAAATGCCGCCCGGCAAAGGCGGCATAGGGTTTGCAGAAATTACTTGTTGCTGTTCTCGCACTGCTGGTTAGCCACGCCGCAGGAGGTCTTGCAAGCGGACTGGCAGGAAGTCTGGCACTCGCCGCAGCCGCCGGTCTTCACGCTCTTGGTCAGGTCACGAGTAGCAATCGTCTTAATACGTTCCATAGTAGAAACCTCTCTAACTCTCAAAATTTCCTCATGCCGGGGGACTGCCCCACCATGCATTTATCTTGAACTAGGATAACACATCCGACGCCTTCTGTCAAGATTTTTGTTCCGATAAATCGCCCCGTCATATCTGCGGCTGATATTTCGTCAGCACAGTGTGCAGCCCCAGCTCCCGTGCACGGGCCAGTAAGTACCGGTAGCGGCACAGCAGTGCCTGCCGTTCATAAATGCGCTGCTCGATCAGGTCGGTGTCCACCTCCAGATCAAACATCATTTCGTTGCGCTTGAGGCAGAACAGGCATTCCTTCAGCTCCTCTTCCAGTTCCGGGTGGTAGCGCTCGTGTTCCGTATCCCGCGGGATGCGCGGCGACAGTAGAGTGTGGTCGTTTTGCATCGGTCGAAGTTGTTCCAGCATAGGCAGCATCCTCCTCTTTGTGCGTCTTTGCATTGTTCTGATTTCCAGTATATGCAAAGACCACGCAAAGGATGCCGGTTTGTGGGGTCAGGCAGGCAGCTGTTTTATGAATCGTTACAGTACCGCCACACACAGAAGCCGATCGCCCTGCTGTGCGATTCCAAACGAGATCAAGTCTCCCCGATGAACACCAAAATCAGAATCCGGTTCATTCAAGAGCGTGCCTGCCATCATCCCATCTGCGATTTTTTCGCAGCGGACCCAACAACCTTCCGGCGCATTATTCCCGTGGATCAAAATTACAAGGACATCATATAGTTCTTGCCCGCTTTAACAAAGCAGACCCGGTGATAAACATCTCTGAAACTTATTTCAGCTGCTTTCATGTTATAGTTTTCTTCCTGCGTGGATAAGCCCCACACCGAATTTTACCATTCCGTGCCAAAAAGAATGTCAAAATCCCAGGAAAGCTACGTTTTTTCGTTTCTTTCCTGGGATTCTTAACAATTTTTCAATTACTCGAGCTCAATCGTGGCCGGCGGTTTACCGGTGCAGTCGTAGAACACGCGATTGACGTGCTTGACCTCGTTGACGATGCGGCTGGTGACGGTGCCCAGAACACTCCAGGGCATGTCATAGCTTTCGGCAGTCATGAAGTCGGTGGTGGTGACGGCACGCAGAGCCACGGCATAGTCGTAGGTGCGCTCGTCGCCCATGACGCCCACGCTGTGCATGTTGGTCAGGGCTGCATAATACTGGCTGATTTCCTTATCCAGGCCGGCCTTAGCGATTTCCTCGCGCCAGATGGCATCAGCGTCCTGCACGATAGCCACCTTCTCCGGGGTCACTTCGCCGATGATGCGGATGCCCAGACCCGGGCCGGGGAACGGCTGGCGGCTGACCAGATATTCGGGCAGGCCCAGCTCACGGCCGGCCTGACGCACCTCGTCCTTGAACAGGTTCCGCAGGGGCTCCACCAGTTCCTTGAAGTCCACGGTGTCGGGGAGGCCGCCTACGTTGTGGTGGCTCTTGATGACGGTGGACTCGCCGCCCAGGCCGCTTTCCACCACGTCGGGGTAGATGGTGCCCTGTGCCAGGAAATCGACCTTGCCGATCTGCTTTGCCTGCTCCTCAAAGACCCGGATGAACTCCGCGCCGATGATCTTGCGCTTGCGCTCCGGCTCGGTGACGCCCTTCAGCTTGCTGAAGTAGCGGTCCCGGGCGTCCACGCAGATGAAGTTGATGTCAAAGCCGTTGGCGTTGCCCGGGCCGAATACGGAGCAAACTTCTTCCTTCTCGTTCTTGCGCAGCAGGCCGTGGTCCACAAACACGCAGGTGAGCTGCTTGCCGATGGCTTTGGCCAGCATGGCTGCCAGCACCGAGGAGTCCACGCCGCCGGACAGGGCGCACAGCACCTTGCCATCGCCGATGCGCTCCCGGAGAGCCTGGACGTTGTTCTCCACAAAAGAGTCCATCTTCCAGTCGCCGGAGCAGCCGCAGACGTTGTACACGAAGTTCCGCAGCATCTTTTTGCCCTCAGCGGTGTGCAACACTTCCGGATGGAACTGCACGGCGTAGAGGCCCTTTTCCGCATTTTCCACAGCTGCCACAGGGCAGTTTGCGGTGTGGGCGGTGATCTTGAAACCGGGGGCAGCCTGCTCAATGTAATCGTTATGGCTCATCCAGCAGATGGTGGAGGGCTGCACATCGGTGAACAGCTTGCTCTGGGTGTCCACGAACACCTCAGTCTTGCCGTACTCACGCTCCGGTGCACGGCAGACATGGCCACCCAGCAGATGCATCATCAGCTGGCTGCCGTAGCAGATGCCCAGCACAGGCACACCCCAGTTGAAGATCTCAGGGTCGATCGTGGGGGAATCCTCCAGATAAACGCTGTTGGGGCCACCGGTAAAGATGATACCCTTGGGGTTCTTTGCCTTGATAACCGACAGATCGGTTTTATAGGAATAGATTTCACAGTAGACATTGTTCTCGCGGACGCGGCGCGCGATCAGCTGATTGTACTGGCCGCCAAAGTCCAGTACGATGACAGTTTCATGCTGCATGATGTTCTCCTCCTGTTCCGTTCATAGATGTGTTACAGATATTGTAAGTATAGCACATCTTACAAACAAAAGCGACATCCTTTGTGGATTTTCCTGTTTTTATTTTTTCCGTACCGGATGCCGCAGCACGGTTTTGAGTTTTTCCGGGGCTGTGCGGCGCGGGTCCCCCAAATAGATCTCATGATGCAGGCGCCCTGCCGTAAAATCCGGCACATATCCCTGCTCTGCCGCAAACGCATCCATCTGCCGCAGAGTCTCCGGCTCTGTGTCGTAAGGGCCAATATGCATGCACTGTACGCATAATCCCTCGTCATAGGTCCGGAATTCCGCCGTAGAAAAGTCCCGTTTCTTTTTGGCCGTGGCTTCCTGCACGGCCCAGTCGAACTCTTCCCGGGTCACAAACTCCGGCAGGCGGATCATGGAGGTCCATTCAAAAGTCTCCTTGTGGGCATAGTCCACGCCGTCCACACCCTGCTGATGCCACAATCCTTCCAGCGGAGGCACCACATACTCAAAAAAACCTTCCATCCGGTGGCTGCCCTTATAGCTCATTTTGATGGTATAAGCAAGGCCGTACAGCACTTCCATAGCGGCCTGGTATTCCCCTGCCGGGTCGTTCGGGTCACCCTTCCCCTGCACTGTCACAAAGTTCATGGGCGGGACCGTGATGAGATGCGGTTTCCTGGATGGCAGATAGAATTCCTTGTATTCTTTCTTGTAATCAAATGCCATTACATCGTCCTCCGTTCCACAGTGGCTTATCCTTCTGATTTCCAGTATAGCAGAACAACTATAGCTTGTAAACCATAAAGTTGTTCTGTTGACGCAAAAAATCCTCTGCCCTTTCAGACAGAGGATCTCAGAACACAAAAAGAGCCTTCCCACTCTCCGGAATGGGAAGGCTCTTCGTAAAGTTAACCTTTAGCCACAGGAATGGCGCGAAGGGTCAAAATCACTCAATGATCTTGCCAACAACGCCG
>UMGZ01062470.1_pt1 | contig 10018 bp, 9 predicted proteins | sample 1965421 | NCBI WGS metagenome assembly UMGZ01 (sample SAMEA4836087, study PRJEB28245) | human gut metagenome | biome: gut microbiome; material: fecal sample | place: Denmark | collected 2008
CAAGGGCGTTTAAGAGCATAAAAAAGAGCTTAGATTCTTTTTTCATAAGCTCTTCTTAAAGCACCACTTGCTAGTGTGATTGTACCACAATGTTTAAAACCATACTTTGTAAGGAATTTTTGCATAGATAGATTATCATTATGTGTATCCATTCTTACGCTGTGATAATCTGGATACATAGCAACTACTTGATCTAAAATAGTAGATGCCAAACCTTTTCCCTTACAATTACTATCAACCGCAATACGATGGACACAAATATAAGGACTATTTAATAGCCATTTTCCATCAATACGATTATACGAAGTTTCCCCATTAATTGTTACCATGCATGTACCGACAATTTGATCTTCATCAACTAATACATATGCTTCATTTTTTTCAATATCCCTTTTAATTGTTTCTTCATTTGGGTATCCATCTTGCCATTGATCAATACCATTTTCTTTAAAGTAACATTTTGCTTGATTTATAATCTCCATAACACGAGAGATATCTTCTAATTTTGTTTGTCTTAAAATCATTTCTAAACCTCCCTCAAGTTCGCGCTTAAATAATATAAACTTTTGCCTAGTTTGTCAAATTGTTATATTTACAAATAAAAAGCATTTGTTATAATAGCCTTATATAATAAGGAGGTGCTTTTATGGTACTAGATCAAATTAAAAAAATCCTAGTAGAAACAATGGATATTGAAGAAGAAAAAGTTACATTAGATGCTAAATTAAAAGATGATTTAAATTTAGATTCTTTAGATTCCGTTGAACTTATCATGTCTGCAGAAGAAGAATTTGGTATTGAAATTCCTGATGAAGATGTTATGAATTTTAAAACAGTAAACGATATTGTTAATTATATTGAAGAACATAAATAAAAGCTCACCATTAGATGAGCTTTTCTTCTATTCTAAAATATAGTTATTCATAAGAGTTTTATTCTTTTCTAAACATTTAAATAAGATTGCACCAATAACTAATACCACAAATTCACCAACAAAAACATAAAAAGCGTTAATCATAAATGGAAGTTCTAAAGCAAGATAAAGTTCTAAACCAACGATCAACCCATTAACAGCGCCCCCGATAAAAGCCCCCACAAAAACATTTTTAAAATAATACATACCAAGACAGGCAATTAAAGTAGCGGCTGTTCCAAAACAAATATCATAAAGTCCCATTGGGGAAGCAAGATTTGCAAGTAAACATCCAATAGTAAGTCCTGGAATAAATTTCTTGTTGTAACATGCAAGTAACACAATAATTTCTGTTAAACGCATTTGCACAGCTCCATAAGCGATTGGTGAAATCAAGATTGTTAGTACAGCATACACTGCTGCAATCATCGCATTCATTGCGATCACTTGTACCTTTTTATTATTCATTTGTAGTCCTCCTCTTCTAAAGTACAGTTAGAAGCCAGATAGAATAAAAAAGATGACAGAGCCATCTTCATTACCTATCCTTAGTTTTTTATACTGGGTTTGGCTCTCGAACCAGTCGATGTCATTATACATAAAAGGAATATATAAATCAATAGGATTTCTTTTAAAACTATTCTATAATAAAGATAGATAGGAGGGATTTGTATGTTATGTCCAAAATGCCATAATCGTATTGTTAAAGGTTCTTCCTTTTGCCATATTTGTGGGGAACCTATACCTCAACAAAAAGTAGAAAAAACAATTCTTTCAAGAGTTAAACAAAAAGAAGAAATAAAAAAAGAAAAAAGTAAAAAAAGGAAATACGTTGCAATCATCTTCTTTTTAATTATCATAATAGCCGTTATTGTAGGTATCCATCTTTTTTTAAACATGAATGAACCAAGTTATTCCAGTGACAATATTGTTAGTCAACAAGTGGAAAAGGCACTCCACATAGATAAGGATAAAGTAACTTTAGAAATAGGAGAAAGCACAACGATCAAAGCTAATCTTAAATGTACATATACTGTTCAAGATGCTTCTATTTGTAAAATAAATCAAGAAGGAACGATTACTGCACTCGCTGCAGGTAAAACAAAGATTTTTTGTATCAGTGAATCTGGAAAAAAAGAAACAGTGAAAGTTACAGTAAATAAAAAAGAAAAAACGATTGATGAAGAAGATTTTGTTTTTCCTCATAGTGATACAGAATTACTTACAGAAGAAGATTTACAAGGAAAAGATCAACAACAATTACGAATGGGTATTAATGAAATTTATGCAAGACATCATTGTACTTTCAAAACAGAAGAAGTGAAAAATTATTTTGAAGCTAAAAAATGGTATAGTGGCGATGAAAATCTAACTTCTGATTTAATGAATGAACATATGTCGGAATATTTTAATGAAGTTGAATTAAAGAACATTTCGTTTATTCAAGCACATCGATGAAAATAATTTGCATGAGAATTAATAAAACAAAAAATTCATGAAAATAGTTGTCAAAAACGAGAAATTTCATTTTCAATTCACATAACTTGTTTAAAATAAAAATGTGATCAAAAGAGATTATACATTCGTCATTCTCTCTTAAATATTTTTTTGACAACTCTATTTAAGAATGACGTTAAGAAAAGTAAGTTCGCTTGCTTTTCTTTTTTTTGTCAAATATTGCCTAGGAAATAAAATAAAAAGATAATTTTGACCTATAAGAAAATTATTGATATTAAATAGAGTAATCTATAGAAGTTACATTGTTTTTTTATTCACATAAGCGTATAATAGAGGTAGTCTAAAAGAATTGGGGGAAACCAGAAATGTACAAAATAGTCAAAAAAGAAAGACTAAATGATGTTGTTGAGTTAATGGAAGTTCATGCTCCTATGGTTGCAAGAAAATGTGAACCAGGTCAATTCATTATTTTAAGAGTTGGTGAAGATGGAGAAAGAATTCCTTTAACAATCGCTGATTATGATCGAGAAGCTGAAACAATTACAATTATTTACCAAATTGTAGGTTTTTCAACTCGTCAATTAGCTAAATTAAACGAAGGTGATGAAATCACTGATTTCGTAGGACCTTTAGGTGTACCAACTGAATTACATAAATCAAATCACGTTGTTGGTATTGCCGGTGGGGTTGGTAGTGCACCACTTTATCCACAACTTAAAAAATTAGCTGAAATGGGTGTAGATGTGGATGTTATTATTGGTGGACGTGAAGCACAATATGTATTATGGGCAGATAAGTTTAAAGCTTTTTGTAAAAATGTATATGTGATGACAGATGATGGATCTTTAGGAGAAAAAGGATTTGGAACTGTTAAATTACAAGAATTAATTGATAGTGGTGATCCAATTGATGAAGTTATCGCTATTGGACCAGTACCTATGATGAAAGCTGTTGTTGGGGTAACAAAACCTCATAATTTAAAAACAATGGTTTCATTAAACCCTATTATGATTGATGGTACAGGTATGTGTGGCTGCTGCCGTGTTACTGTTGATGGTAAAATTAAATTCGCATGTGTTGATGGACCAGACTTTGATGGCTTATCAGTAGACTTCGATGAACTAATGGCTCGTCAAAGAATGTTCAAAGAAGAAGAACATCAAGTAGATGTGAATGCAGATCGTATTTGTAATTTAATGGGAGGTGCAAAATAATGCCTAATATGTCACCAAATAAGGTTAAAATGCCTGAACAAGATCCTAATGTAAGAAATAAAAACTTTGAAGAAGTTTCTTTAGGATATACAAAAGAACAAGCTATGGAAGAAGCAACTCGTTGCTTAAATTGTAAAAAACCGTTCTGTATGGATGGGTGTCCAGTAGGAGTACCAATTCCTGAATTCATTCATCATGTTGCAGAAGGTGAATTTGAAGAAGCTTATCAAACAATTACAAGAGAAAATGCATTACCTGCAATTTGTGGCCGTGTTTGTCCTCAAGAAAATCAATGTGAAGGTAAATGTGTTAGAGGAATTAAAACTGAATCAGTAGGAATCGGACGATTAGAAAGATTTGTTGCTGATTATCATAGAGAACATGGAAAACCTACAGAATTAAAAATTGAAAAAAATGGTAAAAAAGTTGCTGTTATTGGATCAGGACCTGCTGGTATTACATGTGCTGGAGAATTAGCTAAAAAAGGTTATGATGTGACTGTTTTTGAAGCATTACATAAAACAGGTGGGGTATTATCTTATGGTATTCCAGAATTCAGATTACCTAAAAAATTAGTACAAAGTGAAGTAGACGGTGTTGCTGCTTTAGGTGTTGATTTCCAAACAAACGTTGTTGTAGGGCGTTCAATTACAATTGATGAATTACAAGAACAAGGATATCAAGGAATCTTTGTAGGTAGTGGTGCTGGTTTACCACGTTTCCAAGGAATTTCTGGTGAAAACTTAAACGGTGTTTACGCTGCTAATGAATTCTTAACTCGTGTTAACTTAATGAAAGGATATCAATTCCCTGATCATCCAACACCAGTTAAAGTAACAGATACTGTTTGTGTTATCGGTGCTGGTAACGTTGCCATGGATGCTGCAAGAACTGCAAAACGTTTAGGTGCTAAAAACGTATATATCGTTTATCGTCGTGGACCTGAAGAAGTTCCTGCCCGTGCTGAAGAAGTACATCACGCTAAAGAAGAAGGAATTATCTTCAAACTATTAACAAACCCAGTTAAAATTGAAGGTGAAGATGGATGGGTTAAGTCTATGGAATGTGTTGAAATGGAATTAGGTGAACCTGATGCATCTGGAAGAAGAAGACCAATCGCTAAAGAAGGATCTAACTTCACAATTGAAACAGGAACAGTTATCGTTGCTATTGGACAAAGTCCAAACCCACTAATCAGACATACAACTCCTGGTTTAGATTGCCAATCTTGGGGTGGAATTATCGTTGATGAAGATTCAATGAAAACATCTAAAGATGGTGTTTATGCTGGGGGAGATGTTGTTACTGGTGCAGCAACAGTTATCTTAGCTATGGGTGCTGGTAAAAAAGCGGCTAAAGCAATGGATGAATATTTACAAAATAAATAATTAAAAAAGTCAATTCTTCGGAATTGGCTTTTTCATTAAGATAACATGATTTTTGTAATTTTATTATTAGAAAGAAGATAAGTCATTTTTACCGTTTTCTTTTCACTGGAGGCAATATATTTAGTAGGAGTAACTTTATTATTTGGATAATCTAAAATATCTTTATTATCTCCTACACGAATATTTCCTAGAACTTGATAGTAGTCTGTAAATAGAACTACTTTTTTTATTTTATTATTTTTATCTAAGATAATTTGGATGTTTTTATTAGAATAGATTGTATTATTATTTTTTTTAGTTTCTTCATATTCATCACCAATATAATCATTAATACTTTTAATTTGAAGTCCTTTATCAAGAGCTAAACCATCATCTAAAAGAATGGAAAAACCAAAATCATTATCTGTCAGTAATTCTTCTTCAACTTCTTTTTCCTTTGAACAACCACATAGTAAAAGAATAAAACAACATATAAATAGTATTTTTGTTTTCATAGAAAACCTCCTTTAAATAATTGTACTAGATATTTTACATTCGATAAAGTGAAATATTACATGACTATTATTTTTCATGGGAATAAAAAGTTAGTATAATAAGTCTCTTTCATTTTGTTTAATTTCAACTCATTATCTTATATAATCTTTTTATAGATAGAGCGAAAGAGTTTATTTAAAATAAACAGGAGGTCATTATGAAAGATTTACTTATGACAATTCAATACAACAACAAGGCCTCTTTTTCGCTTTTTATTTTTTAATTTGAAACATATCTTTTCTAAGATATGTTTTTTTTACAATCAAAAGGGGGAGTCAAGATGCCAAAAAGAGAAGATATTAATACAGTATTAGTTATTGGGTCAGGACCAATTATTATTGGACAAGCCTGTGAATTTGATTATTCAGGAACACAAGCTTGTAAAGCGTTAAGAGGATTAGGGTATAAAATTGTTTTAGTTAATTCAAACCCAGCAACAATTATGACGGATCCAGAAACAGCGGATGTGACATACATTGAACCATTAAATGTAGAAAGATTAACACAAATCATTGAAAAAGAAAGACCAGATGCCTTACTTCCTAACTTAGGTGGACAATCTGCGTTAAACCTTTGTTCAGAATTAAGCAATGCCGGTGTTTTAGATAAATACAATGTGCAAGTATTAGGAGTAAAAGTTGACGCCATTGAACGTGGAGAAGACCGCTTAGAATTCAAAAAAGCTATGAATGAGCTCGGTATTGAAATGGCAAGAAGTGAAATTGCGAATACAGTTGATGAAGCACTTGCTATTGCAGATAAATTAGGATATCCAGTTGTTGTAAGACCTGCTTATACAATGGGTGGTGCCGGTGGAGGACTTGTTTACAACGTAGAAGAATTAAGAACCGTTGTCAATCGTGGCCTTCAAGCAAGTTTGGTACACCAATGTTTAATTGAAGAATCAATTTTAGGTTGGGAAGAATTAGAATTAGAAGTTGTCAGAGATGCTAAAAACAACATGATTACAATTTGTTTTATTGAAAATATCGATCCATTAGGTGTACATACGGGGGATTCATTCTGTAGCGCCCCAATGCTTACTATTTCTAAAGAAGTACAAGATCGTTTACAAGAACAAGCCTATCGTATTGTTGAATCAATTGGAGTTATTGGAGGTACAAATGTTCAATTCGCTCATGATCCAGTAACAGATCGTATTGTTGTTATTGAAATCAATCCAAGAACATCACGTTCATCTGCTTTAGCTTCTAAAGCGACAGGTTTCCCTATTGCCTTAGTTTCAGCAATGTTAGCGGCTGGACTTACATTAGATGAGATTCCTTGTGGTAAATATGGAACGTTAGATAAATATTATCCTGATGGGGATTATGTTGTTATTAAGTTTGCTCGTTGGGCTTTTGAAAAATTCAAAGCTGCAGAAGATAAACTTGGTACACAAATGAAAGCTGTTGGGGAAGTTATGAGTATTGGTAAAACTTATAAAGAAGCTTTCCAAAAAGCAATTCGTTCTTTAGAAACAGGGCGTTATGGTTTAGGGTATGCAAAGAACTTTAATGATTTATCTAAAGATGAATTATTAAAATTATTAATTAATCCAACAAGTGAAAGACAATTCATTATGTATGAAGCTTTAAGAAAAGGAGCTACTGTTGATGAATTATTTGAACTTACAAAAATTAAACATTATTTCATTGAACAAATGAAAGAACTCGTTGAAGAAGAAGAAAAAATCGCTTCTTATAAAGGAAATCAATTACCAGATGACGTTTTAAAACAAGCAAAGAAAGATGGATTTGCTGATAAATATATTTCTAAGATATTAGATATTGAAGAAAAAGAAATTAGAAATCAAAGACTTGCTATGGGTATGCATCAAGTCTGGGAACCAGTTCATGTATCAAGTACAAAAGATAGTTCGTATTATTACTCTACATATAATGGAAAAGATCAAGATGAAGTTTCAAATAATAAGAAAATCATGATCTTAGGCGGAGGACCAAACAGAATTGGTCAAGGTATTGAATTTGATTATTGTTGTGTTCATGCTTCTCTTGCCTTAAAGAAATTAGGATTTGAAACAATCATTGTTAACTGTAACCCAGAAACAGTTTCAACAGATTATGATACATCTGATAAACTTTATTTTGAACCATTAACATTAGAAGATGTTTTAAGTATTCATGAAAAAGAAAAACCATTAGGAGTTATTGCTCAATTTGGTGGACAAACACCATTAAATCTTGCAAGTCAATTAAAAGAAAATGGTGTTAATATTTTAGGAACAACACCTGAAACTATTGATATGGCTGAAGATCGCGATTTATTTAATGAAATGATGGAAAAACTAGAAATTCCAATGCCAGAATCAGGAATGGCAGTTACAGTTGATGATGCTTTAGAAATTGCTCAAAGAATTGGTTATCCATTAATGGTAAGACCATCTTATGTATTAGGTGGTAGAGGAATGGAAGTTGTTTATGATGATGAATCATTAAAACAATACATGGCTGCTGCTGTTGGGGTAACACCTGATCGTCCTATCTTAATTGACCGTTTCTTAAATGATGCTATGGAATGTGAAGCAGATGCTATTTCTGATGGAGAAAATGTTTTTGTGCCTGCTGTTATGGAACATATCGAACTTGCGGGTATTCATTCAGGAGATTCAGCATGTATCTTACCATCAAAACATATTCCAGTAAGACACGTACAAACAATTAAAGAATATACTAAAAAAATTGCTAAAGAAATGAATGTTCGTGGTTTAATGAATATGCAATATGCCATTGCAGATGATAAAGTTTATGTTTTAGAAGCAAATCCACGTGCTTCAAGAACAGTACCTCTAGTATCTAAAGTATGTAACATCAACATGGTAAAACTTGCAACAGATATTGTTACACGTGAACTTACAGGTAGACCATCACCTGTTAAAGATTTAAAAGATAGAAAGATTCCACATATTGGTGTAAAACAAGCTGTTTTCCCATTCAATATGTTCCCTGAAGTTGATCCAATTCTAGGGCCTGAAATGAGATCGACAGGAGAAGTATTAGGTTTAGCTAATTCTTATGGAGCAGCAATCTTTAAAGCAGAAGAAGCAACACAAACAAAATTACCAACATCAGGGCGTGTGTTAATTTCAGTATCTGATCGTGATAAAAAAGATGTTGTTGAACTAGCAAGAAAATATTATGATGCTGGATTTGAAATTGTTGCTACAGGTAAAACATTTGAATTAATCAATAGCAATAACATTCCAGCTATCAAAATTAAAAAGATCAAAGAAGGTCGTCCAAATATTGCAGATGCTCTTACAAATGGTGAACTTGATATGGTAATCAATACGCCACATGGTAAAGAATCTGCACATGATGATAGTTATATTAGAAAAACAGCTATTAAAATGAAAATTCCATACATGACAAACATTGCTGCTGCAAATGCAGCTGTAGAAGGTATCTTAGAAGCTGAAATTCATGGAACACATGAAGTAAAATCACTTCAAGAATATCATAAAGCAATTAAAGATTAATATGAATGATTGTTAGGAAGTCATGAGATTTCCTAACAATTTTTTTATTTTTACAAAAAAGAAGAAAAAAATAAAAAAGAGCGAATAAATAAGTAGGTGGGCTACTTATGGAAACAATCAATAAAATAACAACGAGTAAACAAACAACAATGTATGACCATTTATGTAAGATGATTATAGGAAATGAAGAAGTATTATCAAGAATCATAAAGGCAGTTGTAGATGAAGCAAAGCATTTAAGTATTGAGGAAATTAGAAGATTGATAGAAGGGGTACATATAGGTAATCGAATAGTCAATCCTCATTTTCATCTTGTAGATAAAGAAGGTTTTATCAAAGATGAAGGTATGGTTTATTATGATATTTTATGTTATATTGATGTACCACAAGAAGATGGAAAGAATATACGGGTTTATTTAAATGTAGAAATACAAAATAATCCTTATCCAGGATATTCTATTATTACCAGAGGATATGCTTATGTTTCAAGAATAGTATCAAGGCAATGGGGAAGCGAATATGATTATCAACACTATGACGGGATGAAGAAGGTCTATTCATTATGGATCATGCCAAAGGCACCAAAAAGAAAAGATGGGCATATGAATGTCTATGAAACAAATGAAAGGATTATTTGTGGAACGACAGTAGAAGAAAAAGAAGTTTATGACAGGGGAGTTATTCTTGGAATATACTTAAACAAAGAACATGACTTAAATAAAAAGTATGAAGTATATGATGAATTATTGACACCATTGATGATCCTTCTAAATAATGTGTTAGATTATAAGGGAAAGCAAAGAATTAAAGAAGAATATGGATTGAATACAAAGAAAATAGAAAGAGAGGTTAAAGATATGTGTGATTTAGGTGAAAGCATTACCTTAGAAGCAAGAAATGAAGGTAAACAAATAGAACGTAAAGAAAAGAATATAGCGCATGTAAAAAACTAATGATAGGATTATAAATGTCATTTAAAGAAGCAATTAACTTATTAGAAATACCTGAAAAG
>UMGZ01069537.1_pt1 | contig 10017 bp, 10 predicted proteins | sample 1965421 | NCBI WGS metagenome assembly UMGZ01 (sample SAMEA4836087, study PRJEB28245) | human gut metagenome | biome: gut microbiome; material: fecal sample | place: Denmark | collected 2008
TTTTTAAGAACAAAATCGGCGAAAGCTCACTTGACATTCACCGATAGTAAGGCTCGTTCGCGCGGAGATGCTTGAAGTGATCCGCCAGGACTTCATCAAATTCGCCCGTGCGCGCGGACTCTCGAACCGCACGGTCTACCTCGGCCATGCGCTCAAGAATACGCTCCTGCCCGTCATCACCATCACGGGCCTGCAGCTCGGAGGCCTCATCGCCTTCTCGATCGTTACCGAAACCGTCTTCCAGTGGCCCGGCATGGGGCTTTTGTTCCTCCAGTCCGTGCAGTTTGCGGACATTCCGGTCCTTACGGCCTACCTCTGCCTCATGGCGCTCTTCTTTGTGATCATCAACCTCGCCGTTGACGGTCTCTGCGCAATGGTGGATCCGCGCCTCAAGGCTCAGGCCCGCCGCGGCTGACCGCCAGTAAGGACTCTGGAAAAAAGAAAACAAAAAGACACTTCGTCATGACTGCACAGAAAGACAAAACCTTCCTCGCGCGGCTTTCAGACTCCCCGGTCTGGTGGTCGCTCAAGAATTCGCTCACGGCTCAGATCGCACTCGCGGCGGGCATTCTGCTCATAGTGCTTGCCGTCGGCGCGCCGATTTTTTCGACGCAGAACCCCTTCGACCTCGCTTCGATCGACATTTCCTTTGCAAACCTCCCGCCCTCCTGGACTGAATCGGGAGATCCGATGTTTCTCTTCGGGACGGACGACCAGGGGCGCGATCTCTGGTCCGCAATGCTTTACGGCATGAGGCTTTCGCTCACGATCAGCGTGATTGCGGTCGCCCTTTCGATTCTTTTAGGCGTTTCGCTCGGCCTCCTTGCAGGCTTTGCGGGCGGGTGGATTGAAAGCCTCATCATGCGCGTCTGCGACATCATGCTTTCCTTCCCGGCGATTCTCCTTGCGCTCCTCATCGACGGCATTCTTCGCGCGGCGCTTCCCGCGGGCGAACACACGCTTCTCCCCTACGTCGTTCTTATCGCCGCCATCACGCTCTCGGGCTGGGTGCCCTATGCGAGGACGGTGCGCGGCATAACCCTCGTCGAGCGCGGCCGCGAATACGTCCTTTCCGCCCGCGTGATCGGCGTAAAGCCCCGCGTCATCCTCTACCGCCACATTTTTCCCAACGTCCTCGGTCCCGTCTTTGTGCTCGGAACCCTTCACGTGGCGACGGCGATCCTCACGGAAGCGACGCTCTCCTTCCTCGGGGTCGGCGTTCCGCCGACGACGCCTTCCCTCGGAACGCTCATCCGCATCGGGAGCGACTTCCTCTTCTCGGGCGAATGGTGGATCACGATCTTCCCGGGCGCAGCGCTCGTTGCGCTCATTCTTTCCGTCAACCTCGTGGGCGACTGGCTCCGCGATGCGTTCAATCCGACGCTTCAGCAGTAATAGAGAGGCTCAGAAATGACTGAATTGAGCAGCACCTCGCGGAAGACCCCCATTCTGGAGGTCAAAAACCTCACGGTTGAAATCTCCACCCGCGGCAAGACCCTCCGGGCGCTCGACGGCGTCGACTTCTCCATTGCCGAAAGCGAAATTCTCGGCATGGTGGGCGAATCCGGTGCCGGGAAGTCCATGACCGGACAGGCCCTGATCGGGCTCCTCCCGACGGGCGCGAGGATCACGTCCGGCGAACTCTGGCTCGAAGGCCGGCGCATAGACAACCTCCCCGAGAGCGAACGCGAACGTCTGCGCGGGAAGTCGATCGGCGCGATCTTCCAGGATCCGCTCACGTCGCTCGACCCCCTCATGAAGGTGGGCGACCAGCTCGTTGAAACCATCCGGGCGCATCGCCCGGAGATGACGCGCGCTCAAGCCAAAGCGCGCGCGATTGAACTTCTTCGCGAAACCGGAATTCCCTCGCCCGAGGTCCGCGCCGAACAGTACCCGCACCAGTTTTCGGGCGGCATGCGCCAGCGCGTCGTAATTGCGCTCGCGCTCTCCGCTGACCCGAAACTCATCATTGCCGACGAGCCGACAACGGCGCTCGACGTGTCGATTCAGGCGCAGATCATTTCGCTCTTGAAGCGCCTCGCACACGAGCATGGCGCGAGCATCATGCTCATCACGCACGATATGGGCGTGATTGTGGAAACGGCAGACCGGGTCGCCGTGCTCTATTCGGGCGAAATCGTCGAAATCGGGAATGTCGCCGACGTCATTTCCCGTCCGCAGCATCCCTATACCAAGGGGCTCATGGGCTCGATTCCCGACATCAATGCACCCGGCCTCTGGCTCGAGCAGATCGAAGGCTCCATGCCCGACCTTGCCGACCGGCCGAAGGGGTGCCCGTTCCATCCGCGCTGCCGCGCGGCAATGGAGAAGTGCCGCGAATGCCGGCCGCCGCTCGCCCCCATGGGAACGTCGGACGCCGCCTGCTGGCTTGCACCCCCGACGGGGAACGCCGTTCCGGATTCGCTCGTCCGCTTCCACCCGAAGCGCCGCGACCTTGGAAAAGAGGCCGAAAAGCGCGAGGAGGATCTCAAAACCGCGAAGCCGATCCTGGGGTTGAAGGACCTCTCCTGCACGTTTGATGTTTCAGCTCCCTTCCTCACGCGTCTGATTTCAAGGCTCCCGAAGCAGGAAGTGAAGGCCGTGAGCGGCGTTTCCTTCGGCGTCAGGCGCGGCGAAACGCTCGCGCTTGTCGGCGAATCGGGCTGCGGCAAATCCACGCTCGCGCGTCTTCTCGCGGGGCTCTACAAGCCCACCGCGGGAAGCATCGATTTCGAAGGGTTCGTCGAAAAATCTTCCGGGAGCCCCGACTTCGAGCGCGACATTGCTGGCCGCCTCAACATGATCTTCCAGGACCCGTACGCGAGCCTCAATCCGCGCATGCGGATCGCGGACATCATTGCCGAACCTCTCGAAACGCTCACCCCGACTGGACGAAGAAGGCGGTGGAAAAGCGCGTGCGGGAGTCCGCTGAACTCGTGCGCCTCCCTGAATCGGCGCTTGCGAAGTTCCCGCATCAGTTCTCGGGCGGGCAGCGCCAGAGAATTTCGATTGCGCGAGCGCTTGCCGCGCGGCCCGAGTTCCTCATCTGCGACGAACCGACCTCAGCGCTTGACGTCTCGGTGCAGGCGCAGGTCTTGAACCTCATGAAGGAGCTTCAGCTCGAATTCGGGATTACCTATCTCTTCATTTCGCACAACCTCGCCGTCGTTCATCACATGAGCGACCGCGTGGGCGTGATGTATTTAGGGAAGCTCGTTGAGCTCGCGAGCCGGGACGACCTTTTCCGGAACCCGAAGCACCCCTACTCCCGGATGCTTCTCGACGCCATTTCTCATCTCAAGGAAACCGGGAAGGCGAGAACGCCCGTCCAGGGGGAAGTGCCGAGCCCGCTCAACCCGCCGTCCGGCTGCGCCTTCCATCCGCGCTGCCCGAGGGCAACCGAAATCTGCCGGACAACGCCGCCCCAGTTCAAGGGAATCGACATTGTTCCGGGAAGTGCGGCTCCAGGATCAGAGACGGCGCGCTACTGCGCCTGCCATCACCCGCTCTGAGGTCCCGGAGCGAAACGGCCGGCAATGGCCGAAAGCCCGCGCGCCCGCTAATATACGGTTCGTTTCTGTTCTGAGAAGAAGCGGACCGTATTTTTTCGGGTGCTTTTCCCTGACAGCAAATCTTTTTATTCACGCCTGCGCTAAGGGGAGAAGCGGCCCGAAAAGCCTCTCGCCCGGCGCGCCACTCAAGGACCAAGCAAAATGAAACGACGCTGGGAGCCGATCAAGGAATACTCGGACATTCTCTTTGACTTCTTTGAGGGCATCGCCCGCATCACAATCAACCGTCCCCAGGTGCGCAATGCATTTACGCCCGTGACGGTTGCTCAGATGTCCGAAGCCCTCACGATCTGCCGCCAGAGAAACGACATCCGCGTCGTCGTTCTCACGGGTGCCGGCGACAAGGCTTTCTGCTCGGGCGGCGACATGCACGTGAAGGGCATCGGCGGCTACATCGATCCGACGGGCGTGCCGCGCCTCAACGTGCTCGACGTGCAGAAGCAGATCCGCTCGCTTCCGAAGCCCGTGATCGCCATGGTGAACGGCTTTGCGATCGGCGGCGGCCACGTGCTTCAGGTGGTCTGCGACCTTTCGATCGCAAGCGAAAACGCGATCTTCGGCCAGACGGGTCCACGCGTCGGCTCCTTTGATGCCGGCTTCGGCGCGAGCTACCTCGCCCGCTGCGTGGGTCAGAAGAAGGCGCGCGAAATCTGGTTCATGTGCCGCAAGTATTCCGCCCAGGAAGCCCTCGAAATGGGCCTCGTCAACAAGGTTGTCCCGTTCGATAAGCTCGAAGACGAAGTCGTCGACTGGGCAAAGACCATGATGCAGCACAGCGCCCTTGCGATCCGCATGATCAAGGCGGGACTCAACGCCGAGCTCGACGGTCAGGCGGGCATCCAGGAGCTCGCAGGCGACTGCACGATGCTCTACTACATGACCGATGAAGCGCAGGAAGGGGGCCGCGCCTTCCTTGAGAAGCGCGCGCCGCAGTTCAAGTTCAACACGGATCCCTCAAACCCCTGATTCCCCCCGCAATCCATTAGTGAGCCCCATCGTCATGCCGTCAGACACCATCCGCATTCGCGGCGAGAACATACCTTTGAGCGAATTTCAGCGCCGGGGGACCGCCCCCGGCCCGAGACTCGCGAAGGCGCTCGAGGAGAATCCTCAGGGGTTTGACGTCGACATCGCCCGCTTTCTCGAGGCGTTTCTCGATCAGAGCCAGACCGTAACGGTTCACACCTCTGGTTCGACCGGAACGCCCAAGGCCTTTCAGGCCGAGAAGGCGCGCATGCGCGCGAGCGCCCGCATGACGATCGGCTACCTTGGATTGAAGCCCGGCGACACGAACCTTCTTGCCATGCCGATGAGCTACATCGCAGGCAAGATGGTGGTCGTGCGCTCCGTCGAGTGCGGCCTCGACCTTATTCCCGTGACGCCCTCACGGAATCCCTTCGAGTCCGTCACGGATCCCATTGATCTCGTTGCCGTGACGCCCATGCAGGCGACCTCGATCCTTGCTGATCCGAAGTCTGCGGAAGTGTTTTCGAATTCCCGGAACATTCTCATCGGCGGCGGCGCGGTCGACGATCTTCTTTTCGGGAAGCTCCAGTCCGTCAGGGGCCGCGTCTATTCGACCTACGGCATGACGGAGACGCTCTCCCACATTGCGCTCCGGCGCTTGAACGGGCCCGAACGGGAAGCCGGCTACCGGCCGCTTCCCGGAGTGGCAATTTCGCTTTCGCCCAAGGGCACGCTCGTCATTCATGCACCCGCCGTCTCGCCGCGCCCGCTCGTCACAAACGACATCGCGCGCATCAACCCTGACGGCTCCTTTACCGTTCGGGGAAGGCTCGACAACGTCATCAATTCGGGCGCAATCAAGCTTCAGATCGAAGAGATTGAAGCCAAACTCAAAAAAGTAATCAGGGTTCCCTTCGCAATCAGCTCCTGCCCGAGCCACCTCTACGGAGACGAGGTTGTGCTTGTGGTTGAAGGAAAGCCCGAAGACGTGGATCCCGAGGCGGTAAGAAACGCGCTCGATCGCTATGAGAACCCCAAGCGCCTCATTGCGACCGAAAAGCTCCCGCTCACGCACACGATGAAGCCCGATCGTCCGGCGATCCGGATGATTGCCCGGAATGCCCTGCCGCTCTGAAGCTCAGGAGCCGCCGACAGAGAGCAGCTCTACAACGCCGGAAGCCTCCCGGTTGGGAACGCCAAGCTCCACGATGCCCGGCACGAGCTCCCGACGGATCGTGAGGCAGCCCGCCTGCGTCAGGAGCGCGTAAGGAGAAGCGTCGTCATAGCGAAGAGGAGACGCAAGCGTCCCGACTTCAACTGCGATTTCCCCGGTCAAATCATCCGGCAGGAGAAGTCCTTTCGCTGCCGCATGCTTTCGGAGCACCAAAGGCGTCCCGGAACTTTCGAGCCAGTAATTCCGGAAGCCCGCTTCCGGCCTGGCGAGAAACTCAAGGATGGAGGCAGGAGAGAAAACCTTTGTCTTCGCCCGTCGATCAAAGGAAAATCCGCCGTAATGGGCTTCGAGCAGACGGAAGAGTTCCCGGCGGGATAAGCCCAGCGCAGATTCCGCTCGCTTCAGGTCGGTGGCAAACCAGGCTTCGAGCTCTTCCCTCGTGAAGCCGAGCATAGTGCCGTACCGGACATTCAGACTAATGTCGGTGACGCAGTTCAATTCCGAAAAAAGGCTGCTTTCCCGGAAGTTGGCGCTGCCCGTCATGAGGAAGAAGCGGAGTCTTCCTTCATTCGCCTTCAGTACGGAGTAGAAGCGGCTCAGTACATGACTCACAGCCTCAAACAGCACCCGGTCATCCAGGAGAGAAACGAGCGGGGCATCAAAGTCGTCCACAAGTAGAACGAGCGACCCGGACTCGAGAGCGCTGAGCCATTCTCCGAATTGATCGAAGAACGGGATGCCGGCGTCCTCCGAAGAGAAGCGGAATCCCGCAACGGCAAATTTTGTGCTGACGAGCCGCTGAAGCGCAGCCTCAAAGGCGTCTTCCGATGCCAAGTCCTGCAGTACGGAAAAGTCGAGCCGGACGACCTCATAGGTTTTGTCGCGCCAGAGCGCTTCAATGGCAAGGCCCTGAAAATCTCTCAGACCGAAGCGAAAGAGCGACTCAATCGTCGAGACGAGAAGCGACTTTCCGAAACGAGGCGGACGCGTAAAGAGAACCATGCCGCCGCAGGCGCAGAGATCAAAGATGAGCCTCGTTTTGTCCGCATAGATCCGACTCCCGCTCCGCAGCGCGGGGAAATCCGGAGTTCCCGGATAGAACGGCCGAAGAGAAGTGCCCGACATGATTCTTCTTTCTTTTCAAGACATCCGGGATTCTACCTGTCCCGATGCCGGAGGCATTTCTCCCGTCGTACACTTTCTTTAAACGCACTCAACTTCTCCGAGGCTCCCATGCTCTCCGCCATTCTGAGTTCGCTCTCCAACACGCTCGTTCTCCTTTTTGTCGGCGGCTTCGGCTTCTGGCTGGCCTGGCGCGGGTTCCTTGACGTGAGGCAGCGCGGCTTCGTTGCGAAGCTCGTCAATTTTTCCATTCCCTGCTTCCTCTTTTATTCCATCACGGGAAAGTTCACGCAGAGCGAGCTCCTGCGGGTTCTTGAGATGGGCTTCATTCCCTTCATCACGGTCGCGATCAACTGGGCGGTGTCGGTTTTCCTCGTGCGCATGGGGTTCGTGAGAAAGGAATGGCACGGGATCTTCATTGCGTGCTTCACGTCCTCGACGGTTCTCTTTGTGGGCGTCCCGATGACGATGGCGCTCTTCGGCGACGTCGGGATCCCCTATCTTCTCGTCTACTTCTTCGCCAACTGCCTCTACATCTGGACGGTAGGCCTCTACAACATTCAGTTGGACGGCGTGTCGCGCGCGCATCACCAGAAGCCGAAGCTCATTTCGCTTCACTCGATCCGGATGCTCTTTTCGCCGCCGCTCCTCGCCTTCATGGCGGGCGTCCTGGTGGTGCTCCTCGCTCTTCCCATTCCGCAGTTCATCTCGGGCACTGCCAAGGTCATCGGCCAGATCACGTCGCCCCTTGCCCTCATCTTCATCGGCATGACGATTGAGTCGCTCGGCTTCGGGAAATTGAAGCACCTCCCGCGCGAGATCTGGCTCATTCTCGCTTCCTGCTTCATTCTGCGGCCCGTCGTCATGTACATCGTGACGGGGTTCTTCGACATGGAGCCCATCATGCGGCAGGTGTTCGTTGCATCGGCCGCGCTTCCCGTTTCCTCCGTCGTGGCCGTGCTCGCGAAGAGCTACGGAGCGGATGAGGAATTTGCGTCCGAGGCCATCGGGGCATCAACCCTCGGCCTCGTGATCATTCTCCCCGTCCTCATCCTCGCTCTTATGCTTATTTGACGACGCCGGCCTTCAAGCGGATGAGGCGTCTGCCGTCCGGCATGGAGTCGCGTTCGGGCTTCACTTCGTTGGGGCGGCCGACCCTCCTCAGGTACCTGCGCGAGCTCCCGCTCATGTTCCAGCCGACCTCGCGGCCGCGGCTCTGAATGCGGCTCTCGAGGCACGACGCGCAGTGCGTGGGCTCGTCCTCGAGGCAGGGCTTGTTGTCGTAGAGCTGGTAGCCCTTTCTGAAGCGCTGGGGCGAGAGGTTCGGCATCACGACGTTGCAGCCGTATTCGATCCCGAGCTCGCGCCCGTCGTCGCGAATGGCCTGAAGCGCCGTCGCGGCGGCAATGTTGACGGGCCCCAGCACGAGGCGCGTCACGGCAATCATGTTGAGGGCGAGCTGCATGAGGGCCTTGGGCTCCATTTGTCCGAGCGCCTCAAGGTCGTTTCCTTCACTTCGCAGATAGGGGCCCATCCCGATCATGTCGACATCGAGCTTCTGGAAGGTGCGGATGTCGCGGCAGAGGTCTTCAAGCGTCTGCCCCGGGATGCCGATCATGACGCCGGTGCCCACCTGGTAGCCCGCGCGCCTCAGAGCCCTCAGGCACTCGAAGCGGTGCTCGAGGTTCTTTTCATTCGTCCCGGGGGTCGAATGGAGCATGTGAAAGAGCTCCGGGTTCGAGGTCTCAAAGCGCGCGAGATAGCGGATCGAATCCGGATTTCCGCAGGCTTTGGCCCAGCGGCGGTAGACCTCCTCGGTCTGGTCGCCAAGCGAGAGCGTCACGCCGACGCCGTTCGGCAGGAGCGGGCTCTTCGTCTGCTGATGGATTTCGCGCAGGCACTCGCAGATGAATTCAATGAACTTCTCATCATGTCGCTCGCCCGACTGGAGGCAGACGGAGCCGTACCCCTGACGCGCGGCCCAGACTGCCTGCTCGACAATCTCCTCCTTCGTCATGGTGTAGCGCTTCACGGCGTGATTGGCCTTCCGGATGCCGCAGTAGCGGCAGTTGGCCGTGCAGATGTTGGAGAGCTCGATCAGGCCGCGGTAATAGACATAGGGGCCCATCAGCTCCGTCGTGCGGCGGAAGGCTTCGTCCTTCAGCATCCGGCAGTCTTCGGGATCCGTGAGGCCGAGGAGCTGCACGATGTCTTCGTCAGAAAAAGTTGTCTGGGAAAGAATCCCGGCAAGCTGTGTTCTGTTCATTATTTTTTTTGAGGTCTGAATTTCTGATGCCGCGATTTTGCATCATTTCGGGCCGGAGAGCGAAAGTTTCTCGAGCTCTCCGCGTTTACTCGCGGGCGCTACGTCTCATGAGCTACCTAAAATAGGATGCTGTTGATTGGGTTTGTCCCATTTCGAAGGAATCTCCAGATGCCCGTCTTCCTCATCGTCGCACTTGAGCATCCGCGCCGCCTCGGGAGGCTTATCGCCCGCGCCATTCCCGATCCAAGGAATCGGTACACGCTTCCCAACTACACCGGGTTCTACGTCTGGTTCAACGGCACAACGCTCGATCTCGCGAAGCTTCTCGACCTTCCCGGAACAGCAACGCCGGACAATTCTCCGAGTCCTGCCGTCATTCAGATGGTCTCGGCCTACGGCGGCTATGCGCCGGACGAGCTCTGGTCGTGGCTGCGATTCAACGTAAAGCGCGAGCCCGATCCGGAAGAGGAAAAGTGCGCTCCCGAAGCTGCCGGTGAGGCTAATGCAGATTCTGAGAAAACGGAGGAAGCCGCCAAAGCCATTCTGGAAGCGCCGATGCCTGCGCCCCGCAAAAGGAAGAGAAAAAGGAAGAAGCCGGAAGCGGAAGCGCCCGGGGAAGCGGCTCAACGCGATGAGAAGCCTCTCGGTGCGGAAGCCCCCGCAGCGCCTCCCGACGCTGCTCCCGAAGAGGCAAAAGCATCCATCCGGCAGCATCGACGCCGGGGAACGAAGCGGAAAACGCCGAAGGCTGAAGCCTGAAGCTTTTCACAAAATGCCTTGCGCTCAGTCCACAGACCGGTTTCTCCCGACGCGGAGAGGCCGGTCTTTCCGTCATGAGCCTCAGCTTCGGTCGTCCGCCTGACCGCACAAATATTTTGGTTCTTCGGAAATTAGCGGGCAACCTCTACTAAAGAAGT
>UMGZ01041222.1_pt1 | contig 9998 bp, 8 predicted proteins | sample 1965421 | NCBI WGS metagenome assembly UMGZ01 (sample SAMEA4836087, study PRJEB28245) | human gut metagenome | biome: gut microbiome; material: fecal sample | place: Denmark | collected 2008
TTCTTTCGCTCCTTCGTCGCTCAGAACCTTCGCTAAAGCGCATAAAGCAAAAATACCTTCTGCCAAACGCGGCAGAAGGTATTTTTTGTTTTATTTATCTTCAACAACCAGTTTTAAAACATCAGGCCTTGCATAATGGCCGCATACATCAAATTCCATACGGCTGGCGGCTACTTTACTCATATCAAGCTCTGCATAAATAACAGCTTCTTTGTCCCATACAGGTTCTGTCAGGTAATGCCCATAAGGGTCAACAATGCAGCTGCCGCCGCGGCACACTTTTTCAGGCAATTTAGCAATTTCATCCTGCGCCTGCAAATCTGCCGGGTAAGTATCACGTGTAAAGTACATATCGCAGTTTATAAAATAGCAATGCCCTTCAATAGCTATATGCTTAATTGTGCTTTGCCATTCATCATTATCATTGGTATTTGGCGAAATATACAGAGTAATACCTTTTTGATAAAGCGCAGCCCTTGCCAGCGGCATATAGCTTTCCCAGCAAATCATGCTGCCCATTGGCCCCCACGGCGTTTCGGCAACTGGGAAATAGTTTTTATCGGCATCACCCCATACCACGCGTTCCGAACCGGTAGGTTTTAATTTGCGGTGCACAATAATTTCACCTTCCGGCGAAAAGAATAAATTAGTATTATACAGCGTTGCCGTTACGGCATCACGTTCAGACACGCCAATACTGAGCCAGGCACCTGCGTCTTTTGCCGCTTTTGCCAAAAGCTCCGTTTCAGGACCAGGTACAACAATGCTGTTTTCATAATACCGCAGCCAGTCTTTACGCCCAGCTTCATTTCTGCTGCCAACAGTAAAACCAAAAGTCATTCCGTAAGGATATCCCGGTATAAACAATTCTGGAAATACAATTAATTCAGCCTTGTTTTCAGCGCATTCTTTAATAAGTGCCAATGCCTTTTCCACACAGGCTTTTTTATCAAACAATACAGGAGCAGCCTGTACCACAGCAATCTTGCAGCTCTTTTGCAAATCTCTCATAAATTCTCCCTCTGCATTCACACAAAACCCCCGGCAGTAACGGCTGCCGGGGTTTAATACTGCCATTAAGCAATTAAATTTTAATGAAGTTTAAAACGCTTATTAATATGCGCCGCGGAATTTCATAGCTTCATCCAAACGGTTAAGGGCTACGATATAAGCTGCGGTACGCATGTTAACTTCGTATTTTTTAGCGGTGTCATATACCTGTTTAAACGCGCCAATCATTAACTGAGTCTGTTTATCAATAACTTCTTCTTCAGTCCAGAAGTAACGGTACAGGCACTGAACCCATTCAAAGTAGCTTACGGTTACGCCGCCGCCGTTGGCGAGAATATCCGGCACAACCAGAATGCCTTTTTTATCAAGAATTTCGTCAGCTTCCGGAGTTGTCGGGCCGTTAGCACCTTCAACGATAATTTTTGCCTTAACGTCAGCCGCATTGTCTTTTGTAATCTGAAGTTCCATTGCGCACGGAGCAAGCACGGTAACCTCCATTGCCAGAAGGTCGGCGTTGCTGATTGCTTTGCTGCCCGGGAAGTTTACTACGCTGCCGGTTGCCTGTACGTGTTTTTCAACTTCGTACGGGTCAAGTCCGTCTTCATTCATAATAGCGCCGTAAACATCGCTTAAAGCCACAATTTTAACGCCAAGGTCGTGAATGAGTTTAGCAGTCCAGCTGCCTACATTGCCGAAGCCCTGTACTGCGCAGGTTGCTTCTTCGGGTTTAATGCCCATGGCTTTAATTGCTTCGCCTGCTGCAACCATTACGCCGCGGCCGGTAGCTGCGGTACGGCCCAACGAGCCGCCGATGCAAATCGGTTTGCCGGTAATGAAGCCCGGTTCATACTGGCCTTTCAGCTTGCTGTATTCGTCCATCATCCAGCCCATAATCTGAGCGTTGGTATTCATATCAGGGGCAGGAATATCCATTTTTTCGCCGATAATGGGAGCGATTCTGTCAATATAGCCGCGGGTTAAACGTTCAAGTTCTGCCTGCGAAAGTTTGGACGGGTCAACAATAATGCCGCCTTTGCCGCCGCCGTAAGGCAGATTGGCAACTGCGCATTTGCAGGTCATCCAGAAAGCCAGAGTTTTTACTTCGTCCATGTTAACGCTCTGATGATAACGGATGCCGCCTTTGGCCGGGCCCATAATTGTGCTGTGCTGGCTGCGGTAGCCGGTAAATACTTTGGTAGTGCCGTCATCCATTTTTACAGGAATAGAAACTTCCAGAGTTCTTTCCGGGCAGGCAATAATTGCCGCTGCATTCGGGTCAAGCTTCATAACCTCAATAGCTTTGTTCAGCGGAATCTGCGCCATTTCAAATAAATTCATAATCCATGCCTCCTTTAAAAATCTTAAATATAATATATTGTACAGTCCAAGATAATTGCATATCTAAAGAGCTGCTTTCAGCTTCATTATAACTCTTGCAAATACAAGTGTCCACTTATTTTTGGTTATAAACTGAATTTTCATAAACTTGCATTCAATTTATAAATTTGTTTTAAGCTCCGGAAATTCATCATAAACTGCGCCAAAATTAATGCCGGCAATGGTTTTGTTTTTATACTTTTCACGCAAATCGGCCATGCCGTTAAGCAGATGCTTGCTTGTTATACCGTATTCTGTCGAAAGATAGGCTTCAACAAAAGCAGCCAGATGGTCGCAGCCTTTTAACATTCTGCCGTCCACCGCTTTGTAGCCATGCCCGTCAATATTATATTTGCCGTTCAATTCTTCTTCGCTCACCTCGGTGGGAACACCGTCAAGCATTACGCGGTTGGTAAACTCGTTCTGCGTAAAGTAAATAATTTCCTCGTGCCAGCCCCACGGCAGCAGCGGCAGCAGTTTTTCGGCAACCTGGCGCTTTTCAATATCCTTAATTAAATCATCCAGCCCTTCCACAGAAGTTTTAACCGGCGAAATAATATCGCGTGTCAGCACCTCCGGCAAATCATGGAACAGGCCGCACAAAAAATCATTTACAATGCGTTCATCGCAGGCACCAAGCTCTGCCGCACAGAAATATCCCAAAATGGCAACTATCAGCACATGCCCCATAACGGAAGTTTCCGGCACGCGCGGCGACTGCGCCCAGCGTTTTTGAAAGCGCAGCTGCCCTACAAGGTCAATAAATTTGCTGGTTTTGCCTTTCAGCGATATTTTCTGGACTCCGGCCAAATCATAATGGTCCTCGATATTGCTTTCAATGGCGGCTTTAGTGGCATCTATGCCGTAAATTGCCTGGTTAAAATGGTAGATAATGCCAAATTCCCACTGCGTGGCAAGGTAGTGCGCCGCCCGCAAAAGTTTTTTCTCCAGCCGGTTTTCCTCCGGATAATCAAACCAGCGTTTAAGCTTATCAAAAAACACCTCATCAAGCTCCGGCACGCGGCGGGCAAGCTGTTCATAAATCCAGGCGTTCAGCTTACGTCCGTGCACGCGCATAAGCTCGTGGTAAATCGGCGGTTTAATATCGGTTAAAATTATGCGGTGCATAAATTCAAAAATACCGCCTTCTATAAGCACGCGCCAGTTTAATTTTGCCCCGTGGTCCTGCTCCTCATACTTGGCAAGAATATACAAAATCATCATTTTATGCGCCTGTTTGTCCAGTTCCGTAAAGCCGTTAGGGCGGATATGGTCATTCCAGCGCTGTATATGCGCACCTTCAAACAAAAACTCTATAAACTTTTTACTCAGCATTTTTTCACCCCGCAAAAATACGCATTTTTCATGAAAATCAGCAAAATTTCCAAATTATTCTTTATGAAGTTTAATATTCTCTGTTTTTTTTGCCTCTCCTGCATTTTTTTCAAAAAAGCATTGATTTTTTTACACAAAATTGTTTATAATATGATATCATTATATTAGTATCATGCAAACAAAATTTTTTATGAAAGGTTGTGACAACAAAAAAATGGAAGAAATGATCCGTTTGCAGGGAATTACCAAAAAGTACGGCAATAACCTCATCATCCCCAAGCTGGACCTTACCATTTACGACGGTGAGTTTTTAACGCTTTTAGGGCCTTCCGGCTGCGGCAAAACCACTTTGCTGCGTATGATTGCGGGGCTTGATACGCCTACTACCGGCAAAGTTTTCCTTGATGACGAAGACGTTACCAATAAACCGCCCTATAAACGTGATGTCAATATGGTTTTTCAGCACTACGCATTATTCCCTCACATGACTGTTGAGGAAAACATAAAGTTTGGGCTGATGATGAAAAAAGTACCCGCCGAAGAACAAAAGGAACGTGTAGCGCAGGTACTGTACCTTACGCAGCTTGAAGAATTCCGCAACCGCCGTCCGCAGCAGATGAGCGGCGGCCAGCAGCAGCGCGTAGCCATCGCCCGTGCCCTTGTAAATAACCCGAAAGTGCTTTTACTGGACGAGCCGCTGGGCGCACTCGACTACCAGCTGCGCAAAAATTTGCAGCTGGAACTTAAGAATTTGCAGCGCGGCCTTGGCCTTACCTTCATTTATGTAACGCACGACCAGGAAGAAGCGCTTACCATGAGCGACCGCATTGTGGTTATGAATAAGGGCGTTATCGAACAGGACGACAACCCTGATACGATTTACCATTACCCCAACACCCGCTTTGTCGCCAAATTTATCGGCGAAAGCAACTTTTTTGAAACGGAAAGCGAAACGCTTGTTATCCGCCCGGAAAAACTCAACCTCTGCCCGGAATACGAAGATGAACAGGCGGAAAAACAGCACCCGGAACCCGGTTATTACGGAACCGTTGTAGACGTTGTGTTTTACGGTACCATTGATAAAGTATTTATCCGTCTGGACAACTCCAACCAAACCGTTGTGGCCTACCAGTATTTTGACGACGTTAAACGCTGGTCGCCCGACGAGCGCGTAGGCATTTGGTGGTATAAAAAAGACGAGGTGAAAGTATCGCGATGAAAAACGGAAAACTGATGGTTGCCCCGGCAATGCTCTGGTTAAGCATCTTTTTCGTTATCCCGCTTCTCATCGTAGTTGCCGTTTCCTTTGCCGGGCGCACGCCTTACGGACAAATAATTTTTGAATTTACCCTAAAAAATTATCTGCGTTTTTTAGAACCTTTATATTTGCAGATTTTTGCCGACACTCTGATAGTAGCGGTTATTACTACTGTTGCTACCATCATCATGGGCTACCCGCTGGCATATTTTATTGCACGCCTGCCTAAAAAATGGCAGCAGCCGGGGCTGATTCTCGTGATGATACCTTTCTGGATTAACTTTTTAATCCGCTCTTACGCGTGGGTTATCATTCTGCGCACGCAGGGTGTTGTAAACACCTTTTTAATGAAACTGGGGCTTATTGAGCAGCCACTTCAGATGCTGTACAACGACGCGGCCGTAATGCTGGGCATGATTTACGCCCTGCTGCCTTTTATGGTGCTGCCGATTTACGTTTCCATAGAGCAGCTTGACCTGCGCCTGCTTGAAGCAGCTTCCGACCTTGGCGCATCGCCGATGACAGCTTTCCGCAAGGTTACCCTGCCGCTGACAATGCCCGGCATTGCCGCAGGCACAATTTTAGTGTTTATTTCCTCGCTCGGTATGTTCGTTGTGCCGGACGTTATGGGCGGCGCCAAATCCGCCCTTATAGGCAACCTCATCCAGAACCAGTTTCTGGCAGCGCGCGACTGGCCTTTTGGCTCCGCGCTCTCCATTGTGCTGGCAGTAATGAGCCTTGTGCTGATTATCCTTTACTACAAGGCTTTACAGTCGCAGGAAGGAGGGGCTAAAGATGCAAAAGACGTGGCGTAACCATCTTCTTCTGGCCTATTCGCTTGTAATACTGGCCTTTTTATACCTTCCTCTTTTAATTCTTGCGCTGTATTCCTTTAACGAATCGCGTATTAACGCTGTATGGACAGGTTTTACGCTCGACTGGTACGCTTCGCTGTTCCAAAACCGCCGCGTGCTGGAGGCCCTTATGAACAGCCTGTTTATCGCAGTTATCAGCACCGTTGTTTCCACCGTGCTCGGCACAATTGCCGCCATCGCCCTCAACCGCTATCAGTATAAATGCAAACCGGTTATTAACGGGCTTTTGTATCTGCCGATACTGATTTCGGAAATTGTTATGGGCCTGAGCCTTCTGGTGCTGTTTGCACAGACGCAGGTTCCGCTCGGTAAAATTACGCTTATTTTAGCGCACATCACCTTCTGCCTTTCCTTTGTGGTAATTACCGTTAACGCAAGGCTTGAAGGCATGCGCCATGAACTTGAGCAGGCAGCCATGGATTTGTACGCAACGCCGTTTCAAACCTTTCGTTACGTTACCCTGCCGCTTGCCATGCCAGGTATTATCGCCGGCGCGCTGATTGCCTTTACCCTTTCCATTGACGATTTTATCATCAGCTTCTTCGTGGCCGGGCCTAACTCCACCACGCTGCCGCTTTATATTTACGCTATGGTAAAACGCGGCATTTCGCCGGAAATTAATGCCCTTTCCACACTCTTAATGTTCGCAACCATTTCGCTGATTGTAATTGCGCAGATTTTACAGCCGCAGCACAGCAGCAAAAACAAAGATTGACGCCGTAAAACGGTTCAATAAAACCAAATAAAGAAAGGATGATTTGCAAAATGAAAAAACTTTTGGTCTTTCTCGTTTCCGTACTGACCATGGCCCTTCTCCTGACAGGCTGCGGAGGTGACACAGAAAAGAAAGATGCAGCGGCAGGAGGAGAACAGCAGGTTCTCAACCTCTTTAGCTGGGCCGACAATTTTGACCCGGAGGTAATTGCCGAATTTGAAAAGCAATACAATTGTAAGGTTAATTACGACGTATTTGCCAACAATGAAGAACTTCTGGCTAAAATTCAGGCCGGCGGAGCACAGTACGATGTAATCCAGCCTTCTGACTATATGGTTGCAACCATGCTCAAACTTGATTTGCTGGAAAAAATGAACATGGACAACATCCCCAACGCCAAAAACATTGTAAGCACTTTAAAAGCACCGGTTTATGACCCCACCGGCGACCATTCCCTCGTTTACACCTGGGGCATTACCGGCATTGCCTACAACAAAAACTATGTTAAAGACATTCCCGACAGCTGGGAAGATTTGTGGAACCCTGAATATGCAGGCCGCCTGATTCTTTTAAATGACAGCCGCGAAACCATCGGCATGGCATTAAAGAAAAACGGCTTCTCCAACAACAGCACCGACCCTGCACAGGTTGAAAAAGCCTTCCAGGATTTGAAAGCGCTTGCACCTAACGTACTTGCTTTCGATACCGATACCATTAAACAAAAATTCATTGCCGAAGAAGCATGGATTGGCACTATGTGGACCGGTGACGCAAGCTACACCCTGAAAGACAACCCCAATATCGGCTTTGTAGTACCTAAAGAAGGCGCTACCATTTGGGCAGATACCTTTGCTATCCCCAAAGGTGCAAAACATAAAGAACTGGCCGAAAAATTCATCAACTTTATCTATGACCCGAAAATCAGCGCTAAAAACTATGAATACATCGGCTACAATGACCCGAACGAAAAAGCTCAGGAATTCCACAGCGAAGAATTTAAAAATGACCCGATGCTGAAAATCGGTATGGATAACATCGACAAAGGCGAATGGCTGATTGATATCGGCGATGCACTGCCCATGTACGACCGTTACTGGACCGAACTGAAAACAGCGAAATAAAATCAAGGTACTTTAATATTAAACAAATTCCCATTAGAAGCATTAAACTTCTAATGGGAATTTGTATTTAACATCTGTTTTAGCAGAAATGTTTCAATAATTATTTACAATGAAATTATTTGATAAAGGTTTTGAAGTTTGCGTATTAATTCGTTTGTTAAGCAATTATTAAGATTTTTTAAACTATTTTCAGAAAAATAATTGTTGATAAAATTTTTGTAATGGTTTAATACATTAGCACGAGATTCATTATTTTTATAAGCATTTAATAACTCATTGTATCCATTAGTATTCATTATATGCTGACAAATAATCTCAATATGAAAATGCTTTTTAGCATAAGTTCCATTACATGGAGTTTCGCTAGCTTCACACGATCCTCGAAGAAGTATAATTTTATTTATTATATCCTTGTTTTTTAAAATATTTCTATTAAATGTTTCGTCAATCCAAATAAAATTAGCCCAACAGCTGTTAGCACTATCCCATGCAGAACAATCATTAAAATCGCTAGCTATGAATGTATATTCTAAATTAGACTCAGAATTATTTTCATCATAATCAACAGATCTCCACAAAATAGAATGCGATTTATTCACAATTAAATGTTCTAAATTATAACTTTCAGGAAAAAGTTGAAGCTTTACTGATAAGTCTGTATCACATACGGTTGGAGTTTTTTTAGAAGAACATTTAAAATAATCCAAAATAGTATATAGTTGTTTACGGGTATTATCATTTTTTAAAGTTTTTTCATCCATCGTTATTTCTAATCCATTTCCATAATTTTTAATCTCTTTTATAAATTGAATTAAAAAATTCTGATTAGTATGAATTTTATAAATGAGATTATTCGCTAAATCCTCTCTCTTTTTAGAACTCTCTACACGTGAAAATAGAAACATATAAATATAGTATAAATATGAGAAATTAGTCAATTGATGATATGTTAGTTTAGTTTCTTTTTTATAATTTTCGTCAATTAAATAAAACAAAGGAAGTTTGAAGAGATTTTGATTGCAGTTAATAACATTTCTTAAAATTGTTGATATTTCTTTAATTTGACTACTATTATTTCCTAGAAGTTGCGGAGAAGAAGTCATTATATCAGAAAATTTATAATCTATTCTGTTTAACTTATCCACAAAATCTAATATATTCAATTGATACTTTTCTATATTTTTTAGTAAACTTACAACTTTTGTAGGAGTATTATAATGTCGTGTTATAATATTTTCTCCATCAATAGTTAAATCCTTTTTTATATCTTGTCGCGAAATTTTAGTAGCTTCCTGAGTTAACAAATAAAAATGTAAAAAAGCACCCATATCAACTTTTTTAAAAATTTTATCCATAGAAAAGAAATTTTGTTTAATGGATCGCCATAATGTTTTTACTTGATGTTGTTGAGAAAATATTTTACATATAGCAAAGCAATGACCCTTAAAAATATCCTCCGAATCAAGCTTTTGTGCTTTTTCGTTAATATCAATATATATTTCTTCTGAAGATCCTTGCTGCATATTAACTGTATTTTTTTGAGCAAAAAGAAGCATTTCACAATCAAGCAATCTCTGTTTATAAACATCCAATGTAACATCCGGGTTTCTATCACGGATTTCGTCTATCTCTTTTCCTATTATGTTCCAAGCTTCATTAAACTTATTTGATTGTTTATATATGTCTTCTGATTTATTAATATCCAAATTAATTTTTCGATTACCATTCTGATCTTCAAGAAAATTGATATACTCGCCGATACTTTCATTCTTTAATCTTAAATTTAAAGAACCGTTTACTTTATGAGCAATTAAATTTTCGATTTCGTCTTGAGTTTCTGTTTCTTTTTCATCAGCACATTTATTATATAATTGAGCTAACATCAAAATAATAGTAGTTAAACGTTGCTGTCCATCTACAAGGTATAAAATATTTTGATTAGATGATTCTACAGTAATAATACCTAAAAATTTACTTCTCTGCATTATATTATTAATAAATGTCTTTATTTTTGCTTTCTCCCATTTATATTCACGCTGATAATCAGGAATAGCAATAATTTCTTTTTTAGGTTGTATAAACTCCTCGAAATTACTATTAAAGTTTAGCTTAAGTAAATTATTGATAGTAACAATTGTTGATTCTAATTCCATGCAAATCACCATATTTTCTATAATTTTTTATTTAATAATTAGTATAGGACAAAATGCATTATAAAGCAATTAATTGACAATATTTTTTATAAATTGATTAGTTCCTTAAAATACTAATCATTTACATAATATTTTTCTATTTTATACAGAAAT